>MEHZ011517428.1_pt1 | contig 30667 bp, 32 predicted proteins | sample 897221 | NCBI WGS metagenome assembly MEHZ01 (sample SAMN05514161, study PRJNA337945) | marine metagenome | isolation source: marine surface water | place: Arctic Ocean | collected 2007-12-13
AGATCGCGGTCGAGGCTGTTTTCGCGCACCAGGGCGACGATTTGCCGGCCCAGATATTCGAGCCGGCGCGGGTCGATATTGGCGGCCTCGTAGTATTCGTCGACCAGGGCTTCGAGATCACGCAGGGGACCGTAGGTTTCGGCCCGGGCCAGCGGCGGGGTAAGGTGGTCGATGATCACTGCGCTGGCGCGCCGTTTGGCCTGCGTGCCCTCGCCGGGGTCGTTGACGATGAACGGATAGAGATGGGGCATCGCCCCGAAGGCGGCTTCCGGGAAGCAGGATTGGGACAGGGCGACCGCCTTGCCGGGCAGCCATTCCAGATTGCCGTGCTTGCCGAAATGCACCACCGCCTGAGCGCCAAAGCTCTCGCGCAGCCAGGCATAGAAGGCCAGGTAGTTGTGGGGTGGCGCCAGATCCGGGTCGTGATAACTCGCGGTCGGGTCGATGTTGTAGCCCCGGGCGGGTTGTAGTCCGATGGCGATCTCTCCGCAGCGGAAGGCGGGGATCGCAAAGCTGCCGCATTCGGTATCCCCAGACATGAACAGGGGGTCAGATTCCGGGGACCCCCAGCGTTCGGTCACCGCCTGGCGCACGGAGTCAGGTAAAGCGGCGAAGAATATTTCGTAGTCAGGCAGGGATAAAACCTCCTCGACCCGCCGCGCCTGGAAGCCCGCATTGGTGGGGCCGTCCTGCAGCCGCTGGACCAGCGCGTCACCGGTTTCAGGCGGGTTCTCGATCCGGTACCCGGCTTCGCTCATCGCCGAAAGGGCGCGGACGGTTCCGGCCGGGGTGTCGAGACCGACGCCGTTGCCGATACGCCCGTCCCGGTTGGGGTAGTTCGCGAGCACCAGCGCCACCCGCCGCTGGTCTACCGGAGTCTGGCGCAACCGCGCCCAGGCGGCCGCAAGATCGGCGGTGAAGGCGATCCGGTCGGCGACCGGCTCATAGGTGACGATATCGGTTTGGCTCGCCGCGTCGCGCTGGGCGGCGCCTTTGAATGAGACCGCGCGGGCGAGTACTCGTCCGTCGACTTCGGGCAAGGCGACATTCATTGCAATATCGCGGGCGGACAGCCCGTTCGTCCCTTCTTCCCAGCGCGCCCGGTTCGTTCCGGCAAACACCACCTGGAGCATGGGCGCATCGGTGGCTTCGAAGGGTCCGCGGGTGGTGGCCGCACCGGGTGCCGACAGGGAAAACCCCGTGGCGTTGAGGATGATGTCCGGCGGGGCTGCCGCGAAAGTCTCTGCGACGATGGCGGCGGCGACCGGGTCTTTCAGGCTGGCGGCGTGGACGGGCAGGGGGTTCAGACCCTTTTCGCGCAAGGCGGCGACCAGATCATCGATCGGCGCCAAATTCGCGGCTTGCATAAGCGCCCGGTAGAAAACTAGCGCGGCGATGGGCCCGCCGGCGACCCAATGCGCCCGCAGCCCTTCCAGGGTGGTCTCACCGGCACCCGGCCAGTACAGCCCGGCGCGCAGCAGCGGGGCGGGTTCGTTCCAGTTGGTATCCCGCCCGATTAGGGAATCCGCATAGCCGAGGAAACCTGCGGTGTTATCGATGCCGCCATGGACGAGATACTGCCAAAGCCGGTGGCTGGCGGCGGCGTCGAGGGTGGACAGTGTGGCGAGTTCCGGGTCGGGCTGATCGTCGCCGGGGAGGAAGGCGACCGGGATGTCTGCGGCCCGGCATGCTGCAGCGATTTCGTCGACCCCGTAGGGCCAGTAGCCTCGCCCGCCGAGCAACCGGCAGATCACCAGCCGGGCGTTGCCCACGATCTCCTCGATATAGAGATCCACGGACATGTTGTGGGCGAGCTGCAGGTAATTGGCCAGGCGCAGGGGCGGGGCGTCGGGGGCCTCGGCGATGCGCGCCCGGTTGGCCATCGCCAGCGCGGTGATCTCGGTATCTGCGGCGGTCAGGACAATAATGTCGCCTCGTGTCTGGCCGAGATCGATGGCCTCGGACCCATCATCGATGGCGCCGGGTGCGGCGGCGAGGAGATGCATCAGTCCATCATGGTCTGGATCGCCGCCCGGTCCATGCCGGCGCGCCCGATCACCACCAACTCGGTGCGCGGTGTTTCATCGGCGGCCCAGTCCCGGTCGAAATAACGCTGGAACCGGCTTCCCACACCCTGCACGACCAGTCGGCGGGGTTTGCCGGGAACGTGGACGAAGCCTTTGATGCGGAAAATGTCGTGGCTGTCGACGGCGGCAATCAACTTTGCTTCGAGGGCGTCCGGGTCCGCGATAGGCCCGAGAGAAACAACAAAACTGTCGAAATCGTCGTGGTCGTGCTCGGCTTCCCCGTCATGCACGCTGGGCCGGCTGTCCAGATCGTCTTCGGCGCCGGCATCCAGACCCAGCAGCACAGCCGGGTCGAGCTGCCCATGAGAGGTGCGAACCGATTTCACACCGCTGCGGCGATGGGGGGCGAGCGCGGCTTCGATATCGGACCCGTCACCGGTCAGCAGATCGGCCTTGTTGATCACGATCAGATCAGCGCAGCTCACCTGATCGACGAATAATTCCTCGAGGGGATTGTCGTGGTCCAGGGACGGGTCTTCGGCGCGGGCAGCCTCGATGGCCTCGGGGTCATCGGCAAACCGGCCAGCGATTACGGCGGCCGCATCGATCACGGTCACCACTCCGTCGACAGTGGTGCGGGCGCGGACTTCGGGCCAGGCAAAGGCTTTGACCAGTGGCTTGGGCAGAGCCAGACCGGAGGTTTCGATGACGATGTGCTCGGGCGGATTTTCACGGTCGAGCAGGGCGGTGATGGTGGGTAGGAAGTCATCGGCGACGGTGCAGCAGATGCAGCCATTGGCCAGCTCGACAATGTCCTCATCCTCGCAGCCCGGGATAGCGCAGCCATCGACGATGCCCCGATCAACGCCGAGATCCCCGAACTCATTGATGATCAGTGCGATGCGGCGGCCGTTCGCGTTTTCCATCAGGTGACGGATCAGGCTGGTTTTGCCAGCGCCCAGAAATCCGGTGACGACTGTCGCAGGGATGCGGTTCATGTTGTGGGGCTCTTCAGGATAAGGGGGAGGCCGGCGGCGACAAACTCGACTCGGTCGGCATGTGTGGCGATATGTTGGTTCAGGCGTCCGGCGGCATCCCGGAATTCCCGGCCCAAAGCTGTGGCCGGGACGATCCCGAGGCCGACCTCGTTGGAGACACAGACCACCGGGCCGCGGGCGTGAGACAGCGCATCGCGCAGGGATTCGGTTTCGGCGATCACGTCCAGACCTGCATGCATCACGTTGGAGAGCCAGAGGGTGAGGCAATCGACAAGCACGGGGCCGCCGCGTGCGGTGGTGTCGACGATGACGTCACCCAGGCAGAGCAGGGTTTCGACTGTTCGCCATTGGTCGCCACGGCGTTCGCGATGGGCCGCGATCCGCTGTGCCATTTCGCGATCCCCGGCTTCGGCGGTGGCGATATAGGTGGCGCTCCGGGCTGTCGAATCTGCCTCGAGATGGCCCGCGATCAGCGCTTCGGCGTGGGCGCTTTTGCCCGACCGCGCCCCGCCCAGGACAAGGGTCAGCGTGGGCAGAAAGCTGCCCGGTCGGCTGTTGTCGTTCGATTTCGAATCTTGTTCGTCCACGGCGCCGTTCCTCCTCCCGAGGGTCGATTGCGCAAATATTGCGCGCCGAAGAGGTCTCCTGGCTCCGGGTCGTCGGCTGCGCACCCCTTCCCGGCGGTCCTTTGCCAGTGGGATCTTGCGCGCGGCCTTACCGTTACAGTTGCGGGGGCAGCACCGGCCTTGGAAACACGCGTTTCCGCACCGGACTTCCCTGTTTCAGCGCTGGGGAGAAGCTAGCAGGTCGAGACCGTCATTGCCATGACCCGATCGATTGGACGAAGGGCCGGTGCATCGGTTTTCTAACGCTGTACCTGGGCGAGCATGGCAGTGGGGTCCGGGGTCAGAACCGAATCCAGGGTCGGAATCTGATTCATGTGAAACACCGCCCAGGCGCCCTCCGGGTGGCTCTCGGTCGGTCCGAACCGGTCGATGCGGGTAACCGAACAATTGTCGATCTGACAGGTCAGGGCCCCCTCGGGATCAAGGCCCAGAGCGTGCCCGAGGGCGGCGCGAATAGTGCCCCCATGGGTGACCGCAACAATGTCACGTCCTACATGGGATTCGGTCAGCCGGTCGATGACCGCGATTGTCCGGGTCATCAGATCGGCAAAGCTTTCGCCGCCTGGAGCTTTGCTGTTGGCGGGCGCCAGCCAGAACGTGTGTTTGGCGTCGAGCTTGGCGTAGACCTCTTCGTGTTTCTGGCCCTGCCAGTCCCCGAAATCCTGTTCGGCAAGATCTTCCTCAATATGAGGATCGGGAAGTTCCAGCCCAGCCTCGCGAATGGCGTTTGCGGTCTGGTGGGTGCGTTGCAGGTGAGATGTCACCAGAAGCGCATCCTTCGGCAGGAACCGCGCCAGCGCTTCATAGGTCGGCGGGTCGTTGACGTCCGCCAGAGGGTCGGTGTTGCCGTAGATGCGACCACCGGTAGACCGGACGGGGGCGTGGCGGACCCACCACCAGCGTGTGCGTGTTGTCATGAAAAATGTCCTGAGATAACTGCGCTTGCAGCGATCAGCGCGGCCGCTTCGGCCACCTGCTGGCCTGCGCCAAGAACATCGCCGGTATAACCGCCGATTTGTTTGAGTGCGATCCAGCCGACCGCAAAAGCGCCGAGGCTGCCCGCGGCGAGAACCATAACGATGCCGAACTCGGCCGGTGTCAGCAGCACCAGAGTCACGAGCGCGGCGGCGAGCAGCAGCCCAAGCCAGCTCGTGCCTTCGCTCGGCGCGCCCGCATTTGCCCCCAGTCCGTCCGTACGGGCAGGCTCCAGCCAACGCATGGTCGGGGCGAACAGGGCCCGGCTCCAGGTGGCCGCGGCGATCAGGGCTCCGGCGGCAGCACCAATACTGATATGGGCGAGGGCGGAAAGCGCGGCGATCTTGATGATCAGCACCAGGGTCACGGTGACGACCCCGTACGTGCCGACCCGGCTGTCGCGCATGATGCTGAGTTTGGTGGCCTTGTCGGCCCCGCCCCCGAACCCGTCGGCGATATCGGCCAGGCCGTCTTCATGCAGCGCGCCGGTCAGCAGGACCATGGCGGCAATCGCCAGCGCTGCAGCGACACTCACCGGAACCCCGGCCCAGGCAAGCAGCCCCAGGGTGATCGCCCCGGTGCCACCGATGGCAAAGCCGACCAGGGGGAAAAGCCACATGGCCTCGGCGAGGGTCGCCGGGGCGCTCTCGGAGAGACCATCTTCGGCGGAATCCAGATCCACAGGCAGACGCGTGAGGAACGCGATTGCGAGGCGCATTTGCGCGAGGAAGGAGTGCTTCCGGGTTTCCGAGTTTGCATCCATGGCCGAGTTATAGGACAACGCCCGTCTTTCGGAAATGAAATGTGCGGGATCATCAGATGAGTGACACAGGCGCAAACGGGAAAGATGCGAATGGTGGCGGCGGTTCCGGCGGGCCGGATTTTGCCGAAATTCGCAAAATCATCTCCGAATTGCCAACCCCCGATGTCGAGGCGGCGCTGGCGACCCGGACCCATGATGCAACCCTGACCAAACCGCCCGGTGCGCTCGGGCGCCTGGAGGAGATCGCCGAATGGGTGGCCGCCTGGCAAGGGCGCCATCCGCCCAATGTCACTCATGCACGGGTTGCTGTTTTCGCAGGCAATCACGGGGTTGCCGCGCGGGGTGTGTCAGCGTTTCCGCCTGAAGTAACCGAACAGATGGTGCAGAATTTTGTCGCCGGCGGAGCCGCCGTGAACCAGCTGACCGAGCTCGCGGATGCGGATTTGCGGGTTTACGAAATGGCCCTCGACACCCCCACGGCAGATTTTACCGAAGGCCCGGCTCTAAGCGAAGACGACTGCGCCAAGGCGGTGGCCTACGGGATGATGGCGGTCGAGGCCGGGGTTGAGCTGATCGCCCTGGGTGAAATGGGCATTGCCAACACCACAGCCGCCGCCGCGATCTGCCACGCGCTTTATGGCGGGGCGGCCGAGGACTGGGTCGGGCCGGGTACCGGGGTTTCCGGGGATGCCTACGCGGCCAAGGTGGCGGCGGTCGAAGCGGGTGTCGCGACAAACGCAGCCCTGCTCGATGATCCGTTGGATATTCTGCGCGCGGTGGGTGGCCACGAGATTGCCGCGATTGCCGGGGCGATCCTGGCCGCACGGCTGGCTGGGGTTCCGGTACTGCTCGACGGCTATACGTGTACCGCGGCTGCCGCGGTGCTCCACGCCATCGATGAGCACGCGATCGACCATTGCATGGTGGGTCATCTGTCGGCCGAACCGGCCCATCGGATGCTGTGCGAGAAGATCAACCAGGTGCCGCTTTTGGCGCTGGCCATGCGACTGGGGGAAGGCTCGGGCGCAGCACTGGCGATCCAGATCGTGCGTGCGGCGCTGGCGTGTCACAACGGAATGGCGACCTTCGACAGCGCAGGTGTGACAGGTAAGGCGAGCTAGGCGCCGCAGCTGCGGGTCAGCAGGTTTGGGCCCCCGGTGCGGGCGCTGCGGCGTTCGAGCAGCACCACGTCGTGCCACACGCCGTTGACGTGGCCGTTGCGTTCCCGGTGACCGACTTCCCGGTATCCGTTCTGGGTGAACAGGGCCCGGCTGGCCGTATTTGCTACGAAAGTCTGGGCCTGTAAGGTCCAGTAGCCGTCTGTTTCGGAAATAAATACGAGTTTTTCGAGCAGGGAGGAACCGATCCCCTGGCGGTGGATATTCTTGTCGACATAGACGCTGACCTCAGCGACCCCGGCTGCACCTCAGGTGTCGGGTACCGGTGACAGTGCAGCAAAACCGACAATATTGCCCTCCGCTGATCGGGCCACGATCCGGCCGATTTCTAAATGCCCCGAATCCCAGCTCGGCCATTTCGGCGGGGTGGTCGTGAAGGCGGACATGCCGGTTGCCAGACCCTGACCATAGAGCGCACGGACCTGCTTCCAGTCGTCCCGCTGCATTTCCTCTATCAAGATAGTCATGGCTGAAACCTTCCCTCGGCATTCGGATACTATAGGCTCTTCCACGATCAACCTTTTGGGAGGAGGAAACAATGGCAAAACCAATTCGACGCGTGGTGATGGGCCACGATGATAACGGCAAGGCCGTCGTAAAGTCCGATGGCCCGGCGCCGTTCGTGCATATCAACCCACGTAACGAAGATGACTGGTCGACCGACCTCTGGCGCACCGACGAAACCCCGGTGACAGTCGTGTCTGATCATCCCGAAACAACCCTGGGGCCGCGCCGGCAGATGCCGCAGTCCAATGGCACGGTGTTTCGGATCAACCATTTTGCGCCGGAAACCGAAGAAGTCCGCAACCGCACGGTTGAGGAAGTCCGCGCGGCATTTGGTGCATTGGGCAATGAGCAGGCCTCGACCTATGGCCGTGGCGGCTCTCACCCGGCAAGCCATCGCACCGAGACGGTTGACTACGCGCTGATCCTGTCGGGCGAAATCACCATGGTCATCGATGACGGTGAGGTGGAGCTCAAGGCCGGGGATGTGGTGATCCAGTGTGGCACCAACCACGCCTGGTCGAACCGTAGCGACAAGCCCTGCGACGTAATGTTTGTGCTGATCGACGGGACGTTCGATCCGGAACTGGCGGCGAAGTTCCCGACGGGCGACTAGGTTTGTTCTTCACGGCTGTCGGCACCGAAGCGCCTGTTCAAATGCTCGACTTTGACGGCGCGGGTCCGCAACATAGGGTTTCCGGGACAGGGACTTGACGGAACGGCATCACAACATGACACAGACCGAGCTTTCGACCGGCAGGATGGAAAACAGGCAATTGTCTGTTGCCGGACAATATGCCGCCGCACGGCAGGTTCGGTTGCGGTCGCTGGTCTGGATACGCTGGATTGCGGTGGTGGGACAGCTCGCCGCGCTGTTGATTGTGCAGTTCGGGTTTGGCTGGAATCTGCCGATCACGGCCGCACTTGCCGCGGTCGCCGCCTCGGTGATCCTCAATGTGGCGATGACCTTCCGGCGACCATTGCAGGGCCGTCTGGGAGAGTTGGAGGCCGCAGCCTATCTGGGCTTCGACATCCTGCAACTGGCGGTTCTGTTGTATCTCACCGGCGGTCTGAGCAATCCCTTTGCCTTGTTGTTTCTCGGACCTGTCACCGTTTCAGCGTCGATCCTGAGTCGTTCAGCGACCGTGGTCCTGAGTGCGCTGGTGGTGATCTGCGCGAGTTTACTGGCGTTCTATCACCAGCCGCTGCCCTGGGGCGCCGAAGGGCTGAAACTGCCGGTGCTCTATATCGGCGGGCTTTGGGTGGCCGTGATTGTGGGCACGTTGTTTCTGGCCGGGTATATCGGCAATGTCGCGGGGGAAGGACGGCGGATGTCCAATGCGCTGGCTGCCACGCAGCTGGCTCTGGCGCGCGAACAACAATTATCGGCTGTGGGCGGTCTGGCCGCCGCCGCGGCCCATGAGCTCGGCAGCCCGCTGGCAACCATCGCGGTGACCACCAAGGAGCTTACCCGGGAGTTTCCCGCCGACAGCCCCTACGCCGATGATATTCGGATTCTGCAAATTGAGTCCGACCGTTGCCGCGACATCCTCGCTGAAATTGGCCGGGCCTCGGACCACGCTGATCCGGATGACCCGTTTGTAACCGGGCTTCTATCCGACGTTGTGGCGGCTGCCGCGACCCGCTACCGCAGCGAGGAGATCATCCTCGATGTGGTGGCCGCTGCCGTCGACGACAGCGAAGAGCCCTTTGTGCCGCGGAGCCCCGAGCTGCTCCACGGGCTGGGAAATGTGATTCAAAACGCGGTCCAGTTTGGGCAAAAAACCGTTTCTGTGGCGGTCTCCTGGGATGAGTTGGAGGCCCGCGTTGAGGTTCGTGATGATGGCCGCGGGTTCCCGCCCGGTGTTCTGGATCGGGTTGGCGAGCCGTATATCTCGAACCGCGGTGATGGCCATCTCGGATTGGGAATCTTTATTGCTCAGACGCTTCTGGAGCGTACCGGGGCGCGTATCCAGTTTACCAATATTCGCGATGCAGGCCATGTCGAGGGTGCAGAAGTCGCAATTGTCTGGAACCGCGCGGCGTTTGAAGTTAAGAGAGGGAAAGGATAGTCGAAACCTATGATCGAAGCTGACGACCATGGAGCCCTCGTCTCCGGTGAAACATCCCTGCTGATTGTCGATGACGAGGCGAATCTGCGCAATCAACTGGCCAAGGCGATGGAGCGTCGGGGCTTTACCGCGGAAGTTGTCGGGACGGTTGCCGAGGGCAAGCGCGCCGTGAGCGCCAACCCGCCGAAATACGCGGTCATTGACCTGCGGCTCGACGATGGCAGTGGTCTCGAAGTTGTCGAGGCGTTGCGTGAGGCCCGCCCCGATGCGCGTATTGTGGTGCTGACCGGATACGGCAACATCGCGACCGCGGTGGCCGCCGTCAAAGCCGGAGCGGTGGACTACCTGCCCAAACCTGCTGACGCCGACCAGGTCGCCGCGGCGTTGCTGGCCGAGGGAGATGCGTTGCCACCACCTCCTGACCGACCGATGTCGGCAGACCGGGTGCGCTGGGAACATATCCAGCGCGTCTATGAGCAATGCGACCGCAACGTGTCGGAAACCGCGCGCCGCCTGAACATGCACCGCCGGACCTTGCAGCGCATCCTGGCGAAACACGCGCCGCGCGAGTGACACGGGATACTTCCGCGAATGGTGACGGTTCGACGTGCCTGGCTTTTGCCGGGCGCGGGCGTGATCTGTCGGTGTGGGTCGCCCCGGGTATCGATGCCGTAGAACTGCAGCGGGCGATTGCGATCTTCATGCCGCGCTGGCCGGTGTCGGTGGTGTCCGGCGACGTAATTCCAGACATTGCCGTTTCGCAACGCGAGGGTGTCTATCGCATTTAGGCAACCAGCTGGGAGGGCGGCGAACCCCTGGCCGAGGATTCCCGCAATGCCGCGAATGCTCTCGCCGGGTTGTTGATCGATGGTCTCGTCGCCTAGGGAATAGCCGCCCATTGTCTGCACGCCGCTGCGGTCGAGATGGGTGGACGTGCGATCCTGTTTACCGGGCCGGCCCAGGCCGGAAAACCCACTCTTGCGTTGCGCCTGGCCTGCCACCTTGCCGATGACAGCATGCTGCTGAGCAGCGATGCCTCACCCTATTGCGCGGCCGCGTTGGGACTGTCGGCCAAGACGCGCCAACCGTTACCGCCGAGCGTGGGTCTTGCCGAGCTCAATTTTACTTTGGCTATCTGGAACGAGCTTCCCGATGACGTCAAAATGTTGGCAGCGGCAGAGATATGCCTGACGTTGAAATGGTACCCGCGTGAACGCGTGCGCGTTATCGACTTGTCGAGGTGTGAGAACCGGTCAGCTGTGTCGGTTTTCTTGCGCACACCGGACAGCAATCAATGCGGCATAGGTAATCGTCACCGCCGAAATCTGCAGGCTGTAACCCAGCCAAGCGTGGGTAGCTGCCACGGCTGTGGCCGCCAGGCCCACGCAGGGAAATACGCCGTCTTCATGACGCACGAGAATTCCGTAGACGCACCAGCTTGTCAGCCAGACAAACGCTGCGATGATTAGTCCAAAGCCAATCAACCCGCCTTCCAGAATCATTTCCAAATAACCGTTAGGAGCGCGCAGGAACGGGCTTGTGCGTGGCGGAAGCGAGTCATCCCGTTTGCGAATTGCGACATCTGCAAACGTACCCAATCCGGTACCCAGGAACTGCCGTTCAGCAATAGCTTCACGGGTGGTCTCCCATGTCTGGCTACGCCCTGATAGATCATCGTTGGCCTGATAAAGTCGGGTCAAAAATTCCCGACCGCTGAAACTTAAAAGCACAAGCGCCCTAAGAACAACGATCCCGGCGAAAACGAGGGTTCTCCGGATGCGGCGGCGCTCGCTGTGGTCGAGATCGGGGTATTTTTTCTGATCCTGATGCGGACGCTAGTATTTCTGTTCGTACCGTTCGGCGTTATGCTCCGATAGGTGATCCAGCCGCCGACCGATGCGCTTCGTTTGTTTCGGCGCGCGGGCTAGGTTTTACGGGTTTTCGGAGTGCCATCGCCACGCGGTGGCGACGATGGTTTCCAAGTCAGAATGTGCGGGATTCCAGCCGAGCAATGCGTTTGCGCGGCTCGCCGTCGCAACGAGATGGGGAGGATCGCCAGCCCGGCGCGCGCTGTCCTGATGGGGGATGGGTGCTCCCGTGATTTGCCGACAGGCCTCGATGATTTCCCGAACCGAATAGCCGGCGCCGGTGCCAAGATTAACGATAAGGGAATCACCATTATCGGTGAGGTGTTCAACGGCAGCCACATGGGCGGCGGCAAGATCTGTGACATGGACGTAGTCCCTCACCGCGGTACCATCTGGCGTTGGGTAGTCGGTCCCGAAGACGGCAATGTGATCGCGTTGGCCGAGCGCGACCTGCAACACCAGCGGGATCAGGTGGGATTCGGGGTCATGCCGCTCGCCGAGATCGCCTTCCGGATCCGCTCCGGCGGCATTGAAATATCGTAAGGCGGCGTATTGCAGACCGTCACTGCCAGCGTAATTAGCTAACATCGCCTCGACGGCGTTCTTGGTGTCTCCATAAGGGCTGACCGGCTGAGTGGGCGAGTCTTCGTCGACGTGAACCGTCCCGGGAATCCCGTAGAGCGCTGCCGTGCTCGAGAAGACCATTCGCTTCACCTCCCGGTCACGCATGGCGTCGAGCAGAGTCCAGGATCCGATGACATTGTTGTGCCAGAACGCAGACGGGTCCTGCACCGAATGCCCGACTTCGATCAGGCCGGCGAAATGAATAACCGCATCGGGTGCATGGATATCGAGAACCTCGCGCAACCGCGCGCCGTCGGTGATATCGCCTTCCTCGAACGGCCCCCATCGGACCGCATCACGATGCCCGTTACTCAGATTGTCGAAAACAACTGGTGTGTGGCCCGCCGCGTGGAGCGCCTTGCAGGTATGGCTGCCGATATAACCGGCGCCGCCTGCTACCACGATCTTCGACATCGTAAATTCTTTCGGAGATCGGCTTTGGCCGGATTGAGGTACCCGAGCGCGCAGATGTTCTTTGCCGCGCAGTGCATGGGGAATGTAGGGGATCGCCCGAGCGTTTGTAAACCGGCACGGAGAAGGGTTTTAGATGAACGCACAGGCCCCTATGCTCCAGGATCCTCAGGTGATTGTGTCCAACGCATTCGGCCGGTTTATTCTGCGTCTTGCAGCGGCCGAAGCGGGCCGCCGCGGCGCGTTGGCGGCCTATATTACGGCAGCCTATCCGACGGAGAGGCTGGCCCGCATGATGCGAGGCACAGGGCTGGACCGCCCCCTCTCCTGTCCGGGTTCGAGTTTGTTTGTATCGAGGCCTCTTTCGAGGCGTTGTATGATAACTAGGCGCTCGCCGCTGGCGTTGCCGAATTCGTCGAATCCCGGGGCTTTGTCGAGATTGGGCGGTACAATCTCAACCTCTCAAGCGAGGGCTCACCGGTCCAGGTGGATTTCCTGTTTCGCCGTGTCGTCGAGACAGGATGACGATGCGCCTGCTGACCTGCTATCTAGGGGTGTGATGAAAAAGTCTACACGATTGATTGAATGGTTGCCCCGCCTGAGCGAGGCCAAGGTGCTGTGCGTCGGTGATGTGATGCTTGATCGGTTCGTCTATGGCCACGTGGAGCGGATTTCTCCCGAGGCCCCGATCCCGATTCTGACGATTTCACGCCAGGCAACCACCGTGGGCGGTGCCGGAAATGTCGCCCGGAACCTTTCTGCCCTGGGAACCAAGGTCAATCTGTTCGGGGCGATTGGCGCGGATTCGGTTGGCGCGGAAGCCGTCGACGTGCTCGCGAACGATCCGGCGGTGACCCTGTCGCTGACCATCGATCCCTCGCGTCCGACAACGGTCAAAACCCGGTTTATTGCCGGCATCCAGCAATTGCTGAGGACCGATGATGAAGATTCGAGCCCGCTCGCTGATACGCTGTTGTCGGGGTTGTCGAAAAACCTGGAAGCCGCGATGGAGAGCGGTGACTACGGCGCGCTGATCCTGTCCGATTACGGCAAGGGGGTTCTGAGCGAGGCAGTTATTGCGCAGGCGATCTCGGCCGCCCGCGCGGCGGGGCTGCCCGTCATCGTCGATCCGAAAGGAACTGATTACACACGCTATCGGGGGGCCAGTTTGCTGACCCCGAACCGGCGAGAGCTCGCCGAAGCCGCGCGCCACCCGGTCGATAGCGACGATGAAGCCGAAGCAGCTGCCCGGATATTTCTCGAGACGTGTGGGGTGGAGGCTGTGATCGCCACCCGCGGTCCGCGCGGCATGAGCGTTGTGACCGCGGACGGGTGTGTCCATCTGCCAGCTTTGGCGCGTGAGGTATTCGATGTTTCGGGTGCCGGTGACACGGTTGTGGCGACCGTTGCCGCAGGTTTGGCCGCGGGTCTTGCGTTGACGGATGCCGCGCAATTGGCAAATGTTGCTGCCGGGATCGTGGTGGCAAAGGTCGGGACGGCGGTTGTTTGTGCCGATGAACTCGGCGATGCGCTGGGGCGCGCGCCGGGTCTTGGTACAAAATTTCTCGGCCGTGATGATGTGGTCGACCGGGTCGCCCAGTGGCGCGCCCGCGGACTTTCCGTTGGTTTTACCAATGGCTGTTTCGATCTCGTCCATCCCGGCCATATCTCTTTGATCGAGCAAGCGAGTGCGGCGTGCGACCGGCTGGTTGTCGCGCTCAATAACGACGCGTCGGTGGCGCGCCTGAAAGGTCCGGAGCGGCCGGTGCAGCCCGAAGCGGCGCGAGGCCGGGTGATTGCCTCGCTCGCTGGGGTGGATGCTGTGGTGTTGTTTGCGGAAGACACGCCACGCGAGCTGATCGAAATTATTCGCCCGGATGTTCTTGTGAAGGGCGCTGATTACGCCGCCGAAGAGGTGGTCGGGGGTGACTTCGTTACTGCCTATGGCGGGCAGATTGTGCTCGCCGAGCTTGTCGATGGATTTTCCACCACCGACACGATTTCTCGAATCTCAAGCTAAACCCGCGGATCGACGAGCCGTTGATGACGCTGGGCGGCTGCCCGGGCGAAGCGCAATGTCAGGGCCTTGCGACGGCTGGCATGCAGGCCGGTCTCCGGGGCAGACCGGATTTCCTCCGCGCCCCACGAATCCGCGATCATCAAGCCGGTGGAATCGGGAATGATCTCACTGGGAAATTCAGGCGGCACGGCGAAATACAGCTGGTCGCAGAAATCCTCATATTCGGGCCATTTGGCGTCACCCCGTAAATCCGCCACGCTTACTTTCACCTCGACGATGATAAAATGGCCGGTATCTGAAAGACCGATCACATCGGCTCGGCGGTGATTGGCCAGAGTGAATTCAGTCAGCACCGCATAGCCGAGATTGACCAGATATCGCCCGACCCCGCGGGTCGCCGCAATTGTACGCTCTGGCGCGGCTCCCAAACTTGTATCAGCATCGACAGGTGTTTCAGGCATCTGCATAACGTATTGTAAACGAACGAAAAATCATAATTTTTCTTGTTGCGTGAATGGTTGGGCCGGATATCGCATCTGAATATCGATCGGGGGAAGATCGTTCGTGAACTTGTGGCTCTACGCCACGCACGTAAAGGTGAGATATGGAAGTTCAACCGACCAAAGATAACGATGCAACCTCAGGCCTGAGCCGCCGCAAGGCACGGGCTCGTCTCGGGCTTGCCGCGGGTGTGGCTTATGCCGCGCCGACGATCGTCCGCCTGGACCGCAGCTCCAATGCGAAAGTCCTGCCGACCCCGTGCCTGCCCCCGGGTGGCGGCGGCAAAAAGAGCGGCAAGTGTAAATAGCCACCGGGCTAAACATTCCGAAAGATCAGGCCGGATTTCACTCCGGCATGGGTCGCGTGATTGAATCTGCATACTTGATCGATGGGTTCTGACACTTTCTTTCAGGCCGACCACCTGCTCCGTGCGGGTGACGATTAGGCCGCTGCAGATGCCTTTGGTCGTATTGTAGACGCGGCACCAGAGCATGTGGCGGCGTGGCGAAAATATGCCGAGGCACTACAAAATCTGGGAGACCACGACGCGGCTGCAGGGGCGACGCTGGAGGGTAACGCGGTCGAAGCCAACCATGTTGCCGAGGTCGGCTCGTCCCTGTTTTCACGGTGACGCAAGGCGGGCAAAATTGTTTTTTACCCGTGCATTGACCTTTGATGACAATTGTCTAAGCGCCCATTGGTTATTGGGGGAGTATTACTCCAATAAGGACGATAAGAAGTCGGCGCTGGCCAATTACCGCCGAAGCCTTGAAATCGCACCCGATCGCCAGGGACCGGCATTTATGATTGCGGCCCTGGAGGAAGAGGCATCTCCCGATCGTGCGCCGGATGACTATGTTGCGCGTTTTTTCGACTGGTATGCGGAACACTTCGATAACCACCTGACAGAGAATTTAAAATATACCGGCCCGCAGGTGGTTGCCGGAGCGCTCCGTGAGGCGCGACCCAATGGCGTTGATCAGCTGATCGATCTCGGATGTGGCACAGGTTTGGCTGGTGTCGCGCTGGACGGCTTGGCATCTCGTCTGACCGGTGTTGATTTGTCTTCCGCAATGCTCGAACGCGCGAAAGCAACGGGAGCCTATCAAGACTTTCTTCATCTGGATCTGGTGGCCGCGCTCAACACACTGCCAGATGGCAGCGCAGAAGCGGCGATCGCCGCCGACGTTCTTGTCTATGTTGGCGTTTTGGAACCGGTCTTTGCAGAGGTAAGGCGGGTGCTGGCAGACAACGGGATGTTCATTGCCACATTTGAAGCAAGTCAGAACATTGAAGGCTGGGAACTCAGTTCGGCCGGCCGTTATCTGCACACCGAAGACTATCTGCGTAAGGTGGCTGCGGATGCGGTGATGGGCGTGATCTCGATATCTCGCACGTTCCTGCGCGAAGAATACGAAGTGCCCGTCCCTAGTATTGTTGCGGCCTTCGAGAAACGCAGATAGCAAAACGCCCGGCGGTGAGCCGGGCGTTTGCCACGTTTTACATATTTGTCGTTGAGCTAGGCGGCCTGCGGCACGGCCTGGCTTTCCATCGAAGCGAGGAAGGCTTCGATGCGAGACGGGTTTGAGGTCTCGGTGGTGGTCGTGATCAAAGTTCCGTCGACGACCAGGTTTTCATCAGCGACCAGGTCGGCGCCCGCGCGGGCGAGCTCTTCCTCGGCCTCCGGGGCATTGGCAATGCGGCGGGCCGCGACCACGCCTGCGGGAACCAGAAGACGCAAGGCGTCTCCAACCACCAGCACAGGTGCTTCAGCGTCGATGAAGGCAGCGATCAAACGCTTGGTGTGAACATTCTCGATCAACGTGTCGGCGCTGTTCTTCCCGTCGGGAAGGATCAGGCCGGCATAGTCGGCGGCCAGTGAGTCGGCGATGTCTTCATCGGCCATGAAGTGATGGCCCCAGGCGCCGTCATGCCAGCCTTGGACGAGCCCGCCATCGGGCGAAATCACCTTGAACTTGCGACCCTGTGCCAGAAGAAGCTTCTGGGTGTCCGTGAAAGTTGTCTCGGCAAAGCCAGCGGCGGCCAGGATGGCGATCGGTAGTTTTTCTTCAGCCATTAAAAGCACTCCATAGTTGTGGCTCGGGGGAACGGCACATTTGCGGCCGTCATGAGCGGTATGGCGATCTCGAGAAAACTGCAGCGCGCTCGCACGCGCGCAATCCAGTTTTGGTTTGCTCGATCGGGAACGGTCACGCGAAAAGTGCGATGGCCGGTACCGGAATGTCGGTGATTGCGGGAATGTAGAAATCCGGACCGCGAGAGTCAATTAGACGCGCTGATTGTGTGCGGTTTCGCCGCACACATTCTCGGCACCCTAGCCGGTCAGCCCGAAATGGCGCTCCGCGACGTCGCCTCGGCGGCGGTCAAGGGCCGGTTAACCGCGGATTTTGAGGTGGATTCGGGTTCGGCTCGGGTGATCGTCCCGGCAATTTTCCCGCCGGATTCGACTTCGATACGCCCGTATTTGACGGTGCCTGTCACATGTCCGGTGCTGCGAATCTTCAAAACACCGGTGACTGTCAGCTCTCCCTCGAAATGCCCGTGGATCTCCGAATCGGTGACCGTTGCGGTTCCGGTGTAGGTCCCGCCTTCCGCGACCTCCAGCACTTCGCTGACTAGGGTGGCTTCAACGGTGCCTTCGACCACGAGCGTGTCGCAATCTGAGACTTCGCCCTTAAGCTTAATCCCCGGGCCGACGGTCATGCGCGCGCCGACGCTGCGGGGTGGACGATTGGGCCCTACCTTGCGGCGCGGCGCGTTGCCCATGGGGGGCACTGGTGGCACTTCGTCCAGGCTACGTGCCGGAACGCCGGATGTCTGGTCGGTATCGTTCATGCTAGTTTTCCCGTGGGGAGCAGTTTCCAGGGCCATGGGCTGACCGGCCACTCCCTGATGTCGTCGTTTCAAGAATACTGTATCGCAACTGTCGTTGGGGTGTCATGGAATTCGTAATCCGCAGACGACCGCGCCGTCTTCGTATTCCAAGGTCGCAACGAAATCTAGCAATGTTGTGTCCGCCCGGCGACAATTCTAGGGAATTCAGGCTGGCTAAGGGCTCGCGTGATACAGACACAACGACGCCAGGCCCGGCTCCAGAAGGGAGCCAGGCCTGACAAATGGTCAAGAAGACTAAGTTTTGGGTCTAATTCTGTACCGCGCGTACAAACCAACCACCGCTGGCCTTAATCTGGATTTTGACGTCACCTGGGCGGCCGACCTTGATCCCACCAACCATGGGTGCCGCGCTCGCGTCTTTGCGTTTCTGCGGCGGGCCCGCGGAGAGACGGACATTGGTCGCTGCATCAATCACTGAAAGCTGGAACTGCCCACCCGTGGCGCGCCAGCTAATCTCGACGGGACCCGATATAGTAATGGTTTCGCTTACACGGTCTCACTCATCTGTTGATGTCGCTCAACGTGTCTCAAACTTTGTCAGCGGCTCGGGTACTTAGACGTACCTCTTGGAGGTAAACATCATACTACCAAGCATAGGCCTGTCTATTTAGACAAAACACTCAAAGTGAGACAAGCACCGCCTTAGACCCCAATCAACGTAAGATGCATGCCCAGTGGCGCGCCCGACAGGATTTGAACCTGTGACCTTCGGCTTCGGAGGCCGACACTCTATCCAGCTGAGCTACGGGCGCTCACGCAGTAGACAATTGCGCCAAACCCCGCTTTCGTCAAGCATACGTTGCCGAAAGGGTGTGATATCTCCATATAAGAGGCGAAACAGCTTGGTATTCCGGAAAGCCTGAAGGGAAATTCGATGTCCGATGACACAGACGAAAAAATTACGAAATCAGATGAAGAGTGGCGTGCGCAACTGACGCCCGAGCAGTATCAGATCGCCCGTCAGGCCGGAACTGAACCGGCGTTCTCCGGCAAATACAACGACAGCAAGGATCCGGGCATGTTCCATTGCGTGTGTTGCGGCACCGCGTTGTTCAACTCGGGTGAAAAGTTCGATTCCGGCACCGGATGGCCCAGTTTCTGGAAGCCCGTCACCGAGGACGCTGTCGAAACCAAGGTGGACCGGGCCTATGGCATGGAGCGCAATGAGGTCGTTTGCTCCCGCTGTGACGCCCATTTGGGTCACGTATTTCCCGATGGTCCGCCGCCAACAGGCCTGCGTTTCTGCATGAATTCGGCGTCTCTTGACCTCAAACCGAAAGCCGACGCCGAGGATTGATTCCTATGGCGTGCGGGTACCGGAACGTCGCTGTCAGTCGAGATCAGGCAGCGCGGAGATCGGATCGCTGACATCCCCACCGGACGGCAGCGTTGCGGTCGGATCGTCGATCCAGGTCAGGATATCTTCCCAGACGACCGAGCTCTGCAGGTCGCGCAGCAACATGTGAAAGCCGTCCGGATAGACCGCGATTGTTTGGCCGGCTCCGGCAGTCTTGGGCAGCGCAGCGAGCAGCTGGCGTGACGCCGTGGGGGGCACGATGTCGTCATTGGCCCCAAACAGAAACAAAGAGGGCGCGACAAATTGCGACGCGGCCGCCAGTGCGTCGTCCATCAGATTGACGAGCCCCCAGACGGAATCGACCCGCGTATGCTTGATCACCAGTGGATCACGGCCCAGGGCGCGCAGCATTTCGATGTTGTCGGATGGATTGCGCTTGATTCCCTGTCCGGAGACAGAAAGCCACGGCATTGTATGGGCCAGCACCCATAAGCTGGCGGCCTGGTAGGCGGGAATGGTGTCGCGGCTCAAAACCGCGGGTGCGACCAGAACGAGTCCGTCGACGTCCGGGGGTGAGCGATTCCAGGCCACCATCAGGACGCCGCCCCCCATGCTTTCGCCCAGCGCGAAAACAGGCAGGTCAGGATAAGTATCCTTTACTGCGCTGACCGCGTCATGAATGTCGGAAACCAACCGCTCGCGCCCGGGCCAAATCCCGGCTTGCGGTGAGCTGCCAAAGCCACGCTGATCGTAGGCGAGCGTGGCCACTCCCTGGGTGGCGAGCCAGGTCCCGATTTCGGTGAAGGCCTTGCCGTAGTCATTAAAGCCGTGCAGCGCGATGATCACAGCGCGCGGCGGCGTTTCGGGTGCCCAGCGGCGTAGCGGAAGCGCCGTGCCGTCGCTTGTGAGAAAGTGGGTGTCGGTCAGGGTTGGGCGCCGGGGGACATCGGCGTTCGGACCGGGGGGCTGGAATCGAGGCGCGCAGGACGCAAACGCGACTACCAACAGAAGCGGAAGAAACAGGCGTGGAATATGCGTGTGCCACATCAGGTGTTTGTTGCCTCCGCCTCGCGGGTCAGGGCGAGGAAGACATCTTCCAGATCGGGTTCCTCGGTCGAAAGGTCGGTGATTTTCAACCCGGCACCCGCGACGGCGGACAAGATATCACTCACTTCTGTTTCGCTCGTCCGATAGCGGAAGAGGAGGGTCTGATCTCCTTGCCGTTCGACATTGAAGCCGCTGAGCGGCGTGGGTATGGCGCTCAGGGGGGCGTCGACAGTAATCCGCAATTCCTTGTTGTCGAGGCGTTGCACCAGCGCTCTTGTGTCGTCGCAGGCGATCACACGGCCGCGGTTGATGATGGCGATCCGATCGCACAATTCCTCGGCTTCTTCGAGATAATGGGTCGTCAGCACCACGGTGGTGCCATTCTTGTTGAGTTCTTTGACGAAGGCCCAAAGCGACTGGCGCAACTCGATATCAACGCCGGCGGTCGGCTCATCGAGCACCAGGACCGGGGGGTTGTGGACCAGCGCCTTGGCGACCAGCAGCCGGCGGCGCATGCCGCCGGACAGGGAGCGCGAATAGGCATTGGCCTTATCGGCGAGACCGACCCGATCGAGAATTTCCATCGTCCGGCGCTCGGACGGCGGCACGCCGTAGAAGCCGGCCTGCACTTCCAGCATTTCGTGGGGGCTGAAAAACGCATCGAGGTTGAGTTCCTGGGGCACCACGCCGATCGCCGCCCGGGCATGGCGCGGCTCGCGATCGATATCCAGGCCCCAGACTTCGGCGGTGCCCGCACTTTTTACCACCAGGCCGGCGAGAATGTTGATGAAGGTCGACTTGCCTGCGCCATTAGGACCCAGCAACCCAAAGATGCCGCCCCTTGGCACATCCAGATCAACCGCGTGGAGCGCATGGACCTGGTCGCCGCCATCCGCGCGATAAACCTTGTCGAGGCCGCGCGCGGAAATTGCGTGTTCTGGCTGTCCGGCGGGCGCGGGCGTCGATGTTGCAGCGGTTGCGGTGGTGTTCATGGGCCTTGTGGGGTTCGGGAACATATTGTCGCGCGAAGGCGCTTCGCCTATGTATGGCGTCTTCGCCGACCGCACAACCGCCGCCGGCGTCCCGAGCTACTCGCAGGAGCCTTGCCGTCATGCAACCGCCCGAGACAATTGAAGCCAAAAGTCGCGAACTCGCCTGCGATGGCGGCGGCGCGCTGGGTCACCCACGCGTGTTCTTGAATATGGGCGCCAAATCCGAAATCGACTGTCCCTATTGCGGTCGGCATTTCGTACTGGCGGCTGACGCCCCTGCTGCTGCCGATCATTGACACGCCAGCCTGACGCACTTCCCACGCCGCTCCAGACCCGCCGCCTGCAACTTGTGCCCGTCGGGCGTGAATTGGCGCGCGCGTTACTCGGCGATCGAAAGCTCGCCACCGATCTCGCGGGTGCAATGATTCACCGGGATTTCCCCGATGCGGATCTGGCGACCAAACTTCCCGCTTTCGCCCAACGGCTCGATGATGCGGCCAATCCCGCCTTGGGACGCACTGCGCCCCGCGATCCGGCCGGATGGGGGCTGTGGCTGTTTCGTTATGCTGTTGAACATATGGTGGTCGGGGCGGCCTCGTTCACCGGGCCGCCGAATGCAGCCGGTGAGGTTGAGATCGGATACCAGATTGTGCCCGCCCATCGCCGCCGTGGTCTGACCGTCGAAGGCTGCGCCATGCTGATCGACTGGGCGTTTCAGGATACAGCTACGAGTGCAGTGATTGCGGATTGTTCAGCCCAGAACACTGCCTCCATTCTCACCCTGGAAAAACTTGGCTTCGTGCATGAGCGCACCACCCGCGAGCGATTGCACTGGCGCCGGGCCCGTCGGGCATAGCCACTCATCCGCCCGAGCCGGTCAGCCCGGCAGGCTGACATGGCCGTCTGCATCAATCACCAAACCCGGGTTCCACGCCACTTCCCATAGATGCCCGTCCGGATCAGCGAAATAGCCTGAATACCCACCCCAGAACGCCTCTTCGCAGGTTTTGCAATGACCCCCCCCCGGCGCGGGCGGCCAGGGCCAGGACGGCGTTCAACTCGTCTTTGCTGCGGGTGTTGTAGGCCAGGGCGACGCCGCGAAACCCACTGCCTTCGGCGCTGTCGAGGGCGACATCCTCGGCCAGGGCCGCGCGGCCATAGAGCCCGAAGACCACCCCGGCGCATTGGAAAAACACCACATTGTCGTTGCTGAGTTCCGAGGGTGTCCAACCCAGCCCCGCGCTGTAAAAAGCACGGCTTCGGGCGAGGTCGGTGACCCCGAGGGTGATCAGGCTGAGGCGTTGTTCCATGACGAAGTCTCCTGAGATTATGGGCACGATCCTAAACCCAGCCGGATGAGACCGTCTGTTCTATACTGCAGGTCAGCTATCCGGAGGGACCCATGGCCGACTACACGCTTTATGCCCACCCGCGTTCGGGCAATTCCTACAAAACCGCACTGATGCTCGCGCTGACCGAGACCGCGTATGATTTCGAGCTGGTGAATTTGATGGATGGTAGCAATCTGGCGGCGGACTTCCTGAAGGTGAACCCGTTGGGCAAGGTCCCGGCCCTGCGCCACAGAGACTTGATCCTACGCCAGAGCCACGACACGTTGCGCTATCTCGTGGAGCAGACCGGGAAATTTGGCCCTGAAGGCTGGGACGAAGAAGCACGGGTCGGCGACTGGGTTGGCTTTGCCGTCGATTTCTTTAGCTACGGGGTGGCGCGCCTCCGCTTCGAGCGGTTGTTCGGCGGCGGTGAGGGGCCGGTTTTCGATTATTTCAAAACGGTCGCAGACCGGGGTTTGGGGATTATCGAACCCCATCTGGCCGAACAGGACTGGCTGGTCGGTGGCCGCCCGACGATCGCGGATATCGCGTGCTTCCCGGTATCCACCTTCATGCCGGACGCCACCTATGACATGGCTGATTTCCCGAATATTGCGGCGTGGCAGGAACGGTTTCGGGGGTTACCGGGTTTCGGCACCGCGCTCGATCTTATGCCTCACGACAACTGGCCGCCGAAGTAGGGCCAGGTGTGTTGAGTGCGGGCGCGTTCGGCAAAGTGACGCCCATAGGCATTTTGTTAACGCCTATTTGGCACAATTTTCGCCATGTCGAGGATTATAAAAGTCCGGGGCGACCCGGCGGCTGGCGACCCATTCCTGGAGGATTTCTTCAGGGATTTGTCCCCGGCGCTTGCTCGCAGCTTCAGCGGTGAGCAATTGCGCGCCATCAAGATGAATTCTGGCGCCCGCACACGGGGTGCCCATATGATCGATTTGCGCTTCACGGTGCCGTTGCTGCGGCGCTATTGCGTGATCCTGATGGGTCGTGAACGTCGGGCGCCAGGGCGTCGGACTCATGACCGGTCGTTTCACCCGATCGCAACCCTGGGCAATATCTTTGCTCTGGCCGCGCTGGCGATGGTGGTGGCTTTGCCGATCTTTCTGGTCGGCTACGGTGTCAAATCCTTCATGGGGATCGACATGATCAACGGCGGCGGCGCCCACGCTCTTGTAGAAGAATTGCGCCAAAATCTGGTCCTGACCGTCAAGGGTATGTAAGCCCGGCCTTCTTGTGCACAGGCGGGCCTGTTTGGCTTGCGGGATTTGGGCTAAAATTACGCTATGGCTGCCTCTAAAAATTCAAAAGCTGCCGGCGCGGGTGACGCTCCGGAACGGCTCTATCTGATCGATGGCTCGGGATTCATTTTCCGTGCTTTCCATTCCAGCCCGCTGGAGGCGTTTCGCCGCTCGGACGGGATCTACACCAACGCCGTTAATGGCTACTGCGCGATGCTGATGAAGCTGGTCGAGCGGGCCCATGATGATGGCGCGTTCGATTATATGGCGGTCATCTTTGACGCCTCGCGCAAGACGTTCCGCAACGATATTTATCCGGAATACAAGGCCAACCGGGACGAACCCCCGGAGGAGTTGCGCCCGCAATTTGCCCTGGTCCGTGAGGCCACTGAGGCGTTTGGCCTGCCCGCGATCCAGATGCAGGGCTTTGAGGCCGATGACCTGATTGCCACCTATGCCCGCCAGGCCGAGGCCGCGGGGATCGAGACCGTGGTGGTGTCCTCGGACAAGGATTTGATGCAGCTGGTGCGCGGCAGCGTGGCGATGCTCGACCCGATGAAGGATTTGGTGATCGGCCCCGATCAGGTCATGGACAAGTTCGGGGTCGCCCCGGACCGGGTCGTCGATGTGCAATCTCTGGCCGGGGATTCCACCGACAACGTACCCGGGGTGCCGGGGATCGGGATCAAGACCGCAGCATTGCTGATCAATGAATATGGCGATCTCGATTCGGTGTTGTCCCGGGCCAGTGAGGTCAAGCAGAATAAGCGGCGCGAAAACCTGATCGAGTTTGCCGAGCAGGCCCGGATCAGTCGTGAACTGGTTCGCCTCAAGGACGATGTGGACACCGAGGTTGGCATTGCGGATTTCGCCCTGCGGGAGCCCGACCCTGCAACCCTGATCCACTTCCTCAAGACTATGGAGTTCCGCAGCCTGACCCAGCGCTTCGAGAGCAAATTCTATGCTGCGGGGCTGCTCGAGGCTCCAGAGCCCGACGCGGCCAGCGCGCCGGATACCGGCCCATCAGATGTCAGTTATGAACTGGTGCAGGACGAAAAGACCCTGACCGATTGGATCGCGCGGGCCCGGGACAAGGGCGTCGTGGCTTTCGATACGGAGACCACGTCCCTGAACGCCATGCGGGCTGAATTGGTCGGATTCTCCCTGTCCTTCACCCCGGGCGAAGCCTGCTATGTCCCGGTCGGCCATGTGAGCGCGACCATGCCCACGGAGCTTGATCTCGACGGGACCGGCGGCGCGCCAGCGGAGGGGGAAAGCCTCAAGCAAATCCCGCTCGCTGTGGCGCTCGAACAGCTCAAAGGGCTGCTCGAAGATCCTGCGGTCCTCAAGATCGCCCACAACACCAAGTACGATTTGCTGGTGCTCTCCCATGCGGTGGAGACCCATCTGCCCGACGCCGCGCCCCTCAATGCGGTCTCGATCGACGACACGATGCTGCTGTCCTTTGTGCTCGATGCCGGGCGCAACAAGCACGGGCTCGACGATCTGTCTTTCCGGCTGCTCGACCACGCCAACATCAAGTTTGAAGAGGTCGCGGGCAAGGGTAAGAACAAGATCTCTTTCGCCGAGGTCGCGCTCGATAAGGCGCTCTACTACGCGGCTGAAGATGCGGATATGACCCTGCGCCTGCACGGCCTGCTCAAGCGGCGCTTGGTGGGTGAGCGGATGGCGAATGTCTACGAGACCATCGAGCGCCCCCTGGTGCCGGTCATCGTTACCATGGAGCGCGCCGGTATTCGCGCGGACGCGGAAACCCTGATCGATCTGTCGAAGGATTTCGCCAAGCGGATGGCGACGCTGGAAAAGCAGGCCCACGTGATCGCGGGCGAAGAATTCAATGTGGGTTCCCCCAAGCAGCTCGGCGAAATCCTGTTCGACAAGCTTGGTCTCGAAGGCGGCAGGAAGGGCAAGACCGGCGCCTACACCACCTCGGCCGATGTGCTCGAGGGCCTGGCGGCCCAGGGCAGCGAGTTGCCGCAAACGATCCTGGAGTGGCGCCAGATGGCGAAGCTCAAATCGACCTATGCGGACGCGCTGGTCGAGCAGATCAATCCGGAAACCGGGCGGGTGCATACCTCTTACGGCATGGCGATCGCCCAGACCGGGCGGCTGTCCTCGACGGATCCCAATTTGCAAAATATCCCGGTTCGCACTGAGGAAGGGCGCAAGATCCGCGCGGCTTTCATGGCCAATCCGGGCCATAAGCTGGTCAGTCTCGACTATTCGCAGATTGAGCTGCGGGTGGTGGCCCATGTGGCCAATGAGGACGCACTGATTGCGGCTTTCCAGGACGGCCAGGACATCCATGCGATGACCGCCAGTCAGGTCTTCAATATGCCGATCGAGGGCATGGACCCGATGCTGCGGCGTAACGCCAAGGCGATCAATTTCGGCATCATCTACGGCATCTCGGCCTTCGGCCTGGCGAATAATCTCGGCATTGGCCGTGATGAGGCCCGCGACTATATCGCCGCCTATTTCGAGCGCTATCCCGCGATCCTCCAGTATATGGAAGAGACCAAGGAGGCGGCCAAGGAGGCCGGCTATGTGGACACCCTGTTCGGGCGCCGCATCCATCTCACCGGGATCAGGGACAAGAACCAGGCGGTACGCGGTTTTGCCGAACGTCAGGCGATCAACGCCCCGATTCAGGGCGCGGCCGCCGACATCATTAAGCGCGCCATGATCCGGGTGCCCGCGGCCCTGGCCGAGCAAAACTTCAAGTCAAAGATGCTGCTCCAGGTGCATGACGAATTGCTCTTCGAAACCCCCGAGGAAGAGGTCGATGCCCTGATCGAGACCATGCGCGACGTGATGGAAAACGCGGCCGCCCCCGCAGTGAACATGGCCGTGCCGCTCGTGGTAGACGCGGGAGTGGGCGACACGTGGAACGAGGCGCATTAGGGCTGGCGACCCTTCTTGACAATGCAACACGGATTTGACCAAAACTGATTTAAGCGAGGCGGATTTACGCGAAGGCGCAATTGCCGAGACAGATGCGCGTGGGGATTTGTTGTATCGCAAACCGGAGACCGAGTTCGGTCGTGTGATCGGCTGTGAGGCCAGTTTTGCTAACGCCAATCTTGAACGCGCAAACCTCTCGAACTTGCTGGCCGTGCGCACGGATTTCAGCGGTGCGATCATGAGGAACTGCACCCTCATCCGCGCAAACCTAAAGCAGGCAGACTTCACCAGCGCCAATCTGGAGGGTTCGGATTTGACCGGTGCGGATCTTTCGAAGGCCGACTTTTCGAACGCTGTTCTGACCGATGTGAACATGACGCTGACCACGATGATGGAAACCAACCTTGACGATGTGTTGACCGATGAGCCGGTCGGTAAACCCATGAGTGAGCTCGACCCGCCCCTGTTTGATCAGCTTCAAGAGCATATACAGTTTGTTGAAACCGCCGGGGCTCAGGGTCCTCCCGCGGACCTGTCCGGGGTTGATCTCCGTCCTGTAAAGACGATGGCGAATATGAATCTTGCCGCTATTCGGGCTTGCAACACGACCTTTTACGGCCTCGATTTACGCAATACCGAACTCCAGGGTGCCAACCTCGAAAACGCCGATTTGCGCAATTCGAACCTTGAGGGGGCTGATTTGCGAGGTGCAAACCTTAAGGGTGCACGGCTGGCAGGGGCGCTTCTTCGCAACTGCAATATGGGGCCTTTGATCATCGATTCGACGCGCCGACTGCCAACCGAGTTAAACAACGCTAACCTTCAAAGTGCTGACGTCAGAGGCGCCAACCTCGCGCAGGCTGTGCTTAACGGCGCCGACCTCCGGGCCGCAAAACTGGCGGGCGCGAATACCGAGGGCGCGACAATGTTGGGAATCCGGGACCTGCCGACGGTATAATAGGGGGCAATTATACTGCAGTGCACTAGTGTAACTATTTTCCGACTCGCTATATAACCAGATTCTCATGCTAAGGTTTGCTCGATTGCGAGCCACGGTATGGTGCCCGCGCTCGTAAAGAGCCGAGCCCGCGGTTGTTGCTGTGGTGCTAAGTGTGCGTCGGGATTTACCAACGATGATTGATACAGAAGTACCTGTCAGCGGCGGGGGAGATCGAATTTCCGCGACCGTCAAATGGTTCAACCCCATCAAAGGATTTGGGTTCGTCCAGCCGTCGAACGGTCTGGGCGATGCATTTGTCCATGTTTCGGTGCTCGAGGCTGCGGGCTTGAAAGACCTTCAGGACGGGACTGAGCTGGAATGCGAAGTCGAGCAGGGCCCCCGCGGCCCGATGGTCTCGGTGATTCATAGCGTCTCGGAAGGCACTGTCGAGCCGGAGGTCGCGAGCGATCCTGACGCGCCGGCTGTCGAGGGCACCGTCAAATTTTTTGATCCGAACAAGGGCTACGGCTTCATTTTGCTAGATGGAGAAAGCCAGGACGTCTTTGTTTCCGGGCGGGTTGTTGCTCAGTCCGGATTGCGCATGCTCGATGCGGAGGCGCGCGTGCGTGTCACCACCCGTTCGGGCGACAAGGGTCTGCTGGCGGTGACCGTAGAGTTGATCGACGACGCCTGAGTTTTTGTAAATTTGGCGCCCGGCGTCACCAGACGGCGTTCGCGCCGAGCCAATTCAGAACAATTTCATTAAACAGATCCGGCGTCTCCCAATAGGGAGAGTGCCCCGCGTCCGGGATGTCGATCACCGTCGCACCAGGCACCCACGCGGCGACCTCGTGAACGAAACTCGGCGGGAAAAACTGGTCATGTGCCCCGACAATGAACGTCGTGGGGACGGCGTAGCTATCAAAGTCTTCAGCCCCGAAGCTCGCCGCCGATCCGGCAATCCGGGATCGCCAGGCGGGGTCAAAACAGGTGTTGAAGGCCAGAATCTGCTTGTAAAGCTCGTAAAGCAGCGGTTCGCGCGCGCTATAGCCCGGGGCAAAGGCACGGTCGGGCAGGGTCACGGTATTGGCGCGTTCCCGTTCGGCGAGGCGCCCGCGGATATCCTTCGGCGTGATGCCGGCCAGCGATGATCCGACGATCAGGCCGGCGGTCCGCCCGGGGTAATCCCGCGCAAACCGCATCGCCGATATGCCCCCCATCGATTGGGAGATCAGAGCCGCGCGCCCGATACCGATCGCATCCAGGATAGCCGCGATATCGGGTGCCAGCGTTTCAGCGTTGAAATCGTCTTTCTCGCACGGGGATCGCCCGAAGCCGCGCTGGTCGTAGGTGACCACCGTATGTGTCCTGGAGAACAGCGCGACCTGACGCCACCAGCTGGCGGCATTGCCGGCGCGGCCGTGCAGCAGCACCAGGGGCGGCCCGTCGCCACACACGTCATACCAGAGCGGCACCCCAGCATTGGTGACATACGCCATCGTTCAGCTCCCTGTGCCTTGGGTGGTGTCTAGGTGTTGTCGCGTGCGGCCTGGGCGAGGCGAACCAGTTCTGCCCGCGCCGATTGAGCGTTGTCGACAATCGTATCGAAATCAATCCGCGCGACCGCGTCGTTGCGCGTGAGATCGCAGCCTTCGGGATCGAGGCCTGTCATGCACCAGTCGACGCCGGGCCGATCTGCCAGGTGATGAGCGTAGGCGTGGATGGCTTCTGAATGGTCCGCATTCATGTGCTCAATAATATCCGACTCTGCCGCTGTAAGCGCGTCATAGGGCCCGCCTTCCAAAATCACGTCGCTGGCGTCGAGGGTTTCGATGCGGCCAAACCCGCCGATGAAATGAACGCTTTCAGGCACCAGGCGATAAAGGTGGAAATCGGCAAACGCCATGTGGTCGCGCGCGCCTTCATGGTGGCGCAGGAAGCGGGCGCGCAGATGTTCGTTCTCACAGGGCTCCATAGACCCGATAAGTGTCGCCCGGGACATGTTGATGGCTTCAACGCCAGGACGGGCAAAGAGGATTGAGACCCGCGGGTCTGCCTTGAAATTCCGGGTGTGACGTGCCAGGTCGGACAGCAGCACCAAGGGGGTGGCGTCCAGCGTGCAGGCGGTCAGAACGAGGCTCCCATAGGGAGTGCCAACGGTCTCCCCGTCCAGGGTGGCCAGGGTCGCCGTCCGGGCGCTGCGAATGAGCCGCCGGGCCAATAGGCCGGTCGGCTTGTCTCTATCATCAATGGTCATGGTGGCGCGGAGATTACCCAACCCGGCACGCGCCGCAAAGGGCAGGGTGCTACTTCGTTTTCCCCGACCCGGCAGGAGCAGAACCGCTCCCGTTTTTCATGCCGGTATCCATTTTCATGGGCGCGGCTGTGCGGCCACTTGCGCCGGCCGCTTCGATCACTGCTTCGACTTCGACTTTGCCGGCTTTTTCGAAGATCAGCGTGATCGGAATCGTTGTTTCTTCAAACAGGGGCACCTTGAGCCCGATCAACATCAAGTGGAATCCGCCCGGTGCGAGCATGACCGATCCTTTGGCCGGAATATCGACAGCTTCAACCGGGCGCATGCGCATGATGTCGCCATCACGGGTGTGTCCGTGAATTTGAACCCGGTCTGCGTCTTCGGATTCCGCGCCGATCAGGCGATCACTGGCGCCGGTTTTTGTACTGATTTCCATGAACACGGCGCCGGTTTTTTGGCTTGGTGCCGTGGCGCGCGACCACGGGTGGGAGACGGTCATCTGCGCGGATTCTTCCTGATGGGCGTTTGCCGGTACCAGGGTGGTGAGCAACAGGGCAAGGGCGACGGTTATCTTGAGCATCGTCTTCTCCGTATCAGAGTGTGTCTTTAACCGCGCAGTTTGCCACGCATGTGCTGGCGGATTGTCGCCGCTATATCTTCCGGGGGTGTCCCATAGCGGAACATTGCCGCCACGTCACCGGACGGAGCCAGCAGGTACACGAATGAGGTGTGGTCCATCAGGTAATAAGTATAGTTCGGATCCTCGAAGCGACGATAGAAGACACGAAATTTGGCGGCGACGTCACGCACGTCCTCCGCGTTTCCGGTCAACCCGACGAGGCGCTCGTGAAACAGGGGCACATATTCGGACAGAATCTCAGGCGTGTCGCGTTCCGGATCGATCGAAATCATGACCGGACGCACCCGGGCGCCGTCATCGCCGAGTTCATCAATCGCGGTCGCGATTTCACCCAATTCCGTCGGACAGACATCGGGACAAAACGTATAGCCGAAATAGATCAGGGCATAGTCACCGGCGAGATCGGCTTCGGAGAATGGAGACCCTGTATGATCAGTCAGCTCGAAAGGACCACCGAGATCGACGTTCACAACAAGTCCGCCCACGGCGGCGTTTTCAG
>MEHZ011562954.1_pt1 | contig 30602 bp, 30 predicted proteins | sample 897221 | NCBI WGS metagenome assembly MEHZ01 (sample SAMN05514161, study PRJNA337945) | marine metagenome | isolation source: marine surface water | place: Arctic Ocean | collected 2007-12-13
TGACGGAACCGTCGATGACACCTTGGTCGATGTACTTGTAGAGCGCGTCGGCCGTCTTGACCGAGTTCTTGCCGACCTCATCGACGGCTGCGTCGATGATGTTCTCGTGCACCCAGTTGGCAGCGTTCGCCATCGGCCGCTTGACGACGGTGGCAATACCCATGCCAGTACGCAGCGCAGCGCTCACGATGGTGAAGATGGTCAAACCGAGTAAGACTCCCCAGATGAGTGACGGCCAGAAGTCTTGGTTCAGGCCGTTGTCCAGCGAGAAGCCGAGTGTCAGGCCAGCAGCAGCGCCGAAGATGGTGCCCATGGCACCGGCGCCAGCAGCGCCGACAGGTTCGCCGCCGTCATAGATGTGGTCGAGGTAGTAGCGGTTCTTGAGCATCGTGTGGCCGGCCTTGAGAAGGCTGTTGCGCTCGGTAGGACCATTGACCAACTCGGTGGCAGCAGGACTCTGCGCATGAACCCTGACAAAATAGTAGTAGTACGCGAGACCAACTGCTGAAGCGACGACGAGCGTCGAGAAGATCGCCAGGGACCAGCTTGGGTCAGCGTGGCTGATCTTGGGGAAGTAGCCCGTTGCTGCCAGCGGTTCGACATAGTGTTCGAATCGCAGCGTCCAGCCCGACGGCAAGCCAAGGAATCCCTTGGGCAGGTTCATCAGACCGGCAACAACAGCCAAGCCGGCCAAGATACGCAGCGGCCACAGAATACGGGGGCCCGACTCGTGCGGATCACCATGATGTGCATCGGCGTGGCCATCATCTGGGGCATGAGAGTCGTCGTGGTGCCCACCTCGGAACTCACCGAAGAAGGTCAGGTACATGACTCGGGTCATGTAAGCGGCGGTCATTGCTGCGGTGATCATGCCCATGACAAGCATGATTGTGTACGCGCCGTTGGCATGGCTTTCGCCTTCGAAGAAGCCCCAGCCACCCGTACCGGCCAGGATCTCATCCTTGGACCAGAACCCAGCAAGTGGTGGCAGGCCAGCCAGCGCGATCGAACCAATCAGGAAGGTCTTGTAGGTCGTCGGCATGAACTTGCGCAGGCCACCCATGTCCTTCTTCATGTCGAAGCTGTGCACTGCGTGGCTCACAGAACCAGCACCCAGGAACAGGCAGGCCTTGAAAAGTGCATGCGTGGTCAGGTGGAAGACAGCAGCGGTCCATGCGCCGACACCCAATGCCAGGGTCATGTAGCCGAGCTGGCTGATCGTCGAGTACGCCAGCACCTTTTTGATGTCGTCTTGGACAAACGCCAGCGATGCGCCCACCAGGGTGGTCACCGCACCAATCACCGCAAGAGCGTTGATGCTGGAGCCGCCAATCGACAGGCCGTTGAAGAACACGCCATAGAGACGGGCGATCAGGTACACACCGGCGACAACCATGGTGGCGGCATGGATCAGAGCCGAGACCGGCGTTGGGCCGGCCATAGCGTCGGGCAGCCAGGTGTGCAGGAAGAACTGGCCGGACTTGGACATGACCGCAGCCAGCAGGCACAACGAGGCGATCAACAACAGTGTGTGGCTGGTTGTGCCGTCGATGGCGCCTGCGTTGATCTCAATGATGCTCCACTTCTCATTCGAAGCGAAGAACAGGATGATCATGCCGATCAACAGACCGATATCACCAACACGGTTGGTCAAGAAGGCCTTGAGTGCCGCGTCAGAGTTGGGTTGGTCTTCCCACCAATGGCCAATCAGAGCAAAGGAGCAGACGCCCACAAGCTCCCAACCAACAATCATTTGCAGCACGTTTGCACTGGTCACGAAGAACAACATTGCTGCGGTGAACAGCGATAGGAAGCCGAAGTAGTGGGTATAGCGGCGGTCACCGGCAACGTAGTCGGTGCTGTAGATATGCACCAGCATCGAAACCAGCGTGACGACAACCAGCAAGGTCACGGTCAGACCATCGACCATGGTTCCAATGGTGAAATCGATGCCACCGTTTGACCACCATGTGCGTTCAGAGACAACGGCCACCGCTGCCGCAGCGGTGCTGCCTTCTTCGGCCTCAGTGAACGCCGTTAGTGCTGATGCGGACTCGCCGTCGGCTGAACCACCACCGGTACCGACCGGAAAGGCACCCTCATCAGAGTGATCGTCACCCTCATCAGAGTGATCGTCACCCTCATCAGAGTGATCGTCACCCTCATCAGAGTGATCGTCACCCTCATCAGAGTGGTGTTCGTCTTCGATGTAGTCGCAGGTTTCCGGGGTGCAGTTAGCGGCCTCGTTGACCTGACCGATCCACTGGCCCGCAGTCATCAGCGCCAGGACAAAACAGATACCAACAGCGGCGATACCGACTTCGCTTCCGCCCCTCGGCATGCGCTTTCCGAAGCCAAGAATGACGGCAAATGAAGCCGCCATGATCGCGGGGATGACCCACACGTTCTCAAGGAAGAACCCACTGGCTTGAACTGCCAGGTCTCCCGCCTCGGCGGCTAGGTACGTCGTACTCATGTGATCAGCCCTTCAAGAGATCGACCTGATGAAGGTCGATGTTCTTGGAGTTGCGATAGATGGTCAGAACAAGCGCCAGGCCAACGCCGACTTCGGCAGCGGCTACAGCGATGATGAACAAGGCAAAGACTTCGGCGGGGATCGCTGCGCCATTGAAGGCACCAAAGGCGATCAGGTTTATGTTGACCGCATTCAAGATGAGCTCGATCGACATGAGTACGAGCACAGCATTACGCCGGGCCAGCACGCCGTACACGCCGATACAAAACAAGATCGATGACAGGATCAGAAACTGGATGAGATACATCGGAGACTCCCCTACTCTTTCCGGGCCACGACGATGGCGCCAATCAGGGCGGCAAGCAGCAGAACAGAGATTGCTTCGAACGCCACGATGTAGGTGCTGAAGATCGAATCGGAGACTTGTTCGACGGTGGTTGGAGCCCGGTCGAGAGCGTCGATTAGCAGTGTGTCGTCGCTCCACGGAGCTTTCGCAAAGTCGACGACGGCAAACCCCATCACCAGGAACAGCAGCACAGCGGTAAGGATCGCAGGGACCACATTGTCGTGACTCAGGCCATCCTCGGCGCCGACCTTGGCTCGGGTCAGCATGATGCCGAACAGGAATAGCACAATGACTGCACCGATGTAGACCAGCACCTGGGTGACACCAACAAATTCGGCGCCAAGCAGGATGAACTGCGCGGCGACTCCGGCCAGCACCACAACGAGATACAGAGCCGCGTGCACCATGTTGCTGGTCGTGACAACCCGCAACGCTGCGATCACCATGACAGCAGCGATCAGGTAGAAGAAGACGTTCTGGGCAACGACCGTTTCAACGGCTAGCACAGTGTTTGCAAGGGCCGCAGTCATGACGAAGGGCTCGGCAGCTTCTTGACCTTGACCTCGGCCCCGACTTCATAGGCGGGGTACTCGGGCACCGTGTGCATCCAGTCAGCAAGGCGTTCCTTGTCGTGGAGCATGTCGGCAATCTTCATTTCACTGAACTCGAACTCGGGGCTCCAGAACAATGCATCGAACGGGCACACGTCGATGCAGATACCGCAGTACATGCACAGCGCGAAGTCAATGTCGAAACGGTCGAGCTTATTCTTCTGACGAGGCTTACCCCCAGCGCGGCGAGGCGGAGCAAGCTCCTTGTGGCCTTCGATGTAGATACACCAGTCGGGGCACTCGCGGGCGCACAACATGCACGCTGTGCAGTTGTCGTGGTGCAGCGCGATAACACCGCGGGCGCGAGCAGGTGGTGCCTCTTTCTCGTGCGGGTACTGGACGGTGTGTGCGCCCTTGGAGGGAGCAGGCGGTTTGGTTGGCCCGTCAGGGAAGACGGTCTTGAAGAACGTCTTGGCGGTCACACCAAGACCGACCAACATGCCAGGTAGTTGCGGCATTAGAAGACCACCTTGAAGATTGCGGTCACGACAATATTAAACAGCGACAGTGGAATCAGGAATTTCCAGGCCAAGCGCTGCAACTGGTCTTCACGGAACCGGGGATAGGTGATCCGGAACCAGAAGATCAGGAAGGCGATGAAGATCATTTTGCCGGCAAGCACCAGCGGCCCGATGTAGTCCATAATCTCGGCGTTGGCGTCGACGAACGGGATCGTCCACCCGCCCAGGAACAACGTGGCGCCAATGGCAGAGAAGACTGCGGCGGTGGCAAATTCGCCGATGAAGAACAACAGGAAGCGAATACCGGAGTACTCGGTCAGGTAGCCGGTGACCAGCTCAGATTCAGCGACCGGCATATCGAACGGCGGCTGCGTGAGTTCGGCCTGGATGGCGACCATGAATATAAAGAAACCAATGATCTGCGGAATGATGAACCAGACACCGAAGTCGGCTTGGGCGGCAACGATGCCCTTCATGTTCAAGGTGCCAGCCATGATGACCACACCAACAACGGACAGAACCAGCGGAAGTTCATAGGCAATGAGCTGACCAGCAGCCCGAATACCACCAAGAAGCGAGTATTTGCTGGCCGAGCCCCAACCAGCCATAAGGATGCCGATCACCGATATTGACGACACGGCCATGGCAAAATAGATGCCCGTGTTCAGGTCAACGAAGTGGGTGTCGGGGCCAGCTGGCAGCACCAGCACCAGCATGAACGTTGATACCAGCACCACAAACGGAGCGGCAGCGAACACGAATCGATCGGCCTTGCTGGGGAAGATGTCTTCCTTTTGCAGGAACTTGCCGAACTCGGCCAAAAGCTGAAGCTGACCGTACGGACCAGCCTCCATGGGGCCCAAGCGGCTTTGCATGAAGCTCATCATCTTGAACAAGAACAGGTACACGAGTGCGCCGGTTGGCAGCAGCACTGCAACAAGACCGATACCGATCTTGGTGAGCGTCTCGACCCAGTACGGCGGGTTGACGGCGAGGAAGGATGCGAGCGTCATCAGCGGTCGATGTCTCCGAGAATGAAGTAGAGCGAGGCAAGAATGGTCGCGATATCAGGCACGTAAACGCCTTCGAGCAACCATGGCGAGATCGACATGTTCGAGAAGGACGCAGTGCGAATCTTGACGCGGAATGGGGTTAGTTCGCCCTTGCTGATGACGTAGTAACCCATGGCACCGAGCGGATTCTCGGTTTGCACATAGGACTCGCCTGCGGGCACCTTGATGATGCGAGGCACTTTGGCCATGATGGGACCAGCTGGCAGGCCGTCGAGGATCTGCTCGACCATGTAGGTTGCTTCGCGGGTCTCTTGTAGCCGAACCCAGTACCGAGAGAACGAGTCGCCATCGGGGTGGGTCCAGACTTTCCAGTCCAGGTCCTTCCACGCCAGTGGTGAGTCTGCGTCGCGACGCAGGTCCCAGTCGACACCTGAAGCACGCAGATTGGCGCCACTGAGGCCATAGCTCATTGCTACGTCGGCGGGGATGACACCCACACCACGGCAACGCGTCTGGAAGATTTCGTTTCCGACGACGAGATCTTCCATCTCGTCGCAGAAGTCACGGACCTTTTGCATCGACGACTTGGTTTCCTTGACCCAACCGGCGGGCAGGTCGTCTTTGACGCCACCGATGCGGTTGAAGTTGGGGTGGAAACGGCCACCGGTCGCAGATTCGATCTGGTTCAGAACAAATTCGCGGTCACGGAAGGCGTAGAAAATTGCAGTAACGCCGCCAAGCTGCACGGCCATATCACCGAGAAACAGCATGATGTTTGCGATACGGCCCATCTCGAACAAGGCGGTACGAATGTACTGGGCGCGTGGTGGCGCCTCGACTTCCATCAGTTCTTCGGCCGCCAGGATAAACGGCACCTCGTTGGCAAAGCTGCCAACCCAGTCGATGCGGTTGATCAGGGTCGTGACCTGGGGGTACGTGCGCACCTCTGTGAGCTTTTCGTAGCCGCGGTGCATGTAGCCCATGATCGGCTCGGCGCTAATGACCTGTTCGCCGTCGAGACGAGCCACGATACGCAGCGTTCCGTGCGTAGCAGGATGCTGAGGGCCGATATTGAGGGTCATGCCCTCGGTCTCGAGTTCCACATTGACGCGTGCGTCGGCAGCTTGGGCCGCGATGTAGCGAAGCTGTTCGCTGTTGTTGATGTCTAGGTCAGCAGTCATGTCGGTCATGCGGTGTCCTCGCTAGCGGTGACATCAGCGTCTGTGGCAGCAGCATCGTCGTCGCCAGGCATAGCTTCGACATCGACAATGCCGGGCCATGGCTTGACACGGCGAGCTACCAACGGGAAGTCTTTGCGCATCGGATTGCCTTCGAAGCCAGTCGGCAGGTACAAGACGCGCTTGTCGGGGTGACCAATAATGTCGATGCCGAACATCTCCCAGACTTCGCGTTCGTGCCATGACGCACCAACGAAGACGGGAATGAGTGTCTCGATCGCAGGCGCATCATCGGGCACATCTGCCTTGATGGTCACACCTGTGTGTTCTTCGATCGAATAAAGCCGCATAAACATCTGGAAACGAGTATCGCCACCGGCAACACCGGTGGTCATCTCTTGAGGCTTCGATGCTTCCTTGCCGTGCACGACCCAGTCTTGTTCGGCTTCCATCTCGCGGCCATACGGATTTGGCATCCAGTCGATGGCTGAGATGAAATCGATCCAGGTCATACCAAGCTTGTCACGAGCGAATCGGGCTGCTTCGACCCATGAACTAGCAGCAACCCGAATACACAGGTCCCTACCGGGAGTGATGTGCTGAGCAATAAAGCCGTCGCCGAGCTCGTCGGCAAAGGCCTTTGCGATCGCTTCGCGGACCGGATCAGTCGCTATGTCTGCGTCAACTGCGTCTTCGGTAGCGGTCATGGGTTCACTGTTGCCTTCTGGCTATCACGCCAAGGCGCTACCGACGCCAGGAAGCGCCAAGGTGTCTCCGTGCGGGTCATTCGATCGCACCGCCGCCAACAACGATGGGATCGCGATCGTTGCCCTTCCAGCGTTCTGCTGGGTCTTCGTTATGGATCATTTCTTGCAGAAGGACGATGCCTTCGAGCAGGGCTTCGGGCCGTGGTGGACAGCCAGGGACATAGACATCGACAGGAATGATCTGGTCGACACCCTTGGTCACCGAGTAGCTATCCCAGTACGGGCCGCCACAGTTGGCGCATGAACCCATAGAGATCACGTACTTGGGATCCGGCATTTGTTCATACAAACGCAAGATGGCAGGTGCCATCTTGTCGGTCACGGTGCCCGAGATCACAACAAGATCAGCCTGGCGAGGACTCGCTGGGAAAGGAATGACACCAAGGCGCATGACGTCGTAGCGGGGTGAACCAAAGGCGGCACCCATCTCGAGTGCGCAACAAGCCAGGCCCCATTGGTAGACCCACAAGCTGTATTTACGGCTGATATTCAGCAGTTTTACGATCGACTTCGGCATCTTGCCGGACTCAACTAAGCCCATGAGAGGGGCCCTTCTGAATGGGTAGAGCGAGGGACGAGCATTAGGCGAGCGAGCGACGAGCCGCACCATGGAGATCGACGCAGGGTCCGACGAAGCTCAGATTGCGAGGAACGAGCAACAAGGGTCATTGTCAGAGCCATCGGAGCACTCCCTTACGCCATGCGTACACAAGGCCAAGCAGGAGGATGAAGATAAAGATCGCCATTTCGACGAGACCGAACACTCCATAGGCCTCGAGCCGAGTTGCCCACGGGAAGATGAAGACGGCTTCGACGTCGAACATGACAAACAGCAGTGCAAAGATGTAATACCGGATGTTCGATTGGCCCCAACCGGAGCCGACCGGATCTACGCCGGATTCGTAGTTAATGTACTTCTGCGCCTGAGGGCGCGTAGGACGAAGCAATGAACTAAGGCCAAGCAGAGCGGACACCAGGACTACAGCAAGCAGCCCGAAGATGCCGACTGTCAGATAACTGCGCAGGAAGTCGGACACGGGTCCCGATCTTAACCTTACGCGCTAGGCCATCCAAGCTTCTCAGCGCATTAGATGATGGCTTTTTTTTACGATTCTCACAGCACGGTCGCACGGGGTCGGCCACACCAGCGGTAGCGCTTGTGATTTTTTGCGCAATTCGGCTGTTTCGCTGTCATTCAGGCCTCGCTCAGGACGGTTCCTCCTGAACCAGCGTGGTCACCGGCAAGTTGCATGCACGTTGGAGCCTGCTAGGCAGATCTAGCTTCAGCCAGCGCGAGACCCCCACCGGCAGCGTCGAAACGATGATCTCGTCGAAGCTTGACCGCGCCAGGACAGAGCGGGCAGCCGTGGCCGGATCACCGAGCATGACTTCTCCGGTGACGGCATGGCCCATGTCACCAAGGGCCTCTCGAAACGACGCCAACCGCACTTCGCCTTCTTCACGGGCGGCCTGGCGCGACTCGGCCACCACAGAGTGTGCGCTGGGCCCAATCAAGCCTGTCGCCGGGTCTGCATGGAGTATCGAAGGGGCGTTTTGCGGCACAACAACATGGAACTCGGCGCATTGATCGGCCAGTGTCGAACTAACGAACCGGCTGAGCTCAGCATTCGCCAACGTCTGGTTCGCAACGAGCAAGAACCGCCGCACCTGCACAGTTGTGCCCGCGGCATCGGTGCGTGTGCGGTCGACCTGAAAGGCGACCTGCAGCTTGATGCGATAGAGCGGCGCACCGTTCGCTAACGACAGATCTTGCTCAACAACGGTGGCCGACGTCAGGTCGCGAATTGATTTAGTGGCTTGGGCAACGGCGTTCTGGGCTGCGGCCTCCCAGGACTCGGGCGACACCGCCACGATCTGGATGACCTTGTCGACCCGGCCAGGCAGCTGCTGGATCATTCGCCTGATTCATACTTGAACGACAGGCGAATCTTGGTGCGGTAAAGCACCACGTTGCCATCTTCGATCAGCAGGTCCTGCTCAATCACTTCGGCAACTCGTAGATCTCGCACTGTCTTCGACGCTTCAGTCACCGCCGCAACCGCTGCACGTTCCCACGACTGCTCACTGGTGCCGATCAGCTCAATCACGTTGTACACGCTGTCCATGATGCTCCCCTGGGTTGTGTGATGTTGACAATAGGTCACCTATCGCTGCAGCGATAGTGCCAGACCCTGCTAGGAGCAGGCCCGTGCCCGACCTTCGCTGAGCGGGGCGACCCGAGCGGCTTGACCCCGCATGATGAACTCGTGCAGCGCGAACACCAGCTCGGGGCTCCGCGCCCGTAGCTCGTGCTAGCGCTCGATGGATAACCACGGCGCACACACACGGGTCTCAGCAACTACTTGTGCGGATCTTTGGCCGCCAGTGATCAAGCCGATCTCGCCAACCGTTGCGCCCTTCGCAAAACGAGGTAGCCGGTGCCTTGTGCCCCGGGCGTCGATGCCGAAGGCGGTCATCAGGGCTTCTTCGATGATGAACATGGCGTCACTCAGATTGCCCTGTTCCCAAACAACTTCGCTGGCTTCGCACTCGATCTCATCGAGTTCGTTACGTAGCCCGTCGAGTTGGTCGAGGGGATTTTCTTCGGGACTGTCGTCGACGCCGGCAATGCCAAGATGTGCATTCTCGGTTCGTCCCAACGCGTAGTCCAGGGTTGACGCCCACCACGCATGATCATCGATGCTCGGCATCGGTCCCGTGGAAGCGTTCGTCGAGATTGGTAAGCGGGCCGGCGAAGACGAGCGTGGCCATCGAGATTGCCTGGCCTGTCGCTGACAACGCAACGGCAAAGACAGCAATCGCGTCTGCGAGCGCACTTCCTGCCCCCACCCTGTTCTCGCTCATCGAAGGCATCGGCGGGATCTCCAATGTTCCAGCAACTCGCTCGGGGATTCAGCTCGTTATGTTGTCCCTGTGTTGATGGCAGATGCTGGATCTGAGCCAGCCGAAGAGTACTCATTGCTAAGGCGAGAGATCCGCGCTATCCGAGAGCCATTCCGCTTACTGGCAGCAACTTTGCGGCTCCGGCGGGCACCCACCGGCTCTCAAGCTGTGATGGTGCTTCCTGGCTTTTCGACCAACGATCGGATCATGATTCCGTTGCGCTGCTATCTGCGCAGTCGCGGCCACACCGTGTGGGGTTGGGATCTCGGCGTAAACCGCGGCGAGGTCGATACCAACCTGGCGCGGGTGGTTGCCCAGGTTGAGCGCCGCGTCGCCGAGAACAGCGGCCGGCCGATCGTGATGGTTGGCTGGAGCCTGGGTGGCGTGTTCGCACGCGAGGTCGCCCGCACCCGTCCCGAGCTCGTCGAGCAGCTCGTAACGCTGGCCTCGCCCGCCCGGAGCTACAGCCGTGCTGCTGGCGACCCTGTTGGAGATCGGATCGATACACCGATCACAGCCTTTTATTCGAAACGTGACGGTGTGGTCAGTTGGAAGGGCGTCATCGATGAACTCAACCCGAACGTCGAGATGATCGAAGTGAACTCCAGCCATCTTGGCGTCACACTCGACGCCACTGCTTGGCTCAAGATCGCCGAGCTGCTCGCGGACTAGTCGTGCGTGGTGCGGAAGTAGTCGGGCTTACCAAGCGGCCAGTACTCGCCCCAAATATGCTCGCCGCCAGTGATTTCAAGATGGGTTCCTGTGATGAAGTCCGCTGCTGGGCTTGCCAGATAGGCAGCCCCTTGGGCGACGTCCCACACATCACCAAGTCGCCGCATGGGGTTGTGGCCAAAACTCGCCTTGGCTTCGGCGGGATAGGTCTGCAAGCCCTCGCTTGCGACGACACCCACAGCAATGGAGTTGACGCGAATGTCGTGCGGTGCCCACTCGACTGCGAGCGATCGCGTCAGGGCGACGCCACCGGCTCGAGCCGCAGCCGTGTGCGGGATACCAACAGATGCGCGTCCCTGAATGGTCGAGATGTTTATGATATTGCCGGGCTGGGTATCGGCGATCCAGCGTCGCGCTGCCTCTTGCATCATGTACCAGGTGCCGTACAAATTGGTTTCGACCACCGCGGCCCAACCCTTGGGCGTGATGTCGAGCGCTTCGGCCGAGAACTGACCGCCGGCGTTATTGATCACATGGTCGATGCGCCCGTGGGCCGATGCGGCCTGGTCGATTGTGGCCGCTACCGCGTCGCTATCGCGGATCGTCATGGTCACGGTCTCACACAGCACGTCGATAGTGGCCAGGTCTGCAGCCAGCCGCGCAAGTGACGCTTCGGTGCGCCCTGTGGCAACAATCGTTGCACCCAACCGGCCAAAGAGAACTGACATCGCCTTACCGATTCCTCCTGCTGCGCCGGTGATTAACACCACCTGGTCGGCGAAGAGGTCAGCCTGATACACGAGCGGCAACGCGCACAGCTCTTCGAACGAGTGGCTGTGATATGGATCGCGTTCAGTCATGCCCAACATTCGCGCCCCAGGCAGTCGCGCTGCAACTAGAAGTCGAAGCCGACACACCAACCAGCGAAATGCGTCGTCGGTACTGGCACCGGTTTGGCGTTGCAGACGATGCGACCGGCACGCCGAAGCAGGTCCGCATCCTGGACGAGGACTTGATCTTGTTCCGCGACGGCAACGGCCAACCCAGGCTCGTCCATCTACGATGCTGTCATCGCGGCACCATGCTCTAGTAGGGCAAGGCGAGGCCGCCGGCATTCGGCGCGGTTATCACGGCTGGCTCTTCGACGTGCAAGGCAACTGGTTCCAGACGCACGAGAACGTCATGATCCATTCCACGTGTTCGTCCTGCACGCTGGGTTCTCAGGAAACCAGTTCGTGACCGAGATGGCTGCGCTGCCCGACGTGAGCTGGGAGTTCACCGACGTTGGTGTGAAGTCGCATCAGGATCGGGTGCTCGACAACGGCCGCTTCTTGCACTGTGTCACCAAAGTGGCTATGTCGAATGTACGTATCGTCGCCAGACTGTTCGTAGAGGTAACTGGTACTGCGACTTCGGTCGCGTGGACACTGCCGATCTCTCGCACCAGAACAAAGATCTTCACGCTGATGAAGCGGCCCATCGATGGGGCCCGCCCTCGTGCGCCCTGCGACGGCAAGATCTGGCCTGAGCTGACCGAGTACGAGCACCAGCGGTTCCCCGGCGACTACGAAGCACTGGTTGGCCAAGGTGCCGTCACCGCTCACAATGAGGAACACCTTGCTGGCTCTGACCGTGGCGTGACCATGTTCCGCCACACCTTCGGCCAGCAACTCAAGGCACTCGCCGACGGCGACTCCCCCGTTGCGACCGAGAGGTAGGCCGTGCGCGCTGGCAACTACATCGGCAGGAAGGACGACGTCATCAACCTGGGCTAGCGCTCGCTCGTCAAGATCGTTGGGATAACAACGATCTTGACGGCACCATGACCGCTTAGAACGATCGGCCACTCAGCCGCGCCCCGATTGACCTGCAGGGGCATACTGGTTTGCTTGGGTCTTCTTTCAGTTCAGCATCGACCGCTGACCATTTCGCTACTTGCAGCGACAGCCCTAATCTCGTACAGCAATCTGTCGGTGTCAGCAGGACTTCCGTCGATCGGCGATGACTTGGGCAATGTGGCCTTGCTGCCATGGGTCATCACCGTCGAGCTACTCGCCGCAGCGATAGCTGTCTTGGGCATCGGGCCGATCGTCGACAGCCAGGGTGTCCAACGGGTATTCCGTGTCGCCATGATCGCGTTCATCGCTGCATCGGTCGCATGCGCGGCAGCACCCACCATGCCGCTGCTTATTGCTGGGCGAGTCGGGCAGGGCATCGCTGCCGGCGGCGTACTCGGCAGCGCAATCTCCAGTATCGGCCTTGCGTACGAAGAGTCCCTGCGACCGCGGGCGTATGCAGCTATCTCGGCAGTCTGGGGAATCATGGGTATTGGTGGCCCGGCGATAGCGGCTGGGCTGATCAGCGTGTTGGGCTGGCGGTCGCTGTTCACCGTGTCGGTCCCTGTTGGGGTTATTGCTACCGCGATTGGCTGGAACCATCTGCCAGGCCCACGAGCAGGGAGCGTCACAGAACGACGTTTCGACCGGCGAGGTCTCGCGGTCGTCGCGATGGTCACCACCGGCCTGTTGCTGGCTGCCTCCTCGGGGTCGAGCTGGGGATGGCTCTGGCTCGGTTTTGCGATTATGGCCGGCGCCGTTTACATACGCCACGCTCGCACCCACACCGATCCAGTCGTACGGCTCAACCATCTGGTGTCGGTTCGTTGGCGATATATGCACATCACCTCGACCATGGCCGTCGCTGGTGGCACGGGGGCCACCGCCTTCTTGCCGGTGTACCTACGCGGCGCCCGCGGAGCGTCCGAAGGTCGAGCTGCCTTCTCGGTGCTATTCGTCGTGATCGGCTGGTCCATCGCTGCATTTGTTGCCAGCAAAGCCCAAGAGCGCTTCCACGCTGCTCACGTGGTGCAGGCCGGGTCCACCATCTTGTGCACCGGAGCCATTAGCGCCACCGCAATAGCGGCATTCGAATGGCCAATCGCAGTTCTTCTTGCGGCGCTCTTCTTCATGGGTTCAGGCGTCGGCACCATCACCACTGGTGGGCTCACGCTGTTGCAGGGCCGAGCCTCAGCGCAAGAGATGGGACGGGTTACCTCTGCCCATCAGTTCCTTCGCTCACTCGGGTTCGCCTACGGCGCAGCGGTGGGAGGAGCTGTGTTGTTCTTTGTGATCGCCAGCCAGATCGATGACGTCGAGGCAATTCGCGATCTACTCGGCGGCGAGGATGGCGCACTAAACGACACTGCAGTCGCCGCTTTGCAGGACGGATTCGTGTGGGCTCTCGCTGCCACCGCCATCTTCACGGTTATTGCCGTCGTATCCGCATACAAGCTCGTGCGCACTCGCCATCAGTTCGCCGATCCCATTCTGCTGACACACCCGGTCTAACGTCAGGAGATGCCGCTGTCGCATCTCACCGTGCTCGACCTCACGCTCGCCCGCGCCGGGCCGACGGCAGTGCGCCAGTTCGCCGACTGGGGCGCCAACGTCATCCGCATCGAGCCGCCGTTTCGGGGAGACTCGTTGACCGGCGACAGCGAAGATGACCCGGACTTTCAGAATCTGCACCGCAACAAGCGGGCGATCACGATCAATCTGAAGACACCCGAGGGTCTTGAGCTGTTCATGGAGCTGGTAGCAAAGGCCGACGTGATCATCGAGAACATGCGGTCCAACGTGAAGCACCGGCTCGGCATCGACTACGAATCTGTCCAAGCCATCAACCCCAGAATCATCTACGGCTCACTCTCTGGCTTCGGCCAAGACGGGCCCTATGCAACCCGGCCCGGCGTTGACCAGATCGCCCAAGGCATGGGCGGGCTCATGTCGATCACCGGCATCGCTGGGCAGGGACCCGTGCGGGTCGGCATCCCGATCTCGGACCTTACGTCGGGCATGTATCTGGCCATGGGATGTCTCACAGCGTTGATCGAACGGGAGCGTTCGGGCAAAGGCCAATGGGTCACGACGTCGCTGCTCGAAGCCCAGATCGCCATGCTCGACTTCCAGGCTGCTCGGTGGACGATGAACAGCGAGGTCCCGTCCCAAGCCGGCAACAATCACCCGACACTGATCCCGATGGGAACATTCCCAACCGCCGACGGCCATGTCAACCTGGCGGCACCGAATACGGGCCGCTTCAAGGCGCTCTGTGAGGCGATTGGCGCACCCGGCCTCGCCGACGACCCCGACTATGCGACTGGGCCGTTGCGGTCGAACAATCGCCTGGCGCTGAACGCGACGATCACCGAACACACCAGCAAGCAGCCGACCGCCCACTGGGTCCAGGTACTGAACGAACTCAGCATCCCGTGCGGTCCAATCAACACTATCGACGAAACATTCGCGGACCCACAGGTGCAGCACCTGGGTATGGCCGCACCGGTCGATCATCCCCGACTCGGCGACATCAGCATCGTGCGCCATGCCGTATCGATGAGCCGCACCCCACACGACATTCGCCGCCACGCACCCGGCACCGGCGAACACACCGACGAAGTACTGGCCGAAGCAGGCCTAACCGAAGACAGAATCGCAGCGTTACGCGCCAGCGGCGCGATCTAGGGAGATCTCGACACTATGGAACCAACACAGCTAGAACTCGAAACACCATTCATGCAAGCCCATATCGCCGACGGCGTGGGCTGGATGACGTTTAACAACCCTGATCGCCGCAACGCCATGAAGCTCGAAATGAATCATGGCGTGGCGCAGATCTTGCAGCACTTCGATGCGTCCAACGACGTACGTGTGGTCGTCATGTGTGGCGCTGGTGACAAGGCCTTTGTCTCGGGTGCTGACATCTCCGAGTTCGATCAACATCGCTCGACACCCGACGGGCGAGCCAACTTCGAAAAGGCGTGGACGGCGGCCAATCAAGCCTTTGCCACCCTACAAAAACCACTGATCGCGATGATCCGTGGGTTCTGTATCGGCGGCGGACTAGCCACGGCGCTCCAAGCGGACCTACGCGTCTGCGCTGATGATTCACAGTTTGGTATCCCTGCAGCCCGTCTGGGGCTTGGCTATCAGTTCGGCGGCATCAAGAAGCTCGTTCACATTGTGGGACCGACCATGGCCGCAGAGATCATGCTCACGGCTCGCAAATTCGACTCTGGTGAAGCTCAACAGATGGGGCTGGTCAACCGGGTGGTTCCCGCCGCCGAGCTGCTCAACGAGGTCACCAACCTCGCGGCCACCATCGCTGGGAATGCACCTATGACTGTGCAGACGGCCAAAGCCTCGGTGCTCGAAACCTTCAAGGATCCCGAGCGCCAGGATCACGAACGTATGAATGCACTCGTCGAGGCGTGCTTTATGAGCGACGACTACGTCGAAGGTAGAACCGCCTTTATGGAGAAGCGGACTCCGCAGTTCCAAGGAAAGTAGAGAATTAAATGCAGGTAACCGACCGAGTATGTGTGGTCACGGGTGGAGGCAGCGGAATCGGCAAGGCGTTATGTGAACGCTTTGCCGCCGACGGGGCTCGCACCGTGGTCGTGGTTGATCGAGCCGCGGACAATGCCACCACCGTCGCCGAGGCGATCGGCGGTAATGCCGAGATCGTCGACGTCGGCAACGAGACTGAGATGACAGAGATGCTGCTGCGGGTGGAAGACACCTATGGCCCAATCGATGTCCTGTGCAACAACGCCGGCATCGCTTCTGGAGGCGACCCACTCACCACCCCAATCGACGAGTGGCAACGTCAGTGGGACATCAATGTGATGAGCCATGTCTATGCCATTCGTGCCGTGCTGCCGTCGATGCTGGCTCGAGGCGAAGGCCATATCCAGCACACGGCATCGATGGCCGGGATCCTGACCAGTCACGGCAATGCGCCATACGCAACCAGCAAACATGCGGTCGTAGGTCTGGCGGAATGGATGTCGATCACCTATCACGACAAGGGAATCCGCACCTATCTACTCGCTCCCCTAGGAGTACGAACGCCGATGTTGCCTGATGCCGACAGCGAATGGGCCCGCACCGCTGCAGGTCCTCTGAAGGATCCCGAAGAGGTGGCCCAGCAGGTCACCGATGCCTTCGCCGAAGAACGATTCATGATTCTGACCGACGAGATCGCTCAGGGTTGGATGGAGTTCAAGACGAACGACAGCGAGAAATGGCTCACCGGCATGCGCAAAATGCAGGCGCGGATCGAAGCGGCTGACTAGACGAGTGGCGCTAACGCCACTCAAGCACAACAAAGCTACCTAGACCGGCGGGGTCGGTGAGAGCCTCGGCCTCGCCGATCGCGCTGCGAGCAGCCATGGCTTGCAGGTCGCCGATGTGAGCACGTTCGGTCCATGTCTGGCGTGCTGCTTTGACCCGTTCAGGTAGGCCGTGCAGATTCAACCAATCGGCTTGAAGATGCTGCTGGTCAGACAGCGGCAGCTGGTCGATCGGCACATCGTGTGTGATGTCGCTCTGTCCAGGATCGACGAGCGGGTCACTTCCCCGCCGATGGCCGGCATAGGTCCGTAACCAACCGGCCTGGTCTCGTCGGGCAAGCTCTGGCGTCGACGCTGCATAGTCGAACACAAGCACGCGGTCGGCGTTGGCGACCGCATGTTTGACCCACTCACGAGCCTGCAGCGCCACCGGCACACGAGTACCCGAGTTCGCGTCAGGAGCAAGATCTGACAAGTGATCGAGTTCTCGATCGGCGGGGCCAGCCTGGAGACCAAGTCGTCCACTGTCGGCTCCAACATCCACAAACGCCCAACCATTGGTGACCCGTTCGGCAATATCAAAGCTCAGATTGTCGAGAAGCTCGTTCGCCATGACGACATGCTGGTGTTCCTTGGGAAGCACCGCCGCGGACCTCCATGCCTCGCCGGGCAACGACTGATGGGCAACCCGGAGCACGGCCGACCGCTCCACCAGGGTGTAGGTCAGTGCGGCAAAGCAGGCAGGGGCCGCGCGGTTGATTCCGCGGAAGAGCGTGCCAACGCCCGCTCCGGCTTCGCAGACCCGGAAGACGGCTGGTTCACCGAGTGCACGCCAGACACCGTCGAGCCAGTCAGCCAAGACCGCTGCGAACAAGGGTCCCACCTCGACACTAGTAACGAAGTCGCCCCGGCGGCCACCAGCCCGACCCGACGTTGTGTAGAAGCCAAAGTCAGCGTCGTACAACGCTGCCTCGACGAACTGACTAAATCTGATCGGGCCGCGTTCACCAATCTCAGCCATCACCCGATGTTCGAAGCGCTCTAGCACGTAACCATTCTGCTTCACCCGAGTTATCTACACGGTGTCAGAAGCCATGTCAGCCAGCGGCAGTCTCTCGGACCAGCTGAGGCACTGCGTCGCCGACCAGGTCAACCAGCAGGTCGGCAAAGACACCGAAGAAGACGGTGAACGCCACGGTGATGCCGATGGTGAGCGCCGCGGTCCAAGGAATGGGTTCGGTGCCAGTCACTGCAGCGTCAGCTTCGTCGCCGGTGCTGTACATGGCCAACACGATGCGCAGATAGAGGAAGGCACCAACCACAGCGGCCAGCATGGCGACGATGGCAAGCAGATAGTTCTCGGACTGGATTGAAGCGCCGATGACAAAGAACTTGCCTAGGAAGCCGGTGGTGAACGGCACACCGGCCTGAGCCAGCAGCAAGATCGTGAATGCCAGCGCAAGGGCCGGCTTACGTGACGCCAGGCCCTTGTAGTCGGCGAGCGAATGAGCATCGTCACCCTTGGGCGACGCAACCGAGATCACGGCGAAGCTGCCAATCGCTATAAATGTGTATGCAGCCAGGTAGTAGAGCGCTGCGGTCATGCCGTCATCGCTTGCGGCTTCGGCGCCGACCAGGATGAAACCGGCGTGGCTGATCGATGAGTAGGCCAGCATGCGCTTGACGTTGTCCTGCACAACACCAACGACAGTGCCGTAGATCATCGACAGGACAGCCAAGACGAATATCATCGGCGCCCAGTCGTCGGCCAGAGCGTCAGCGCCGAGCGTCAGGTTGAACACCCGAAGTAGGCCAGCGAAACCGGCAACCTTGACAGCCGAGGCCATGAACGACACTGTCGGGCTCGGTGCGCCGTGATATACGTCGGGCGTCCATGAGTGGAACGGAACTGCAGCAACCTTGAAACCAAGGCCCACCAGCAGCAACGCCATACCGCCATACAGCAGGCCGGTATCACCGTCTTGGCTCAGCTTGGCTGACCATTCGCTGATATGGACCAGGTTCGTGCTGCCCGTTGCGCCGTACATAAGTGCAATGCCGTAGAGCAGGAAGGCCGACGCAAAAGCGCCAAGAATGAAGTACTTGATACCGGCTTCTTGTGACTCAGCCCGACGCATATGGCTTGCAGCCAAAATGTAGACCGCAATCGATAGGACTTCGAGGCCCAGGAACAACACGATCAGATCGTTGGCGCCGGCCATGACGATGCCGCCAGATGCCGACAACATGAGCAGCACGAAGAACTCGGCCGAGTTGATGTCTTCACGCTCGAGATAATCGTGGGCGAACAGAGCGGTCAGTGTGACCGCAGCTGCGATCAGCATTGTCAACAACATCGAGAAACCGTCGACGCTGTACGCGCTGGCCACAGTCGAGAAACCCGGTACGTCGTCTCCACTGACCCGGCCCCATTGGATGGCGGCGGCAACGATGGTGCCGATGCCGGCAAGTACTGCAACGACCGACGGGGTGCGTCGAGGCGCAATATGTGAGGTCAGCGACCAGACCGTCAGAAAGACCAAAGGCACGCCGGCCATGACCAGCAACGGTGATAGGCCACCCCAGTCGACATTGGGGAAGGCGAAGCTACCGCTGTCTTGCAACAAGAGAATCATTCGTCGTCCTCGGCATGCTCGTCATCGGCATGCTCGTCATCGGCATGCGCAGCTTCGTTGATTGCTTGAACCTCGGCCCAGCCGCCGCCTTTACGGCCTTCGTTAACTGGCTCGTCGAAGCCCTCGACGTTGTCTTGGATGTGCAGGACCAGCGCATCAACAGCAGGTTCCATACGATCGATGACTGGCTTGGGGTAGACACCCATGAACACAATGGCCGCAATGAACGGCACCATGATCGCAATCTCGCGAATGTTGAGGTCTTTGGTTTCTGCGTTCTCTTCGTCGATTGGTCCGTGGAAGACCCGCTGATAGGCCCACAGCAGGTACAACGATGCAAGGATCACGCCGACTGCCGCAGCCACGGCCCACCAGCGATGTGCCACGAAGGCACCGACCAAGATCAGGTACTCGCCGACGAAGCCGTTCAGGCCAGGTAGGCCGATCGAGCTCAGCATGACCACCGTGAACATTGCCGCCATGATCGGTGCAACCTTTTGCAGGCCGCCGAGCTTCGCGATTTCACGAGTATGACGTCGTTCGTAGATCCAGCCAACGAGCAGGAACAACGCACCGGTCGACACGCCATGGTTGACCATCTGCAAGATGCCGCCAGTAATACCTTCGCTATTCAGCGAGAAGGTACCCAACACGATGAATCCCAAGTGGGCCACCGATGAGTAGGCAACCAGGCGCTTCAAGTCCTTTTGCATGGTTGCCACGATGGCGCCATAAATGATGCCGATAACACCAAGTGTCAGGAAGACCGGAGCGAAATAGTGCGAGGCCTCGGGGAACAGGTACAAGCCGAAGCGCAAGAATCCATAGGTGCCGAGCTTGAGCATGACACCGGCCAAGATGACCGAACCAGCCGTTGGGGCTTCGGTATGAGCGTCGGGCAGCCAGGTGTGCAGCGGGAAGATCGGAACCTTGACGGCGAAGGCAACCGCGAATGACAGGAAGATCCAGCGGGCAGCATTGGTGCCAACTGCATCCGATGCTGCAAGCTCACGGATATCAAAGGTCAGCTCATTGCCTGGTGCCTTGGCGTGCAGCCAGACCAGGCTGAGCATGCCGACCAGCATCAGTGCGGAACCAAGCATGGTGTAGATGAAGAACTTCATCGCCGCGTAGTGGCGGTTTCCGTGGCCCCAGTTGGCGATCAAGAAGTACATCGGTACGAGCACGATCTCAAAGAACACGAAGAACATGAACAGATCGAGTGCAACGAAGACACCGAGACAACCGGTCTGCAGAATCAGCAACCAGGCGTAGTACGGCTTAGGGCTGTGCTCAGGAATCACGGCAAATATCGTGATCGGGAACAACAGCACAGTCAGCACGATGAGCCATAGCGAGATGCCATCGACTCCGGCCAGCCAGCTGATGCCGAGCGAGCTAATCCAGGACTGTTCGCTGAGGTTCTGGAACGTGCCATCGGCCGTTTCGAAGTTCCACAGCAAATAGATGCCCAGAGCAGCCGTCATGATCGTGGTGATCAAGGCGATAGTGCGAGCCAAGTCAGCTCGAGTTGATGGGATCAGCGCAACGGCGAGAGCGCCGAAGGCTGGCAACAAGACCAGCACGGGCAAGAGTGGGAAACCGACATTAGCGGCAAGAACAGCAGACATCATGTGCTCACGACCAGGAAGTAGACCATCAAACCAATTGCACCGAGGGCGATCAGCACGGCATAACTACGCACAAGTCCGTTCTGGACCCTGCGCAAGAAATTGCCATCGAGCTGAATCAGCTTGCCGACACCGTTTACGGCTCCATCGACGACCTTGCCGTCAAAGTCAGCCAGGGCATCAAAGCCTTTGGAGCCAGGGCCGCCCATAAAGTTGGACACAGCGTTGTCATAACCCCAGCCCTGAGCCATGATCGCTGGAGCATCGGGGCCAGTGCCACCACGCTTGTCGAAGTACAACTTCCAAGCAGCAACGATGCCGCCAATAGCGCAGAGCGTCGCGATCACCGCGAGTGTGAGTTTGGTTCCACCACCTGGCAGGCCATGAAATTCGTTGCTCTTACCATTGAAGTAGAACGACGGCTCGAGCCAATGTTCTAAGAAGTGCAGATCCTTCGTGAACGGCAGATTGAGCGCTCCCGCCACGAGTGCAGCGCCAGCCAGCACAACCAGTGGGAAGGTCATCGTCCACGGTGATTCGTGGGGATGGCGGAGCGGTAGTTCTTCGTCGGACTCAATAAAGGCTTCGCCGGTCACTTCGTCGCGCCAGCGAGCAGGACCAAAGAACGTCAGTATGACCAGGCGGGTCATGTAGAAGGCCGTCAGAAGTGCCGCAATCAGCAACAGGACAAACAACACCTTGTTAGCGAAGATGTCGTTGTTGGCATAGATGCCGACCAGAATTTCGTCCTTGGACCAGAAGCCCGAGAACGGCGGGATACCCGCAATAGCAAGCCAACCAATGATGAAGGTGCCCGCCGTGATCGGCATGAGCTTGGCCAGACCGCCGTAACGCTTCATGTTTTGATCGTCGTTCATTCCGTGGATGACGGAACCAGAACCCAAGAACATGAGCGCCTTGAAGAAGGCATGGGTGATCATGTGGAACAGCGCCGCAACGTAAACACCGGTACCGACGGCGACCACCATGAAGCCGAGTTGGCTCACAGTCGAATAAGCCAAGACTTTTTTGATGTCGTCTTGAGCAACAGCGATGCTCGCAGCAAACAAGGCGGTGAACAGTCCTACCCAAGCAATCAGGCTGGGGGCCCAGTCGTAGGAGGCAGCCAGGATCGGGTTGATACGAGCCAGCAAATAGACACCCGAGGTGACCATTGTGGCTGCGTGGATCAGCGCAGAAACTGGGGTTGGACCGGCCATTGCATCGGGCAGCCACAGGTACAACGGGAACTGAGCCGATTTACCGGCCGCACCAACAAAGACCAGCAAGGCAATAGCGGTGGCAGTGCTGGCTGGAATCGAACCCGAGAACATGTCGCCGTACTCGATCGAGCCGTAGGCGAAGAATGCCAGGAACGTTGCAAGCATGAACCCGAAGTCGCCAACACGGTTGGTGACGAACGCCTTCTTACCGGCGCTGGCGTTGGCCTCGTCGGTGAACCAGAACGAGATGAGGAAGTACGAGCATGCACCCACACCTTCCCAACCCAGGAAGGTCAGCAACAGATTGTCGCCAAGCACCAGCATCAGCATGGAGAAAGCGAACAGGTTGAGGTAGACGAAGAACTTCGAGAAGTTCAGATCGCCGTGCATGTAGCCAATCGAATACAAATGAATCAGCGTGGCTACACCAGTGATGAACAAGATCATGGTGACCGACAGAGGGTCAGCCAGCAGGCCAATATCCACGCTGAAGTCGCCAGCCACGACCCAATCAAAGAGTTTGACCTGGACGATGCGTTCTCCGCTCTCGCCACCTTCGAGCCCAAGCATGCCGGCGAAGACCAGCAGCGAGGCCAAGAATGAGCCGCCCATGGCGGCTGTTGCCACCCAGCCTGCGACAGGTTCACCGAGTCGGCGACCAAAGAACATCAAGGTGATGAAGCCAAGAAGCGGCAGCAGTGGGACGAGCCACACAAGTTCGACAAGTTGCATATTTGCTAATTGCACAGGTGCTACCACGTCAGCCTCGGAGTGACGATAGGTCGTCGGCCGTTACTTCATTGCGCCGACGCATGATCGCCACAATGATGGCCAGGCCAATAACAACTTCGGCTGCGGCCACGACCAGCACGAAGAACACGGAAATTTCGCCGCCAAGATCGTTCAGCTCATTGCCGAACGTGACGAACGTGAGATTCACGGCGTTGAGCATGAGCTCAACACACATAAACATGATTAATGGATTGCGACGAACCAGTAGACCGGTTGCACCCAGTGCGAACAAGATCGCAGCCAGCACCAGGTACCAGGTGGACGTAAGTTCCATCAGGCGTCCTCCAACTCTTCTGTCTCGTCTGCCTTGCCGGAACGCGCAGGAATCACCGGCAGCGGGGCGAGTTCGCCCTTGGGCTTGCGGGCCAGCAGCACGGCGCCAACAACGGCGATCGTCAACAGCAAGGCAGTGACTTCGAAGGCAAAGACATAGTCGGTGAACAATGTGCGGCCGAGTTGCTCGATGTTAGGAATCGTCTCGGTCCCGTCGGTCTGGTTATCGCCCAGAGCCTCGGTGGCCGAGACAGCGGTGCCGGTAATCGAGTCGACCTTTTCGGCGGTCACGGACTGTTGTCCGGTTGCACCACCGTCGGCGGCAACGGAGATGAACAGCACAGACAGCGCCAAGACACCAGCGCCAATCGCCAGGGCGATCGGTCGTTGCCCTGCAATGGGTTCAACCGAGAGGTCCTCGGCTTGGTCAACACCCAGCAGCATGATCACGAAGAGGAACAGCACCACGATGGCGCCGGCGTACACGATGATCTGGACCGCAGCCAGGAACTGTGCGTCTTGGTTCAAGAACAGCACGGCGACGGCAAACAGTGAGAGCACCAGCGACAGTGCCGAGTGCACCGGGTTCTTGAACCCGATCAGCCCGAGCGCGCCGATGATCGCCAACAGGCCGGCGATGATGAATACGACAAATTCCATCAGTGGTTGCCCCCGACCATATTCTCGACCGCCATATTCTCGGCCGCCATATTTTCTACGTCACCTTGAGTGTCGGCGGTTTGGCCGGCCTCGGGGGCACGGATGCCGTAACCGAGTTCGCCCGACCAGGCGACCTTGCCGACATATGCGGCTGCGCCACTTGGTGAGGTTGCCCGCATCCAGGCCGACGTGTCCTCGTCTTCACCGGGGCGCCAGTCTTCCCACGGCAGATGCTTGGGCTTGCCATCGTCGCCGACAAGAAGTTCTTCCTTGGTGTAGATGGCATCTTGGCGATTGGTGAACGAGAACTCGAACATCTTCGTCTCGGTGATCGCCTGCGTGGGGCAGGCCTCGACGCACAGGTCGCAGTGGATGCATCGCAAGTAGTTGATCTCGTAGACGAAGCCATAACGCTCGCCTGGTGAGACCGGGTCATCGATCGGGTTGTCGGCACCGCGCACGTAAATACAGTTCGCAGGGCAAACACCGGCGCAAAGCTCACAGCCGATGCACTTCTCCATGCCGTCTTCGTAACGATTCAGCACGTGTCGGCCGTGCATACGCAGCGGCTTTTCGCGCTTCTCGTCGTCGAAGCGACCACCCTTGTAGTCGCCCGTGACGCGCTCATCAAAGAGCTTGCCGAACGTCAGTTTGAAGCCTTCGAGGCCTTCGAACAATCCCATTACAGAGCACCGCCCATTAGTCGAATCCCTCTCCTGCTAGACGTTTACGTTTGCCGCTCTTTACCGCCGCGTTGAGCAAGAACCCCATAAGCATGAGTCCAACGAAGCAGATCACCGCGACGAGCGGACGGTTCCAACCCTTGGTAGCGGCGAGGTCAAGTGCGACGAGGGCAACGATCCAACCAAGTGACAGCGGGATCAGTACCTTCCAGCCCAGGTCCATGAGCTGGTCGTATCGGAAGCGAGGGAGTGCGGCCCGGAACCAGACGAAGGTGAAGCAGAACGCCAGCACCTTGAGCAGGAACCACAGGATGCCCCACGCCCAGCCAAAGCTTTCAAAGAATGGGATTGGGCCGTCGGGTCCGCCGAAGAACAGCGTGACCATGATGGCCGACATGGTGACGACGTTCATGTACTCGCCCAGGAAGAACAGGGCGAAACGGATCGAGGAGTACTCGGTGTGGAAACCGCCAACAATCTCTTGTTCGGCTTCGACAAGATCGAACGGTGGACGATTGAGCTCGGCTGTAGAGGCAATCAGGAACACGATGAACGGGATGAATCCGGTTATCCACAGGTTCCAGTTCCAACCGTCGGCTTGGCCAGCGACAATATCGTGGGTGGACAAGGTGCCCGACTTGACCAGAACAGCGACCAGTGAAAGACCCAAGGCGGCTTCGTAGGAGACCATCTGCGCCGATGCACGAACAGAACCAAACAGTGGGTACTTGGAGCCTGATGACCAGCCAGCGAGCATGATGCCGTAGACCGCAAGCGACGACAGCGCCAGCACAAACAAGATGCCGACTGGTGGATCAGCGATCTGCAGCTGGGTGGTGTTTCCCCACCAGCTGACTTTGCCGTCGGCATTATCGAAGTCGCCACCGATCGGTACGACCGTGAAGATCAAGAACGCTGGAATCAGGGTGAGATACGGAGCCAGCCGGAAGATCGCTGAGTCGCCTCGGTCAGCGTTAGGAAGCAGATCCTCTTTGAAGAACAGCTTGATGCCGTCGGCCAACGTCTGCAGCAGGCCGAACGGGCCTGTGATAGTGGGCCCCATCCTGTTGGTCATGTCGGCGTGGAGCTTGCGCTCGAACCAGATCATGAGCATGACACTGACCATGAGCATGGCAAAGGCCACGCCCACCTTGAGTGCAACGATCAGAACTTCTTCGAGGCCGACGCCGCCGACGAACAGCGGGTCTACAGCGAGCGGGAGCGATGTCATACGGTTTCGATCCGGATGTCGGTGACGAGTTCGTTCATGTCGATGAGCGAGCGAACGTCGAGGCCAGCATGATTATGGGCAACAGCCGCGATGCCAGGGGCGACTCGATCATCGATGACAACCGGGCCTTCAACCGATGCGCGCTGTGAGATGAGCCGCACAGTGGCGCCAGACTCGACGCCGAGCTTAGAGGCTTCGGCCGCACTGATACGGACCGCACCCGGCTCGCTCAGTTCGGCTATCGAGGGGCACATAGCCGTCAGAGTGCCACCGTCGTACATGGTGCGATCAAGGACCAAGCGGAACGAATAGCTGTCATAGGTAGGTGCGGCTGCTGGTGCACCTTGGTCGGTCCAAGCAGGACCACCCGTGACGAGCACGCCGTCGTCGGCAGCTTCGATTGCCGTTGCACCGGCATTGGCGTGCATGGCCGAGAGTGCAGCGATTTCGTTGGTTATCTCGGTGACCGAGGTGAAACCCATGTCCTTGCCAAGACGCATCGCAAGTTCGGCAGCAATCATCCAGTCGGCACGAGCGGTTCCCGGAGGGGTGACCTTTTGTCGAACCGGCGTGATGCGACCTTCGAGATTGGTGTGGCTGCCATCGACCTCACCAAATGCCGCTGCGGGCAACACGATGTCAGCGCCATGGGCAGCCGACCGGTTGACGAACGGATCGATGGAGACAACCAAATCAGCACCGTCAAGTGCAGCCTGGGCCAGCTCTGGGTCGGGGAAGTCAGCGAGCGGATCAGCTCCGAGCAGGAAGAGCACAGCAATCTTGCCGGCGGCTGCGTCAGCCAGGATGGCGGCCGTGTCGCGGCCCGGCTTAGCCGGAACCGATCCCCAGGCGGTGGTGAACGCGGCCCGAGCCGCATCGAGAGAACTACGGCCCGGAAGCATGCCAGGGGTAAGGCCCAAGTCGATGGCGCCGTGCACGTTGCCACGGCGCAGCGCTGGCAGGAAACGGACGGTGTCGAGCGAGGCGAAGGTGTTGATCGCGTCGACTGTCAGCGAGGCGTTATCGGCCAACGACGTGCGACCACAGATCACCGACACAGAGTCAGCGCTGGTGATCGCAGCCGAGGCGGCAGCAAGTTCATCGCCACCGGTGCCGGTCACGAGTGCAGCGGCAACCGAAGCAACCTCGCCTGGGCGCACACGCACCGAGTGCGCAGCGTGCTTGGTCAGACCAGTTTTGTTTGGCGTGAGCTCGATAAGCGTTGCACCGTCGTGAACAACGGCATGGCGAAGCCGCAAGTAGAGCGAGCCGAGTTCTTCTTTGGGGTCGCCGCTGAGAAGCACAATAGTGCCTCCCTTGGCGCAGGCTTCGGAGATCGTGGTTCGCGGCATCGATGCCACGATGTCAGCGGGCAGGCCATCACCCATCTGGGCATCGATGCTGTCGGTACCAATGACACCCTTGGCGAACCGAGCCCAGGCGTACTGGCCCTCGTTCGTGAGCTGAGCACCGCCAAGCACTGCGACTGATTCAGGACCCGCGTTGTTGTTGGCATTTTCGAGCGCCACCACTAAGCGTTGAAGTGCAACAGCCCAGGTGGTTGCGACAAGTTCATCACCGCCATCGTCGACATTGCCCAGACCATCGCCGCGCATAAGCGGCGCTGTCAGCCGCTGTTCGCTCATGGTTGCTTCGAAGCTGAAGCGGTCGCGGTCAGTGAGCCAGCCCCAGTTCACGGCGTCCGAATCGACACCCAAGTACCGAAGGACCTCGTTGCGAGAAGACTGGATGGTGATGCGGTCGCCGGTTGGGTTGGGGTAGGTCGAGGCGACTTCGGACAAGTCCCAAGGACGAGCCTTAAATCGGTACGGCTTAGCTGTAAGCGCCCCTACCGGGCAGATCTGCACCGTGTTGCCGCTGAAGTACGACGCAAACGGGTCGTCGGGGAAGGTGTTCACCTCGGTCTGGTTGCCACGACCCATGAAGTGAATCAGTGGGTCACCAGCAACCTCGTCAGCAAAGCGGGTGCAACGATCACACAGAATGCAACGTTCACGGTCCAGGTAGACAGTGTCGCTGATCGGGATCGGCTTCTCGAAATGGCGCTTCTCTTCCACGAACCGGCTTTCGCCAGGCCCATATGACATGGTCTGATCTTGCAACGGACATTCGCCGCCCTTGTCACAAACCGGGCAGTCGAGCGGGTGATTGATCAGCAGCAGTTCCAAGACGCCGTCTTGGGCCTTCTTCACAACATCGGTCTCGGTCTCGACGACCATGCCTTCGCTGACCGTCAACATGCACGATGGTGTCAATGCTGGACCGCGGCCGGTGTCGACCTCGATCAAGCACATACGACACATGCCCACTGGCGTCATACGCGGGTGATAGCAGAAGCGCGGCACATAAACGCCGGCGTCCTCGCAGGCGTCGATCAGGTTGCGACCGGGAGCGGCGTAGAAGACTTCGCCGTTCACCGTGATCGGCACGCCTGGCGGCGGTGCGGGTTCTTCGATTTCGACCTCGTCGGTCTCGATCTCGTCTGTCGTGTCAGTCATGCGGAACCCACCGGAATCACTCGGCGATCGGAAAGGGTGATGTAGTCCTCGAACTCGTTGCGGAAACGTTTGATCGACGATGCGATCGGCGATACCGCAGACGGGCCGAGGGGGCAGATCGTTGTCTGCTTGGGCGGCCACGCAATACCGGGGCTGATGTTCTCGCAGACCTCGAGAAGCAGCGATAAGTCACTAGGTCGGCCGTGACCAGCGATGATGCGGCTCAGAATTCGTTCGAGCCAGGTTGTGCCTTCGCGACACGGTGTGCACTTGCCGCAGCTCTCTCGGGCGAAGAAGCGAACCAGATTGTGACAGGCCTTGACCATGTCGGTGTCTTCGTCCATGACCACGATGGCGCCGGAACCAAGCATCGAACCTGCCTGGTCGACCGCTGTCTTTTCGAGCGGCAGGTCTAAGTGTTCTTCGTGAAACCAGGGTGCTGACGCCCCACCGGGAATGAACGCCTTGAGCTTCTTGCCGTCACGCACACCACCGGCATAGTCGTTGCCTTCGATGATGTCTCGAAACGTAGTCGTGCCGAATTCGACTTCGAACACGCCCGGGTTGTTTACGTGGCCGGACACGGCGAAGACGCGAGTTCCCTTGGAGTTCTCGGCGCCCATAACGGTGTAGGCCTCGGCGCCGTGCTCGACGATCCACGGCAGGTTGGCCAGGGTCTCGACATTGTTCACGATGGTTGGCTGGCCGTACAGCCCCACAGCTGCAGGGAAGAACGGGGGCTTAAGCCGAGGCATACCCCGGTTACCTTCAAGGCTTTCGATCAGCGCTGTCTCTTCGCCCACGATGTAGGCACCCGCACCCCAGTGCAGCACGATGTCGACGCTGAAGTCGGTACCCAGAATGTTCTTGCCGACGTAGCCGGCTTCGTAGGCTTCGTTCAGCGCAGCGGCAACCCGTTCTTGGGCATGTGCCATTTCGCCACGGATGTACAAGAAGCACTGCGTCAGGCCAACGGCGTAACACGCCAACAAGCATCCCTCGATGATCTGATGTGGATCACGCTCGAGCAGCTGTCGGTCCTTGTAGGTTCCGGGCTCAGATTCGTCACCGTTGACGACCAGATAACGGGGCCACACGCCAGGAGGACAGAAGCCCCATTTGACACCCGCAGGGAAGCCAGCCCCGCCGCGGCCAAGCACGCTCGCAGCCTTGACCTCGTTGTGGACTTCTTCGGGAGTCATGTCGAGTGCCTTGCGCAAAGAGGCATAACCCCCGGTTGCAACGTAGGTCTCGATTTTGTGCGCTTCAACATTGTCAAAGCGCCGAGTCACGACTTTTTCAAACGGCATTAGTTCCCGCTTTCAGCAGCTGCAGGCTCGGGCCACCAGGCCGGAGGATCATCACTGTCGACCATGGCATTGCCTGCGGCCTTATTTTCGGGGATGCTCTGGCGAGTCAGCGCCAGCGTGCCGTGTTTGGGCACACTGACCGAACCGTCGCGGATGCCGTCGACGAGAGCGTCGAACCCGGCGTTATCGACCTTGTTCATATAGCGGTAGTTCACTTGCAGACACGGCGCTTCGGTGCATGCAGCGATGCACTCGACACCTTCGATGCTGATGCCATCGCCGGTCACGGTGCCTTGACGAACACCCAAGGCTTCTTCGGCATGGTGGATCAAGTCGTCGGCCCCAAGTAGATGACACGCAATGCCGTGGCAAATATTGATGCGATAATCGCCAACCGGTTCACGCTTGAACATCTCATAGAACGAACATGTGCCCAGCACTTCGGCTGGCGTGAGGTCGAGCAGTTCGGCCAGGTGTTGCATGGCATCGTCAGCGACGTAACCATCCTGTTCCTGCGCAAGATGCAGCAACGGAATCAACGCACTCTTCATGCGCGGATACCGGCTAATAATGTCAGCCGCAATGCGAAGGTTGGAGTCGTTAAGGCGAGGCATTACAGAACACGACCTAGTAAAGAAGCAAAGGTAGGAGCGAGGGATGAGCGGGTGGAGCCGACGGAGGAGGCGACCAGAACCGGCAAAGCCATATCCGGCGAACGCCGGCCCGAGCGGAGCGGTTCAACAAACCAGCTGGTCATCGGTCGACTTCTCCGAGTACGGGGTCCACTGAGCTAATAATGGCGACGACGTCGGCGACGAGGGCGTCTTGCATCATGTGCGGCATCGTTTGCAGGTTCACGAAACTGGGGGCGCGGATGTGCATCCGGTAAGGGTTTGGGCCGCCATCGCTAACGATGTAACAACCGAGCTCGCCGCGTGGCGATTCGACAGCGACGTAGACCTCGCCCTCGGGGACCTTGAAGCCCTCGGTGAAGATCTTGAAATGGTGGATCAGCGCTTCCATTGACTCGTCGATCCGAGCCCGCGGTGGCGGCGTGACCTTCTTGTCTTGCAGGCGATAGTC
>MEHZ011407397.1_pt1 | contig 30507 bp, 32 predicted proteins | sample 897221 | NCBI WGS metagenome assembly MEHZ01 (sample SAMN05514161, study PRJNA337945) | marine metagenome | isolation source: marine surface water | place: Arctic Ocean | collected 2007-12-13
GCGGTGGTTGATGCCACATCCGGTCCGGCGACCACCGAGACCGCAAATGGTCGCGCGACGGTCGAGACCTGGACGGTGATGCACGAGCGCGGCGAACCGGCCTATGCGATCATTTATGGCCGGCTCGATGACGGCACGCGTTTCATTGCCAACACGCCAGCCGACCGCGATCTGCTCACCGAGATGACCCAGCGCGATTTCCTCGGCGTGTTCGGCGACGTCACCACCCAAGACGGGCAGGCGGTGTTCGTGCCGCGCTAGGCTTTGGCCTCGACAGCGAGATTAAGCAGGCGGGCCGCATTGCCGCCCCAGACCAGCGCCTTGTCATCATCCGACAGGCCCTGAACCGAATCTACATGGCCGACCGGATCGGTCTCCGACATATCGTAGGGATAGTCCGTGCCCATGAGGATGTGGTCGGGGCCCCAGGCCTCGATCAGGTGGCGCAACTGCATCTCGGTGAACACGACCGTGTCGAAATGCAGCTTTTTGAGATAGTGCGACGGCGGGTGCGGCAACTCACCATGCACATCCGAGCGGGTCGGATACGGGTGATCGAAACGACCATAATAGCTGGGCAGATACCCGCCGCCATGGGCGACGCAGACCTTCAGATTGGGGTGACGCTCCAGATAGCCGTCGAACACCAGATGGCCGACCGCGAGGGCTGATTCCAGCGGGTGGCCGATGAGATTGGTGAAATAGTGATCCCTCATGCGGTCGCCTTCGGTGGTGCCGATGGGGTGCATGAAGATCAGCATGTCGAGTTCTTCGACCTTGGCGAAGAACTTCTCCAGCCCGATCCGGGTCAGCTCCTTGCCGCCCACATTGGTGCCGATCTCGACCCCGCGCATGCCGAATTCCTTGTGGCAACGCTCCAGCTCGGCGACCGCCAGTTCGGGGGCTTGCAAGGGAACCGTGCACATGGGGATCAGGCGATCGGGGTATTTGGCGCCGAGCTCTGCCATATGGTTGTTGGTGTAGACCGCCGTCTCGCGGCCCAGATCCGGGTCGGCCCAGTAGCAGTAATGCCAGGGCGCGGGCGATATGGCCTGCATATCGACCCCGGACGCATCCATGTCGGCGATCCGCAGCTCGGGCTGGGTCAGCTTCGGCATCAGGATTTCGTTCTGCTCCACATTGAGCCCGCGGGTCAGGTCGCTGGCAAATTTGATCGCCGGAATGTCATCGGGACCCCACTGGCCCTCGGTCATGGCGTCAACTTCGGGAATGTGGACGTGACAATGGATGTCAACGGTCAGGTGCTTGTTGCCGTTGGTGACGGTTTTGCTGTGGCTGTGATTGTCTGCCGGCGCGTGATTGGCACATTTGAAGAGCATTGTTTTCCCCCTGGGTCAGCGATCCACCTTTATTGGCGGTTTGGACCTGCACAATCTGACGCTATTTGGCGACCGTGTCGATATGGTCGGGAGACGGCAAAATTTGAACCGCATCCTTTGCGGATCCCAGGATTTGGCGTCTGGCTCGCGGATGAACTCGATACTCTCTGTCGCCACGACCTCGCAAAGCTCGCATATTTTCCCAGATCTTAATGTCACCAATTTCGGCGCTCTACGACGTGGTTCCCGGTCTTGCTTTGATCTAGATTGAGACCCAGATATCACCGATACGTTTCGAACAACCTCGTCCCGTTTGCACGGAATTAGATCACCACAAGGATGTTTACCCATGACCGAATCAACAGCCTATACGCCGCCTAAAGTCTGGCAATGGGATAAGGAATCCGGCGGCAAATGGGCCAGCACAAACCGGCCGATCGCCGGCGCCCTGCATGAAAAGGAACTGCCGGTCGGCAAGCATCCCCACCAACTCTATTCCTTGGCGACACCCAATGGCGTCAAAGTGACGGTGATGTTCGAGGAGCTGCTGGCGCTCGGCAAGGAAGAAGCCGAGTACGATGCGTGGCTGATCCGTATCGGTGATGGCGACCAGTTCGGCAGCGGATTTGTGGGGGTGAACCCCAACTCAAAAATTCCGGCCTTGCTCGATGTCAGCACGCCGACACCCACACGCGTGTTCGAGTCCGGCGCGATCCTGTTCTATCTGGCGGAGAAGTTCGACGCCTTCCTGCCCGATGACCCTTCGGAGCGGGCCGAGTGCATGTCCTGGCTGTTCTGGCAGATGGGCAGTGCGCCTTATCTGGGCGGCGGGTTCGGACATTTCTATCATTATGCGCCTGAGAATTTTGAATACCCCATCGACCGCTTCGCCATGGAAGTGAAGCGCCAGCTCGACGTGCTGGACCAAAATTTGGCCACCCGGGCGTATTTGAGTGGTAACGACTACAACATCGCCGATATCGCGACCTACGCCTGGTACGGAAACCTCGTGCTGCACAATCAGTACAAGGCTGCCGAATTTCTGGATGTCGCCTCCTACAAGAACGTGGTGCGGTGGGCCGAGGAGATCGAGGAACGCCCGGCCGTTCAACGTGGCCGGCGCGTCAACAAGACTTCCGGCCCGGAAGAGCTTCAGGTGCACAACCGCCACGATGCCAGCGACATCAGCTGATCTGAGAACATGACTCGGGGAATAGCGTTTGGGTTGTTGCTGATCCTCGTGGCCGCGCCTCATGCGGTCGCGGATGTGGAAAGTGAGCGCTTTCTCCGAGCGGTCGCCCCCCTCGATGAACCGCGTGGTTTGTGCGTGGATATTCCGGGGCACCGTGACCGTGTCAATGTTTCAGCCGCGCTGGTCGTCCATACGTGCAAATGGGACATCTGGAATCTCGACGAACGCTTTGATGCACCGGCTTTCGCCCGGGGCGAGCTGAAAATGCCGAGTTTTGATTTGTGCGCCGGTGTTAACGGTCACCAGACAGGATCCGCGATCAGGCTTGGGGCGTGTGACGGGTCTGCACCGCGACAATGGATTATCGACGAAGGGCGCGTGCGCAGTGCGGCGGCACCGGATATGTGCCTCACGGTCGGAGCAGAACCTTCAACGCTGACCCCGGGTGGCCGGCGGCTCCCATCGCGCCATGTGGCCCGTTCTCTGGCTTTGGCCGAGTGCCAATCGCCAGCAGATGATCGGCAGCGCTGGGAGCTTGTGTCGCCCCAGCGCTAGCCGAATCCGGTTGCTGCTTACGTCAGATGGGTGTTGAACCAGCCGATGGTGCGATCCCAGGCCAGATTGGCCATTTTCTCGTCATAGCGCGGGGTCGAATCATTGTGGAAGCCGTGATTGGCGCCATCATAGATATGCGCTTCGAAGGTCTTGCTGTTGGCTTTCAGCGCGGCTTCGTAATCGGGCCAGCCCGCATTGATGCGCTTGTCGAGAGCGCCGTAGTGAAGCAGCAGGGGAGCCTGAATTCGTGGCACGTCATCCGCCTTGGCCTGGCGTCCGTAGAACGGCACCGAGGCGCCGAGTTCCGGGTAGGCCACGGCCAGAGCATTGCACACGCCGCCGCCATAGCAGAAACCGACAGCGCCGACCTTTCCGGTTGAATCAGGTCGCGCGACGAGGTGTTCGTAGCCGGCAAAAAAATCATTCATCAGCTTGGTCCGATCGACGGTCTTCTGCAAAACCTTGCCGTCTGCATCATTCCCGGGATAGCCGCCGGCCGAGGTCAGCCCGTCCGGGGCCAGCGCCATGAACCCGGCCTTCGCCACCCGCCGGGCGACATCCTTGATATAGGGGTTGAGGCCGCGGTTTTCGTGGATCACCAGCACGGCGGGGATTTTCCCGGCCGCCTTGGTGGGTTTCACCAGATAACCCTTTACCGCGCCGTTGCCGTTGGGGGAGCCATAGGTTGCGAAACTCGCCTTGATATCCGGGTCATTGAACGAGACCTGCTCGGCCATCGCGTAGTCGGGCTTGAGCATGTTGAACAGGGCGACTGCACCAATCCCGCCAACCGCACACTTGCCCGCACGGTCGAGAAACTCGCGTTTGGTGATCATGCCATGCGCGTAAAAGTCATAGAGATCGAGCAGTTCCTGATCGAAATCCTTCGCTGTCAGTCGTGTCATGGTTTGGCCTTTCGGAGTGCATATCTGCCCGCAGGCGGAAGGTTGTCCTAATGGGCGGCAAGACCCATATACTGAATATTCAACACAATGTGGTACGAATCCACGACACGGATATTACACCAACAGATCAATTTAGTGCGACGCAGGAGTAACCGATGAGCGACAAGACCGAACGGGCCGTACTGGCCGGCGGATGTTTCTGGGGCATGCAGGATCTGATCCGCAAGATGCCGGGCGTTCTCTCAACGCGGGTTGGTTATACCGGCGGTGATGTGCCCAACGCGACCTATCGCAACCATGGTTCCCACGCCGAAGGGATCGAAATCGTCTTCGATCCGGGCCGGATCAGTTTCCGAACCCTGCTGGAGTTCTTCTTTCAGATCCACGACCCCTCCACGGCAGACCGGCAGGGCAACGATAGGGGAGCGTCCTATCGTTCGGGCATCTACTATGTGGATGCAACCCAGAAGGAAGAGGCCGAGCAGGCCATCGCCGATGTGGACGCCTCCGGCCTGTGGCCAGGTAAAGTCGTGACCGAACTCAAGCCGGATGGTGATTTCTGGGAAGCCGAGCCGGAACATCAGGACTATCTGGAGCGATTCCCGGGTGGCTATACCTGCCATTTCGTGCGGCCCGATTGGAAGTTGCCGCGCCGTGAAGACGCCGCCTGAGCAGATTGGCTTTGGCGGTGGCTGTCACTGGTGCACCGAGGCGGTGTTCCAAGCCCTGCGCGGCGTGCAAGACGTCGCCCAGGGGTTCGTCCGCTCGACGCCTCCTCATGAAAGCTGGTCCGAAGCCGTCATCGTGACCTTCGATCCCGATGAAATCGATCTGGAAACCCTGATCGAGGTGCATCTGCGGACCCATTCGAGCACGTCACTGCACAAGATGCGGGGTAAGTATCGCAGTGCGATCTACGGGTTTGGTGAGGATCAGCAGGTGCGGGCGAGCACGGCCTCACAGGCGCTGCAGGCTGAGTTTGATGAACCGCTGCAAACGCGGGTGTTGTCCCATGAGGGGTTTAAGGCGTCGGATACGCGATTCCAGAACTACTACGCGACCGACCCGGAACGTCCTTTCTGCCGTACTTACATCGATCCCAAGCTAAAGGTCTTGCGCGAGCGTTTCGCCGAAAATGCCCGCGTTTATCCGTTTGCGCGCGGTTCAGGCGTGTACTCCAGCACAAACGCCGTCACTTTTTCTGAGGACATTTCGCACGGTTTGAGCCGGTGTTCGCCCGAACTCAGATGGTAAAGGTTGAAGCTGATCCGGTCATTGCCGCCGAGTTCTTCCCCGAACAGCCAGACCCGTTTGCCTTCGGGCGAGACGGTGAGGGTGACGCCGTAGCGGGTGGCCCCAAATACCCCTTCGCTGTAGCCGTGAGGGGGCGCCGATAGCCTCTCCAGAAACGCCCGCATACCGGATGCTTTGTCAGGTCCCGCAGAACGTCTGGTAGGTGGTGTCCACGACCGGCGCGGGGTTGGCATAGGCTTCCCGGCCCTCGATCTCGTCGAAGGGTTGGCTCAGGACGGCCAACAGCTCGGTGAACGGCGCCAGATTATTCAGATCCACGGCGGCGGCGAGCGCCTCTTCGACCTTGTGATTGCGCGGGATGTAGATCGGATTGACCCGATCCATGGCGTCGGCGCGGGCGGTGGGCGCGGCTTCGTCCTGTGCCAGCCGATCCTGCCAGCGCGTGGTCCAATCATTGAAGCCGGACGGATCGTCAAACAGGCTTCGAGCCACCTCGGGATTACCGCGCAAGACTTCGGAAAGCCGACGGAAGACGAGGGTGAAGTCCGCATTTGCGGCTTCCATTATCGCAAGCAGGTCATTCGCCAATTTCAGATCACCGGCTTGTTCTGATGTCAGGCCAAGTTTGGCCCGCATGCCGGCCAGCCAGAAGGTTTCGAAATTCGTCTGAACCCGTTGCAGGGTCTCGGTCAGCACTTCGATGGCCTTGTCCTTGTCGTCATCGACAAGGGGGATCAGCGTTTCTCCCAACCGGGCCAGGTTCCACGACAGGATCGCGGGCTGGTTGGCATAGGCATAACGCCCCTGGGTGTCGATCGAACTGAACACGGTGCCCGGGGCATAGGCATCCATGAAGGCGCAGGGGCCGTAATCGATGGTCTCGCCGGAGATCGTCATATTGTCAGTGTTCATGACGCCGTGGATGAAGCCGATATTCATCCAGCGGGAAATCAGCGCGGCCTGGGCATCGGCGACAGCCTCGAAGAAGGCGAGATAGGGGTTCGCAGCTTCGGCCACGTCGGGATAGTGGCGTGCGATGGCGTAATCGGCCAGTTCGCGGACCTTGTCGGCTTGACCGCGGGCACCAAAGAACTGAAACGTGCCGACCCGGATATGGCTGGCCGAGACCCGGGTCAGGATGGCGCCGGGCAGAAGGGTTTCGCGATGGATGAATTCGCCGGTTTTCACCGCCGCCAGAGCGCGGGTCGTCGGAACACCAAGGGCGTGCATGGCTTCGCCGATCAGATACTCACGTAACACCGGGCCAAGCGCGGCCTTGCCGTCGCCACCACGCGAATACGGCGTGCGTCCTGAGCCTTTCAGCTGGATATCGCGGCGCTGACCCTTCGTGTCGATCACTTCACCGAGCAGGAGCGCCCGTCCGTCACCCAGTTGCGGGGAAAACCCGCCAAACTGGTGTCCCGCATAGACCTGGGCGAGGGGGGCAGAGCCTTCCGGGGCGACATTCCCGGCAAAAATGGCGGCACTTGCCTCGGATTCCAGTGCATCCGCATCGAGCCCCAATTCTGCGGCCAGCGCGTGGTTGAGCTGCAGCAATTGCGGCGCAACGGCTGTTTCGGCCTCACAGGGGGTGAAAAATCCGTCCAGGCTGCGTTCGAAGCTGTTGTCGAAGCTGAACAGCGGGAGGGTCTGGTTATGGGTGTCCATCGTGTCGATCTTTCAACCTTGTGCCCCTGAAACATGGGGTCGGTAACGAGTTTGTCCAATTACAGCGCTGCCGTCACGTCCTCTAATGGGCGTATCGGTACATCCCACCGTCCACGCGCATCACCTCGCCGCTGATATAGCGAGCCTGGGCGGAGGCCAGAAAGGCCACCAGAACCGCCAAATCCTCGGGATCGCCAAAATATCCGGCCGGAATCTCACGTTCGATAAAGGCAGCGCGCTCGACCGGGTCGGCATGCACCCGACCGAGGATCTGTTCGCTGTTGATCCGCCCGGGGATGATGCAGTTCACGGTGATGGCGTCGCGACCCAGCGCGCGGGACAGGCCTTTGGCCCATAAATGCGTCGCAGCCTTGCCCGTGAGCGCGGCGTTGAGGCCGCCGACCTCCATGCCGCCGGTGATATTCACGATCCGTCCCCATTGGTTGGCCTTCATGGCCGGAATCAACGCGGTCGTCAGGCGGCGGGCAGCATGGAAATTGAGATCGAAGGCCCCGGTCCACAATTCATCGGGCGCATCCCACTGGGTGCCCAGAGACTGCCCGGCATTGTTGACCACCACATCGACCCGTCCGAACCGGTCCAGCGCCTGGGCGGCGATCTCCCCGGGGCCGTCTGCCGTGCTTAGGTCTCCAGCCATCACGATGGGACGTGGGGCACCGGTCTCGGCGACTTCGTCGGCCAGCTCTTCGAGCAGGTTGGTCCGGCGTGCCACCGCGATGGTCTGGGCACCTTCCTGGGCGAGAGTTTTGACGACGCCCCGGCCGATACCGGCGCTGGCCCCGCTGACGAGGCAAATCCTGCTTTCGAGTCCGAGATCCATGCTGGCTTATCCTTCGATCAGTGCCAATGAGGAAAAAATTATTAATTAAAACAATTAATTATAAGCAACACTTAATCTAATATATTGATTTATTGATCGCTGTATTCACCATCAAAGAGACCCGTGGCCCGACACCGGCAATTGGTCCGGCAACAGGATATTCTCCCGGGTGATCGAGGCAATATCGGTCACGCCCATGACGGCCATGGTGCGGGTGATTTCAGACTCCAGAATTTCCAGTGCCCGGCTCGCACCTGCTTCACCGGCTGCACCAACCCCGTAGAGGGTTGCGCGGCCCACGGCGATGGCATCAGCCCCCAGGGCCAGACCCTTGAGAACATCGCTGCCCCGGCGCACGCCGCTATCGGCGATGATCGTCAGCCGGTCACCGGCCGCGTCCACGATCGCGGGCAAGGCATCCCAGGGTGTCACGGCGGTGTCGTTCACATTGCCCGCATGGTTGGAGACGAAGATCCCGTCGGCGCCGCAATCCGCAGCCATAACGGCGTCTTCCGGGTGCAACACGCCTTTGACCAGCAGCTTATGAGGCCAGGCATCCCGCACTCGGCGGAGGAAGTCCCAGGTGAGGGATTCGTTGCGATTCAGGAAGCTGGTCGATTTGGCCGAAACGTAGCCAGTGGCTTCGGCCTTGGCCTCTTCGGGAACGTGGATGTTCGAGAAGGCTGGCAGACGTCTTTCGGAGAGGTAGTAGCGGCCCGCGGTGCCCACCAGCCAGCGCGGGTGCTTTATGCTGTCGATGGCGGTTTTCAGGGTCACCTTGGGGGGAAAGACCAGCCCGTTGCGGACGTCGATTTCCCGATTGTTGTAGACCGGGGAGTCGACAGTGACGACCAGAGCCTCAAATCCCGCATCCAGCGCCCGTTTGATGGTGACAAAGGCGGCTTCCGCATCGCGCCAGACATAAAGCTGAAACCACTGCGTGCCGCCACCATTGGCGTGGACTTTCTCCATGGCGGTGTTCGACGTGCTGGCCAGGGTAAACGGGATGCCGGCCTTGTGGGCGGCACGCGCCAGTTCGGTTTCCCCGCGATACCAGACAAACCCGGCCGGCCCGGTGGGGCCAATGATCAACGGGAGGCGCTGTTTCTTGCCAAAAAGGGTAATTCCCGGGTCACGACCTGCAACGTCGCGCATCACGCGGGGGACGAGCTTGATCCGGTCCAGCGCGGTCCGGTTGTCGCGCATGGCCACCTGATCCTCGCTGCCCTTATCGCAGAAATCGAACAACGCCTTGGTGAGACGACGTTCTGCCATCTTGCGCAGGTCTTCGATGTTCAGTGCTTTGCGCGCTAAATTGGCCATGAATTCGCTCCGGAAATCTCTAGTTTTTGCTTAAATGCGGATACTGCTCGCTGAGCAGTGAGCCGTGATAGAAGGTCGGCGCGAAAGCGGGATGTGCCTTGATGGCTTCAAGCCAGCGTCCGATGGCCGGTTTGTAGTCCCACATTTCACCAAGCCCGAGATCGTCGAGCCGGATGAGCACCGGCATCATCGCGATATCGGCGATCGTGAAGTCGCTTCCCAGAAACCATGGTCCGCCGCTGATCTTGAGTTCTGCCTGCATCCGCATCATGGCGCGGCCAAGTCGATCAAGCGCCTCGCTGTAAGCCTTCTCGGGGAAACCCACCCGGCCGAAATTCAGCAGGAATTCCTTGCGCAACGGCTTGGCGTTGGCCATGGCGACGAATTCTTCTTCCGGCATGTTCTGGAAGTTCACGAGGAAAGCCATGTTGTAGGACGGAACCCGCACCGCCGGGGTCGGAACCTCGTCGATATAGGCCATGAGAGACCGCATCCGGGCGCGCGACAGGGCATCGCGGGGCACCAGGGGATGGGGCTCGGGAAACAACTCGTCGAGATACTGCACGATGACGAGAGAATCGATGATGCTCGTGTCCTGGTGGATCAGGGTCGGCACCAGACCGTTTGGATTGATCGCTAGATATTCGGGCGTCAGCTGGTCGCCAGACCACAGATCGAGCTTGTGCTCGGTAAAGTCTTGCCCCTTGGCGTGCAACGCGAAACGCACTTTGTGACTGCAGATCGATTGGGACGCGTTGTAAAGCTCAAATTCGGGCATGGAAGGAACCTGCTGGGCCGTTGGAAACCCTAAAAAGCCATGTTCGCTGCCCCCGTTCAAGGCGAAAGCATGCCCGCGAGCTATGCGGCCAAAAGAAGTTGTCTCACCGGGCGATACGCGCCTGTTCGAAAGCAATCGAATTGGCCGCAAATGTGCAAACTCGACGGCATTAAACTGCGCTATTATGGGCGCGAATTTTGTTTCAATGATTGAGCTATCGCCATGAAAATTTACCACGCCTCCGGGTCCCGGTCGGTTCGTATCATCTGGTTGTTCGAGGAACTCGGCCTTCCTTACGAGGTGATGCAGTTCAAACTCGGAAGCGCCGAGATGCGGTCGTCCGAGTATCTGAAGGTGCACCCAATGGGCCGGGTGCCGGCGCTTGAGGATGGCGATCAGACGATTTTTGAATCCGGTGCGATCGTGCAGTACGTGCTGGCGAAATACGGCAACGGTGCCCTGGTGCCCGAGGTGACTTCACCCGACTTCGCGACCTACCTGCAATGGCTCCACTATGCGGAAGGCATGCTGATGCCGCCGGTGAACACGATTGTCGTGGAAACGGTGTTTTTGTCCGAAGAACGGCGCAATCAGGTGAATATCGACCGGGCCACGAAGTTGTTGGGCCGGATGCTCGTGGCCGTGGACGGCCATCTTGAGGGCAGAGACTATCTGGCGGGAGACTTCTCCGGCGCAGATATCATGACCGGGCATGCGTGCAGCGTGTCGGCGCGTCTGGGCGCCGATATTTCGGGGCTGCCCAATGTGACGGCCTATGTCGAACGTCTCGAATCCCGGCCAGCGCTGGTGGCGGCGCGTGAGCACAATATTTAGCCCGAAAGAACTGCTCTGATATGTCTGACGTGTTCGACTACATCATTGTCGGTGGCGGCGCGGCTGGTTGCGTGTTGGCCAACCGGCTTTCGGCGCGATCCTCGAACCGGGTTCTGCTGCTCGAAGCGGGTCAGGACACACCGCCCGGGGGTGAGCCCGCTGATGTGGCCGACACCTATCCGACCTCCTACTACAATCCCAACTACGCCTGGGCGGCGTTACGGGGCTACAACCGCCGTCCTGAAGATGGCCCGTCGGTGCATTTGCGCCAGGGGCGGATTCTTGGCGGTGGGTCTTCCCTGATGGGCATGGTTGCTCTGCGGGGAACGCCCCACGACTATAATGAATGGGCGGAAATGGGCGTCGAAGGCTGGGGTTGGGAAGACGTGTTGCCGTTCTTCCGCAAGCTCGAGACCGATACGGATTTTGCTGATCATATCCAGCACGGCGAAGCGCATGGCGGGGATGGTCCGGTGCCGATCCGCCGCTTGCCCGGCGCCAAGTGGCCGCCGCTGCTTTGCGGGCTGGCTGCGTACAGCCAGAACCAGCAAATCGCGCAGATCGACGATTTCAACTCTGATTTCCGCGATGGCTTCGGCCCATTGCCCCTGAGCAAGTTCGAAGACAAACGGGCGTCGAGTGCGATCTGCTATCTGGATGGGCCGGTGCGCGCCCGTCCCAATCTGACTTTGGTGACCGGGGTTGAGGTCGAACGTCTGATTTTGGACGGGACCAGGGTCACCGGGGTCGTCGCGCAGATTGACGGAAAATCTCAAACCCTGTCTGCCGGTGAAGTGATTGTCTCGGCCGGGGCCCTGCAATCACCGGTGATGCTGCAGCGCGCGGGGATTGGCCCGGCGGCGATATTGCAGGAATCCGGTGTTGCGGTGGTTGCGGACCGCCCGGGGGTCGGCGCGAATTTGCACAATCACCAAATTCTCTTTCTGGTGGCGCATCTCAAGCGCGACGCGTTGCCCCCGGTCGGGCAACGGGATCACACCACGGCCACATGGCGTTACTCCTCGAGCATCGCCGATTGTCCGCCCAGCGATATGTTTATCTCCTATGTGGGGCAGACCGGCTGGCACGCGCTGGGGCGTCGGATGAGTTCCCTGACCCCCGCGCTTCTAAAGCCATTTTCACGGGGCCGGGTGCGGCTCGACCCAAAGAACCCGGCGGGGGCGCCGGATATCCGTTTTGAATTTCATTCCGATGAGCGCGACCGGCTTCGCCTGGGCGAAGCTGTGCGGCGGGCGGCGGGAATGCTGCTTTCCCCCGAAGTGCGCCCGCTCTGGCATTCCGCGACGCCGGTGGCGCGGTCCCAGAAAATGCGCGAATTCAACGATATCAACACCTACAACAACGTGCGGGCGCGGGCGATCTCGGCGTTTCTGGATCTCGTTCCTGCCGCCAGCCGTCCGGTGCTCGCGACCTTGTCTCATCCCGGCCTCGATATCATGCGATTGGCCGAAGATGATGATGCGCTCGACGAGTTTGTCCGCACCAGCGTTGCCGGGATGGCCCATCACGCGGGGACCTGTCGGATGGGCCCAGCCGATGACCCTACGGCCGTGACGGACACTCAAGGCCGGGTGCATGGGGTCAGCGGGCTACGTGTGGTCGATGCGTCCCTTATGCCATGGGTGCCGCGGGGCAATACGAATATCCCCACGCTGATGGTCGCCGAAAAGATCGCCGCCGGGATTCTCGCAGAGCAGTAGAACCGGGAAAAGCACTCAGGATTCGTCGAACCAGCTGCGCCAGGCGTCCCATGCCTCGACTTTCGCCGCAATCATGCGGTAACCGGCCGAAGTGGTGTGGGTACCGTCATAGGCGCGCTGCTCGCGATCCCAGGCTTCGTCTTCGGCAAACATGCTGAACAGATCGAGATAGGGCACGCCGATCTCGGCGCAAAGCGCGGCGTAGCGCGCGTTCTGGTTGGCGGTGTTGTCGCGTTGCAGATGGTATTGGGTGCCGTTGGGCAAGACATAGGGCTGCATCTCGTCAACGGTGGGCACCGGCCCGATCATCAGGGTGGGAAGCCATGCACTGGCTTCGCTCAGCACCGCACGCGCATGGGCGACAGAATCTTCCAGGGGCACCCGAGTTCCAACGCCGATTTCATCGACCAGATCCGGCAGGCCGAAGGCGAAAACCAGTCGTCCGGGGACCCGCGCGGGCAATCGGCGCTCGCTTTCCGTCCGCCAGCGCTCTCGTACAAGCTCGGATGTGTCGCCTCCAATACCCAGATTGTAGACGGTGACGTTGTGCCCACGGTCAATCTCGGCGGCGGCCAGCTGGCTCGGCCAGCCGCGCATTTCAACATCACCCATACCAACGGTGATGCTGTCGCCAATGAAACAGATACGGTATGTGGCCATTTTCGCCCCCTGTCAGCTGCGTTCCAGAGAACGCTAGCACAACCTGCGGGCGGGTTACGACGCGGCGGCGGGGCCCATTGCCGCTTTTAGTAGTTGCCGGAAATCATCACTCAGGGGCACCGAGCGCGACGTGTCCGGATCGAACTGTACGGTGACGATTTGAGCGGTCGCGACGCATTTACCGTCTTGGAAAATGCCTTGCCCGAGCCCGTAGGACGACCTGCCAATCCGCGTGACGACGGTGCCGATCTCGACCGTGCCAGGGTAATGCGCAGGCGCGACGTAGTTGGCGGCGAATTTGACCACGGCAAAGCCCGAAAGCGTGTCGCCGGCCACATTGGTCAGCCGTTCGAGGCGAAACCCCACACGACCGTCCTCGAAATACTGATTGATCGCGCCATTATTGACGTGGCTGTTGGGGTCAAGGTCCCCATAACGCACGGAAACACGGGTCCAGACGGCGAAGTCGTCACGCGCGGTCAGGTCGAGCGGCGGGGATGTGGGGGCGTCTGACATATCAAAACCTGTGGGATGTGGAGCCGACGCATTGCCAGTATGACCGGCAGATTGCAAACGGCGCCGTGTTTGCAGTAGGCCAGTTCTGGCTAGAAACCCATGCCGCGTGCGGTTACCGGCCAGAGGCATTCGACCTTGCCGTCGCGGATACCCACATACCAGTCATGGACATTGCAGGTGGGGTCGCAATGTCCCGGTACGAGCATGAGCTTATCGTTCAGTTTCAGGGTGTTGTCCGGGTCCGCGATCACCCCGTGTTCGTCCGAGCACTGGATATATTCAATATCTGTGCGCCCGAAGACCACCGGCAAGCCGCTATCAACGCTTTGCGCCTTCAGGCCGGCATCGCAGACCGCCTGGTTCGCCTTGGCTGTCGACATAATCGACGTGTAGATGAACAGGCTGTTCTCGAACTCGTGGATGGGGCTGCCGTCCGCATCCTTCACCTGCTGATAGTCGGCGTCCATGAACACGTATGAACCGCTCTGGACCTCGTTGTAGACGCCGCTCTCGCCCTCGAAATAGTAGGTGCCGGTCCCCGCGCCGCCGACGATATCGCAATCCAGGCCTTCGCTGGCCAGCAAGGCAACAGTGTCGCGAACCTTGTCGATTGCCGTGTCGATACGGGCCTTGCGTTCGGCGTAGTCGCGTACGTGCTGGGCGGTGCCCTGATAGGCTTGAAGTCCGGCGAACAACAAACCGTCTACTGACGCAATTTCTTGAGCTAGTACAAGAGCTTCTGATGAGGAGCTAACACCGCATCGACCCGCCCCCACGTCGATCTCGACAAGCACTTCGAGGGTTGCGTTATGGCGGGTGGCGGCTTGTGACAGCGCCTCGATATTGTATGCATCATCGACACAGACAATCACCCGGGCGCGGTTAGCCAGCTGTGCCAGCCGGTCAATCTTTCGGGGGTCAACCACCTGGTTGGACACCATCACGTCCGTGACACCCCCATCGACCAGGGCTTCGGCCTCGGAGACCTTCTGACAGCAAATGCCACAGGCCTTGCCGTGTTCGATCTGGTACAGCGCGATATCTGCAGATTTGTGGGTTTTGGCGTGAGCCCGGTGGCGCACGCCGGCGTTTTCGGCGAATTGTCCCATCTGCGCGATATTGCGCTCAAAAGCATCGAGATCGATCACCAGGGCAGGGGTGCACACATCTTCCAGCGCGGTGCCGATTTCGGCGGGAATGTTCAGCCCGACAATGGCGCGCGCGATCTTGGTGGCGGTTTTCATAACCTGTCTCCTTGCGACGATGTCAAAGTAACTCTGCGGGCGCGGCATGCAACTCGCTGTTATTCCTCATTGCACAAACCCGTGTGTCCTACTTCCGTCGCATTGCGCTTTGGCTCAATGTGGGCAAAACATCGCGTTCCTGACAATCGGGCAGAGCCGTAACAGCGGCATTCATTCTGGAGGAGAACAACCATGAAAAAGATTACAGCACTGGCGGCTGGCGTCGTATTTGCATTCTCTGCAAATCTCGCGCACGCGCAGTCCAAAGATTATGTATTGAACACCGCTTCGACGGGCGGCACCTACCATCCGGTCGGCACGGCAATTTCAACGCTTTCGAAGGTGAAATTGCTGCCGAAGCAGAAATTCAGCCTGACCGCAGTCAACTCGGCTGGTTCGGGTGCAAATGTTCAGGCGCTGGGCGCCGGCACCGCTGATTTTGCCATTCTGCAGGGCCTGTTCGGTTCCTATGCCGCGACAGGAACCGGTCCGGTGACCGCACCCCAGAAGAATATTCGCTCGGTGACCATGCTGTGGCAGAACGTCGAGCAGTTCGTGGTCGCCAACGATAAGGTCAAGACCGGTACGGTAGAAGACCTGATGGCCCTCAAGGGCATGTCCATGGGCATGGGCAAGCAGAACTCCGGCACCATCGGATCGAACCGCGTTCTGATGAGCGGCCTCGGTCTTGATATGGATAAGGATTTCAAGCTGGTTCATGCGGGCTACGGCCCGACGGCCGACGCTTTGGCCAATGGCCAGGCCGTGGGCGCGGGAATTCCTTCCGGTCCGCCGACCGGTGCAGTGACCAAGCTGATGGCTTCCAATGCAGGCAAGTTCACCATCCTTGAAGTGACGGCCGAACAGGGCACCAAGATGGATGGCGGGCGTAAGCTCTGGGTGCCTTACACGATCGCGGCCGGGACGTATCCGGGCCAGACCAAGGACATCAAGACTATTGCACAGCCGAACTTCCTAGCGGTGAACGCCAATGTAAGCGAGGAGCATGTCTATCAGCTGACGAAAACCATGTATGAAAACCTTGGTTTCCTCTCGGCGATCCACCCGGCCACAAAGGTCATGGCGGTCGAAAATGCGATGGCTGGTCTGCCGGTGCCGCTGCACCCGGGCGCCGTGCGCTACTACAAGGAAGTCGGCCTCAAAGTGTCGGCGCATTTGATGGCCCAGTAGGCTTTCACGCGTAAACAGAATCAGGAGCGGAAGAGTTTCTCTTCCGCTCCTTTTTTATTCTGGGGGATGGTGAATTGGCCTATCAACGACAAGGCGTGGATACAAGCCTCGTGACTGATGTGACGTCAGCACGCGTGGACTGGTTTACCCTTGATGGGCTGGGGCGAGATCCCTTGCGCTGGGCTGTGGTTGTGCTTGCAGCCAGTTTTGGCATCTGGCATGTGCTGACCAATATTTGGCTGGTCGAACCCGGTCAGTGGCAAAACGCCATTCATTTCGGTGGATTTGCGTTCCTGGCGGCCATTTCGATTGGCCCGTTTGGTGCCAAAGGACGCGCGCGGCGCGCCGTATTATTCGATTTTGCCTACGGGCTGTTGATCGCGGCTGCTGCCATGTGGGTCGCCTCGGCCGAAACCGGGATCTACGAGCGAACGTTGTCGGTGACGGGGCAATCCTGGCAGTTCACCGTGGTCGATTGGGCCGCCGGTGGGTTGCTCGTGTTTGCGGCTCTGGACCTCTCACGTCGCGTCTCGGGCTGGGTTATTCCAATCCTGATCCTGCTGTCGCTCTCCTACATCATTTTTCTCGGTGGTTACCTACCCGGCGTGTTCCGGGCGGCCAGCCTTCCCCTCAATGATGTTCTATTCCGCACGCTCTACAACGATGAGGGCATGTTCGGAATTCTGGCGACGATTTCGTCGACAAACATCACATTGTTCATGATCTTCGGCGGGTTTCTGGTGACCTCGGGTGCCAGTGATTTCGTCATCGAAATATCCAAAATTGTCGCCGGGCGAATTCGTGGCGGTGCCGCCTTCGTGGCGGTGTTATCCTCGGCACTGACCGGGACCATCAGCGGCTCGGCGGTGGCAAACACCGCGTCGACCGGGGTGATCACCATCCCGTTGATGAAATCGAACGGGTTCCGGGCCAAGTTTGCCGCCGGGGTTGAGGCTGCGGCCTCGACCGGTGGCCAGCTTATGCCGCCGATCATGGGGGCCGGCGCCTTTGTGATGGCCAGTTACACGGCCATTCCCTATTCGACGATCGTGGCGGTCTCGATTGTTCCGGCCATCCTGTACTTCTTTTCCGTTGCTTTCATCGTGCGTATCGAGGCGGTGAAATACCAGGTTGGTGACGGCATTGATCTGAAGGTGAACTTTGGAAAACTGATCTCCGGCGGACTGGTTTTCGCACTGCCACTGACAGTGATGATCTGGCTCTTGATGACTGGGGTCACCCCGAGCTTTGCGGCCTCATGGGCGATAGCAGCCCTTATTCTGGTCTCTTGGTTTACTTCCTTTGCAGCCAGGTTCATCAGCGATACCGCGTTCGAACCGGTTTCCATGGGCCCCTCGAAGATCACAGAGGCGCTGTTGGTCGGCGTCAAATCTTCAATCATGACGGGGATCTTGCTGGTCGCGATTGGGATCGTGAACAACGCCATTGTCACCAGCGGGGTCGGCAATGGATTTGCTCTTATGATCGCGCAATGGTCCCAGGGCTCGCTCGTTCTTGCCATTGGGCTCATCGCTATCGTGTCTCTGGTTCTCGGAATGGGGCTACCGGTCACCGCCGCCTATATTATTCTCGCGATCCTGACAGCCCCCGCACTTGCGGGCATTCTCGCGGATTCGATCATCGTCGAGCATTTGATCCAGGGGATCACCGATCCGGGCAAGGCGGCGTTCTTTGCGTTGGTGGACAGTCCACACGCGGCGAAAGTCGGTACAGGTATGCTGCGAGAGGAAGCGGTCGCGCTGATGGGGGCGATGCCGTTCGAGTTGGCGATCACGGTGCGTCCGTTGCTTGTCGATCCCACGTTACAGGCAGGTTTCCTGCTGACGGCCCATCTGATCATCTTCTGGCTCAGCCAGGACAGCAACGTGACCCCGCCGGTGTGTCTGGCGGCGTTTGCGGCTGCGGGGATTGCGGGATCAAAACCCATGGCGACCGGGTTCCAGTCCTGGAAGATCGCCAAAGGCCTCTACATCATTCCACTCATGTTTGCGTATACGCCGCTGATTACGGGCGAATGGTTCGAAGTCCTGCAAATCGGCTTTTTCGGACTGTTCGGCATATATGCGGTCAACGCGATGATCCAGTTCTACGCCGAAGGGCCCATCGGGGTTCTGTCTGTGCCTTTGCTGGTTATCGGTGGTGCCGGAGCGTTCTGGCCTTTGCATCTGGCAGCCAATATCGCCGGTGCGGTCCTGGTGATGGCGGCCATTTTGCTGTCGGCCCGGACCTTTAAAGGGCAGCTGGCCAGCGGTGTCATCCGATAGCCTTCGGCTTGTCTGGTTTGCCCTGCTGGGGCATCCTTTCTTTGGACGCGCCCAAAAGGGGGCATACATCAGGAGGGGAAGCTGATGAGTGATGTCACCGTGATGAGCCAAGAGGAGATGCGGTCCCGCATCGCCCTTTTCGGCGAGCAGGAAGGCAACTCCCAGCTGATGATAACCCAGAGCATTCCGGGTTTTCAGCGTGATATTTTCTCGATCATCGGCAAAGGGGTCTCGGAAGATTCTGGGACCCAGCCGGGGATTGTGGATTCGACCGGTTTCAACGTCGCCTATGTAGGAGCGCCGCCGGACAACGGCTCGGCCATGCACAACCACCTCGAAGAAGTCGAAGTGTTCATCCCGGTTTCCGGACAGTGGGCGATCTACTGGAACGAAGACGACGATATGGAAGAAGTCGTGCTCGGGCCGATGGATTGCATCTCGGTTCCGGCCGGCGTGATGCGTAGTTTCAAAAATGTCGGCGACACGTACGGCTATCTGCTGGTGATCATTGGCGGAACCGAGAATACGACCGTGGCGCGTCCCCAATCCGTGATCGACGCCGCCGCAGCGGCGGGCCTGCAGCTTGATGCTGACGGCAAAATGATCCCGGCCGCCGAATAAACCCAACACCGGAAGGAATGACCATGCCTATCGCCCATATCCGCGGCGTCAATCTCCGCTACGAAATCATCGGCTCTGACGGCCCGGTCGTAACCCTGCTCACCGGTGGGCGGCGCGGCTATGACGAGTTCATCCCGCTGGCCGAGAAGGTGGCGGCTCACGGGTACCGGGTGCTGCTGCATGATCGTCGCAACACCGGCGCTTCGGACATTCTGATCGCGGCTGACGATGTGGAAGAAGCGGTTTGGGCCGATGATCTGAACGCATTGCTCGGTCAGCTCGATATGGTGCCCGCGTTTATCGGCGGATCGTCCTCTGGGGCCCGCACGGCACTGATGTTCGGGCTGCGCCATCCGAAGTCGGCACGGGGTTTGTTGCTGCTAAGGGTCTCGGGTGGCGCCTTTGCGGCGGAACGTCTGCCGGAAGCCTATTACGAGCAGTTCATTCGTATCGCCGGGGAAGGTGGGATGGAAGCTATTTGCGCGACCCCGGAATATGGCGAGCGTATTGCGGCCAACTCAAAAAACCGCGACCGGCTGATGGCGATGTCGGCAGAGAAATTTATCGATATCCAGACCCGGCTGCGCGATCTGTTCGTGGCTGGCGCCGATCTGCCCGTCTTCGGGGTTACCGAGGCTGAGCTCGGCAGTATCGAAATGCCGGTTGTCGTGATCCCGGGCAATGACTGGGTGCACGATTCTAACAGTGGCCGCGCGGTGCACGCGATGATCCCGGGCAGCGAAATACACCAGCTGCCGATGGAAGATCAGGATTTGCCGGTGGTGCCTTTCGAGGATTGGGAAGCCCACGAGCCGGAAATTGCTCAGGTCCTTGCAGACTTTATGGGGCGCAACGCGGCCTGAGGCCGTTCGTCCGCCTTACAGATGCGCGTCGAACCATTTCACGGTTTCACCGGCGACAGTCTGAAAGTGTTCGGAGTTTGAGAATTCGTAGACCTGGTTGTGGCGGGCGCCCTCAAGGGTGACGAGCTTCTTGGGCTCGCCGCATTTCTCATAGACTTCCATGGTCACTTCCGGCGGCGCGATTGTGTCTTCGTCAGCGATAAAAAACAGTACCGGGCGCGGAGAGATCTTGTCGACCACCCAGTCGGGTTTGTAGCGCATCAGCGCGTCGACGCTGGCGAGATCCACATGGGTCACATCCTCGCTGCCATGCTCTTCAACCGTCAGGGTCGGTTTGTCGACGGCGTTCAGGTCGTTCGGGTAAACATCGTAACGGTAAATTTCTTCCTTGGCGTTGTTCAGCACCCGGTCGCGGGCGTGGTCGGCCACCCGCTGGCGGAAGCTCGTCCACTCCTCAGGGGTGCGCACCGCTTCGAGCCAATGTTCGCCATTGCCGCAGCCCACTGCCGAGACCACGACCTTGATACGGGCATCAAACGCCCCGGCCCAGATCGCGTTGGCCCCGCCAAAGCTCGATCCGTAAATCCCGATGCGATCAGGATCGACAGCGGCGAGCGTTTGCAGATAGGTCACGCTGTCATAGGAATCCTGGGCCTGTTCGAGGGGCCGGTGGCGACCGCGTACACCTTCACTTTCGCCGTAGCCGCGATAGTCCAGCGCCAGCGCGATATAACCTTCACGCGCCAGCCGGCGGGGGATATCGACCGTCGCCACGTTCTTGCGGCCTGAATAGCCGGTCAGGCAGACCACGGCGGGGCGGGGCGCGTCATCGGGGGACCAGTCGGCGGGTTTGTAGAGATGGGCGGCGAGTTTCAGACCATCGCTGAAATAGGTGACGTCTTCCTTGATCCAACCCGGATTGTCGCTCATTTGATTGTTCCTCCCGATTTGTCGCGTCAGACCCTGCGGTTGGACGCCAAGTTACGGTATATGGACAGCCGGGTGGATGGAATTGAAACAACGCAGATATGCGTTACCGCACCTTGCGGCCCGCTCTTGCAGGCGACAAAGATATCCGTGTCGTCAGGATTAAAAGCATGACCAGTTCAGAACCATTCAAGCCGGTCACACCGGACCAACGTTCCTACGCCGCATTGCGGATTCCGGCGTCGCGCCAGTATCTGATTTTTGCAGCGCTGGCGATGATGGCCGATAGCGTTGAGCATGTGATCAGCTACTGGATCATTTTCGAGAAATTTCAGTCGCCCGAGCTCGCCGGATTTGCCGTGATCGCCCATTGGGTGCCGTTCCTGTTGGGTTCGATCTGGGCCGGGGCTCTGGCTGACCGGTATGACCCGCGGCGGATCATTCAGGTGGGCATGGTGCTGTTCATGCTGGTGTCCCTGGGCTGGGGCATTCTGTTTGCGACGGACACGTTGGCCCAGTGGCATGCGGTAATCCTGCTGATCGTGCATGGTCTTGCTGGCGCGTTATGGGCGCCGGCCAGCCAGGTGCTGATCCACAACGTTGTCGGTGGGCGGCAGTTGCAAAGCGCGATCCGGCTGATGGCGACATCCCTCACACTTGGCTTGCTGCTTGGGCCTGCCGTGGGCGGCGCGTTGCTGATTTTTGTCGGGCCGACGTACGGGATCCTGATCAACGTGTTGATCTATCTGCCGCTCACAATCTGGCTGATTAACAATCCCGCGCAGATCGAACGCGCGCGTGACCGCGCCGGTGCCTCGATATCGAGCTTCCGGGACATGTTCGTCGCCTTGCGCCAGGTCTCTGGCATCCCGGTTGTTTTCGCCATGTCGATGCTGGCGGGACTGGCAGCCACGCTGGTGGGTAATGCGCATCAGCCGCAGATGCCGGAATTCGCTGCAGATCTCGGGTTTGGCGGGCAGGGGGTCTATTATAGCATGTTGTTGGCCGCGAACGCTGCCGGCGCGCTGACAGCCGGGATCGTATTAGAGGCGCGCAGCATGTTGCCCGCGCGCATTCGGACCGCCTTTATTCTCGGTATGCTCTGGGCCGCAGCAATATTCGGTTTTGCCCTGTCGCCTTACTACGCAATGTCTTTCGGTCTGCTGATCCTGGCCGGATTCTTCGATCTTTCGTTCAACTCCATGACCCGGACGCTGGCGCAACTCAACGCGCCCGCCGAAATCCGGGGTCGGGCCATTGGTGTATTCAATATGGGCAGTTTGGGGTGCCGTACGTTCAGCGGTTTCACCGTTGGATTCGGCGGCGGCCTGATCGGCATTCACCTGTCGCTGGCGGTCAGCGCCGGGGTGTTGCTGTTGGCGATGGTAGTGTTGTTTCTCTGGGCACGCAACAAAGGCGTCGTCGCAGCCGAGCCGCTCGTCAGTGGCAGCTAGCTGGCAGTCCGCACGACTTTCCTGATCTCCGGATAAATCTGTCCGTTCCAGCGACGCCCGCTGAACGTGCCGTAATGGCCGACGCCGTCCTGCAGGTGATGGCGCTTCTGCTTGGGGCGCAGGCTGGAGCACAGCCCGTGCGCGGCGGCGGTTTGACCCACCGAACAAATATCGTCGCGCTCCCCTTCAATGGTGAGCAGCGTCGTGCGAGTGATCGCCCCGGGATCAACCTTGCGGCCACGATAGGTCAGCTCACCCTTGGCGAGCCGCTGGTCGTGGAACACGGTCTCAATCGTCTCGAGGAAAAACTCGGCGGTCAGGTCGAGAACTGAGCAATATTCGTCATAGAATTTGGTGATGGTTTTGGCGTCTTCGTCGCGGCCTTCCGACAGATGTCCGAACAGATCGCGCTGGGCCTTGGCGTGTTTTTCCTTGTTCATCGACATGAACCCGGACAGCTGCAGGAAGCCCGGATAGACTGAACGGCCCGCGCCATCAAACCGGAAGGGAACGCGGCTGACGACGTTGCTCTCGAACCATTCGATCGGATGGGAGGTGGCAAACTTGTTGACCGCGTTGGGGGAGACACGCGTGTCGATCGGGCCGGCCATCAGCGTCAGGCTCTTCGGTATGGCCGGGTGATCATCTTCTTCCATCAGTGCGACAACTGCGAGCGCCTGCACGCTGGGCTGACAGACCGCAAAAACATGCACGTCCGGGCCGAGGGTCTCGATACAGTCGATCAGGAACTCGATGTGATCGTCGATCCCGAACAGACCCTCAGACGATGCAATATCCCGCGCGTTCTTCCAGTCGGTGACGTAGACATCATGGTCGCTGAGTAGGGTTTCGATGGTGGGCCGCAAAAGCGTCGCGAAATGTCCCGAAAGCGGCGCGATGACCAGCATCTTTGGCTGTGGGGGAACCCCGTCCTTGGCAAAGCGCAGCAGATTGCAAAACGGATGTGTGAGAACCACTTCCTCACGCACTGCAACACGATCTTTTCCGACCGTCGCGTGGGTAATATTAAAGTCCGGGCGGGTGTGGGTCAGATGCGAGCGCGCTGACATTTCCCAGAAGGCGGTCATGTTCCTGGTCAGGCCCATGAAATCGAAGCCCGGGATCATACTCGCCATGGAGGCCGCGCTCCGCGCGGCATTGCGAATGGGTGCCGTGGCGTCGGTGTAGTTCTGATAGCTCTGGTACAGCATACGATCTAGCGTCCGGTGTAGCTCATGACAGGCTTTGCGCGCAGGTGGGAAATCGAGTTTGTGCGCATGGTCATTGAGAAAGGCTAGGCCTTCGAATCATGCACTGCAACATTGACTTATTGCATTGCAGTAATTCATGTGAAGACCAAAAAAGTGAGCGAATCGGTTCTTTCGGACGCTTGGGACGGCTTATGGAATTGATTCAGTGGTGTTAAGTTACGTTTTCGAGCTTTTGAGTGTCCGAACACCGAATTCCGAGTGAGGGAGAACCCTGAATGTCCGCAGTCGAGAATGTGATACGCAGCCCGTTGCAGGGTCCGGACGTTTGGATGGGGGAAACCGCCCAGTCCTCGGATGCATGGGTGCATCGCTTCTCGGAAGCCGAAGTGGCCGAGATCGATGCTGCCTATCGTGCTGCACTCGCGGCGGGGGCCAAGCTGGCGAGTTTGACCCGGAAACAATTTTCTCTTCCGACGGTCAGCAAAATACTGGCCACGGTTCAGCATGAACTCGAAGCAGGATGGGGTCTCTATTTGCTACGCGGTATCCCGGTGGAGCGATACACTAAGGACGATCTGCGGTTCATTTATTGGGGTCTGGGTCTGCATCTCGGGACCGCCGTGTCCCAGAGCAAGCGGGGCGATGTGCTTGGAGATGTTCGTGACCTGGGTACCGGACTCGATGGTCCGAAATTTCGCGGATATACCAGTGCGGGTGAGCTGACCTATCACGCAGATGCGGCGGATGTGACGGGCCTGTTCTGTCTGCAGCCAGCCAAAGTTGGCGGGTTGAGCCGGATCGTCAGCACCTCGGCGGTCCATAACGAAGTCCTGCGGACACGCCCGGATCTGCTCGAGGTTCTTTATGAGCCCTATTACTGGAGTTTCCAGGGCAACGAGCGGCCCGGAACACCAGCCCATTACGAGCAGCCGGTGTTCACCATGCACGAGGGGAGCTTCGCGGCGCGCTACACCCGCACCCATATGCGCTCGGCCCAAATGATGGATCACCTGCCGAAAATGACCCCGGCACAGGCTGAGGCGCTCGATCTCCTCGACGAAATTTGCGCTCGGCCCGAGTTTCAGCTGACGATGATGTTCGAACCGGGAGACCTGCAGTTTTTGAACAACCACCTGATGCTGCACATGCGGACCGAGTTCGAGGACTATCCCGAGACGGAAAAGCGCCGCCATTTGATGCGGCTCTGGGTGTCGCTTCCCAATGGACGTGAATTGTCGCCAGCCTTCGCGCCGTTCTATGGCGATACACGCGCTGGCGCCGTGCGTGGCGGTCATCCGGGCCACGGCGACGACGTCATCTTCGAGACCGCCTAGATTTATATGTCAGAAATTCTCGACACCACGTCTGGCGGAACCGGTCTGCTTGCGATCTTCTGTGATCTGGACGAGGCCGACCGCGCGGATTTCCGACCCTGGCTTGGCGAGGACATGTTTCCCGCACGGATGGTGATCGGGTTTACCGCCTGCGCCAGTTACGATCTGATCGCCGGGGAGGGGCAACAATTCCTGACTCTTTATGAAATGCCGAGCCTTGGGTACCTTTACGGCGAGGCTTATCAGGGGCTACGGCGACAGCGAAATCCGCGCGATGCGGCGTATCACCAGAAGTTTCGCAACCCGGACCGCTACACGTTGGCCTGGGCGGGGCCTGAATTGGGCGCCACCGGTGGCGGAAGTGGGGGGCTGGCACCGTTCATTCAAATTGATCGGTTCGATCTTGCGGAAAGTGACACCCAGGCCTTCAACATCTGGTTTGCCACTGAGTATCTGCCCGCATTCACGCGACAGTCAGATGAAATGCGCGTGCGCCGCTACCTCTCCATGGAGGGGCAGCTTTCCGATGTTATTCTGCATGAATCAGAATCCCCATCGCCGGTCACCGGTGATGGGGATTTGGGGAACCTACCGACGCGGCGTCAGACAGGTCGCTATCAGCGAGTCATAACCAGCTAGCTGGTTCCCTCGGGACGTTCGAATTCCTTATCGAGATGGCCACGGCCTTCCTGATCGCCGCGCTCAAACATCCACGCATATCCGCCTTCGGGATTGGTCAGGATTTCCCACCAATTGTCGTCCGGGTCGTTCATGAAGAAGCAGTAGGTCCCGTGCTGATCCAGCGGACGTGTGATCTTCTTGATGCCCCATTTTTCCTGCTGGGCCACCGCCCTGGCGTGGGCCGCGTCGACATCGGCCTTGGTGCGGACGTCGAGGCCATTATGGTTGAGCATCGCCATGGGTTGTTTTTCCTTCACCTCGACGACGGCCATGGTGTTGTTGCCGCCCATGCGGAGCAGCAGGGAAATGGGGCTGGTGCGGACGATTTCGAAGCCCAGAAACTCTTCGTAGAATTTCCGGCTTTTCTCGGTATCGGTCGTTTCCAGCGTGCCGTGCGAGAGAAAATTGAGTGAAAGGGGACCGGTTTCCAGATCTGTTTGCGTCTCAGGCATCAAGAATTCCTCGCGCATTGGTTTGATTGTGTCGCTTCTATCGATTTAGGTTTTCAGACTTAGAATGTAGATTCAAGGTAAAACAGCAACATATGCCGACCATAACAGTCAGAGGGGGAAGTCATGAAATTGGCGACGATCGAAAGTTCAAATAATCAGGCCCATGTTGCGGTGGTCGTCGAGGGTGACCAACTGCTCGACCTGATGGCGTTGCGCAGTGTCATGCCGGCCGCAGAAGCCGTGCTCGCGCGCATGCGCGATCTTATGGGTGGCGGTGAAGCCGCCCTGGCCACTGTGCAGGCCTGTATCGACGGTGTTGCCGCGATGTCGGCGGACGAACAGAACGGGTTGCGCAGCTCGGGTGTTCTGCAAGCCTGGGACGATGCCAATTTTCTGCCGGTGGTACCGGACCCCTCGATCATTCTTTCGGTCGGCATGAACTACCGCGCCCATCTTGAAGAGATGGTAAGTATTCCGGTCCCGAAAAACCCGGTGGCATTTCTGATGACCCATACGGCGCTGAACGGTCATCGCCGTCCGATCATTGCGCCGGCCCAGTTCCCGGACATGATCGACTGGGAGGGTGAGCTGACCTTCGTGTTCGGCAAGGATTGCCACAATGTGTCGGAAGATGAGGCGATGGATTATGTCGCCGGCTACACGATCGCCAATGACGTCTCGGCGCGGGACTGGGTGAGCTCCTTCTTCACCTCGGAAGGGCGCTACGACATAATGGCTTCGTGGGATCGTAATCTGTTGGGTAAGCAGCTGCCGACTTTCTGTCCCTGCGGCCCGGTCATTGTGACCAAGGACGAGATCGCCGACCCCCATAATCTGCAACTGACCACGACCCTGAACGGTGAGGTCATGCAGTCGTCATCTACCGATGATCTGATTTTTAATATTCCGCAGATGATCAGCTACTACTCGAAATTCTATCGGTTCAGCCCGGGTGACATCGTCACCACCGGGTCTCCGTCCGGCGTTGGTGCGGGCCGTAAGCCGCCCGTCTTCATGAAACCAGGTGATTTGATCGAGATCGAGATCGAAGGAATTGGGAAGATCAGCAACACTATTGCTGCGGCCTAGGAGGACGAAACATGCTGTTTGCCATTGCACGACGTGACAAGCCGGGTATGGGCGACAAGCGGGCCGAGTTGCTCGCCGCTCATGCGGAATATCAAAAGGCCTATATGCCGCTCATCACCTTCGGGGGTGGACTGGTCGAAGACGGAACGGATATTGAAAAGTTCGTCTACGGCGAAGAGGGCATCAAGCTCGTGACCGGGAATGTGCTTGTGCTCGACGTTCCTGATCGGGCTGCCGCTGAAGCCATGCACGCCAATGACCCCTATACGCTGGGCGGGGTTTTCGAGACGGTGATCATCGAGCCGTTCCTGCAACGGGTGCCGGAGCTTCCGTCAAGCTGAGCTTCTTGCCGGGACACTGAAATAAAAAGGCCAGCCACGTGGGCTGGCCTTTCTATATTCGGGGTGTCTCGGGATTGGCGTCTTAGACGACACCAAAGGCGAGCATCGCGTCGGCCACTTTCTTGAAGCCGGCAATATTTGCGCCCTTGGCATAATCGATATAGCCATCCGGTCCTCGGGCATATTCGAGGCAGTTGCCATGAATATCGCGCATGATGTCGCGCAGCATTTTCTGAAGTTCGTCCGCGCTCCACGACATGCGGCCGCTGTTCTGACTCATCTCTAGACCTGACACGGCAACGCCACCGGCGTTGGCGGCCTTGGCCGGGCCGAACAGGACTTTGGCCTCGCGGAACACTTCTACGCCTTCGTTGACGGTCGGCATGTTCGCGCCTTCCGCCAGGGCCTTGATGCCATTCTTGACCAGCATTTCCGCTTCTTCCTTGCTGATCTCGTTCTGAGTGGCGCAGGGCAGGGCAAGGTCACAAGGGACCGCCCAGGGGCGTTTGCCTTCGTGAAACTCGGCGCCCTTGAATTCCTTCACATAATCCGAAATGCGGCCGCGGCGGAGGTTCTTGTGATCTTTGACCCAGTCGATTTTTTCCTGGGTGAAGCCGTCGGGGTCATGAACGAAGCCGCCTGAATCCGAGAGGGTCACGACCTTGCCACCGAGTTCGGTTGCCTTTTCTGCCGCGTGGGTGGCGACATTGCCGGACCCGGATATCAGCACCGTCTTACCCGTGAAGTCATCACCGGCCTCGGAAAGCATGTCCTGCATGAAATAGACCGCGCCGTAGCCTGTGGCTTCGGTGCGCACGAGACTGCCACCAAATTCGAGCCCCTTGCCGGTCAGCACGCCGACATACTGGTTGGTGATGCGTTTGTATTGGCCAAACATGTAGCCAATTTCCCGCGCGCCGACGCCGATATCCCCGGCGGGAACGTCAGTGTCTTCGCCCACATGGCGGTAAAGTTCAGTCATGAAGGATTGGCAGAACCGCATCACTTCATTGTCCGACTTGCCCTTGGGGTTGAAGTCCGACCCGCCTTTGCCGCCGCCCATGGGCAGGCCGGTCAGGCTGTTCTTGAAGGTCTGCTCGAAGGCGAGGAACTTCAGGATGCTCTGGTTGACCGATTTGTGGAACCGAAGTCCGCCCTTATAAGGTCCGATCGCGTTGTTGTTCTGCACACGGTAGCCGCGCTGAACCCGGACGTTGCCGTTGTCGTCCTCCCAGCACACGCGGAAGGAGATCACCCGGTCTGGCTCGGCCATGCGGCGCAGAATTTGCGCGGCGTGATAGACCTCTTTGTCTTCGATGTAGTCGAAGATATCGACGGCCACTTCGTATACCGCTTGGTGGAATTCGATCTCCCCGGGGTTGCGACGCTGGACGCCGGTCATGAACTCTTCGAGGTTTACATGATCAGTATTGGCCATCTTGAAGCTCGCGTTGTTATTAACTGGAGACGTGTTGTGGGCTGATTCGTTGCTCTCCGTCACCCAAGGACTGGTCTTGCGAATCGCTGACCTGGCCTGTGAGCGCTGTCGGCTTTCGTCTGGTGGGCCTCGTTGTGGCAAGAAGAGTGCTTTCCCCGACGCAGGCTTGCTGAGTATTTTGGCGAAATCGAGCCAATCAATTAGGGGGTACCATGGGCGTTGTTACCGAGATTGTTCTGCCGCTTGCGCTGGCGTTCATCATGTTCGCACTTGGTCTGGGACTGACATTTGATGATTTTGCCCGGGTGGCGCGTCAGCCCCGAGATTTCGTCATTGGGGCGATCCTGCAGATTGTGCTGTTGCCTGTTGTGGCCTTTGCGCTGGTGAGTGTCTGGTCGTTGTCACCAGAACTCGCGCTCGGGGTCATGATCATCGCGGCTGCGCCGGGCGGGGTGACGTCAAATATTCTCACCGCGTTCGCCCGTGGCGATGTGGCCCTGTCGATATCCCTGACGGCGGTGATCAGCCTGTTGAGTGTGGTGACCATCCCTCTCGTGGTTGTGTTTTCCTACACCCAGCTGATCGGTGGTGAGGCGGGAGATGTCTCCGTGACCGCGACGGCGGTCAGCGTGTTCGTGATCGTGACCGTCCCGGTTTTAATCGGGTTGGCTGTGCGGCGGTTTGCCGAAGGGTTCGCGATCCGGTTTAATCCCATTGCGCGACAGGTCTCTGCCGTTCTGTTCCTCATCGTGCTCGCCGGTGCCATCTTCCAGGAACGCGCCAATATCGTCACTTATTTCGCCGAGGCAGGCCTGATCACACTGGTTCTGAACCTGGTGATGATGGGCTTGGCCTATTTCATCGCCCGGATTTTCGCCTCGGGAGCACGCCAGCGCATTACGATCTCAATCGAATGCGGCCTGCAAAACGGGACCCTGGCGATTGCGGTTGCCACCCTGCTGTTTGGCGGTGGGCAGGCGGTTGTGCCGGCCGCGACCTACAGCCTGATCATGTTCGGCACCGCGTTGGTGTTCATCGTGTTCCTGCGGCGGACTTCTTCTTTGTCATGAGAGTTGGCGCCGCGTTTCTGCTTGCCGGGATTTTGCTCTCGTCGGCGGGGATATCGAAGTCCGTGGCATCGATCAGGTGGGAATAGTATAAAGCTCTTAAGTATCTGATAATAAAAAATCTTTTTGTTACAAAGTTGTTCCACATGTAAAACGTACCTCTTGGTTTCTATGTACATTTCTATTTGATTCATAGAGGTTTTCACAAACTTCTAGTTACTACTCTGGTGAGTAGTGACAACGGGTCTGTGAATTTGCAAAGAAACAGATACGGGTAAGCAAGGGAACAAAGGGTTCCCCGAACCACGATATATTTGGTGGTAAGGCATAAATCTTCCGGGTTCATCAATCTGGCGAGGTCTGGCAGTTCCATATGTGGATTGCAGTGGAGAAAAAATATCTATGGAAATCCCTAGAAACCAGAGATTTTGAGGCAGCAAGCGAGAGGGCAGAAACCCTCTACTTGGAAACGATTGCGAATGTTTCGTCCGGTAAAAAACTCTTCGGTCTATCCCACCAAGAACTTACAGACCTCTACACCGATTGGAGGGAGGAGGGTTTTGGCACACGGATTACCAAAGGTCGCTTATAGTTACCATCAAATCGTAGTTGAAGCACATTCTTGCGTATAAGGGTGTAGGTCTAAAAACAGGAGAACTGGAATGCAACTCATTCTATGACTACAAAAGTTGGAAAAGCAGACCAGACCCGGCACCCAGTCG
>MEHZ011493971.1_pt1 | contig 30329 bp, 33 predicted proteins | sample 897221 | NCBI WGS metagenome assembly MEHZ01 (sample SAMN05514161, study PRJNA337945) | marine metagenome | isolation source: marine surface water | place: Arctic Ocean | collected 2007-12-13
AAGAACGTGCCACTGAGGCCAAGGAAAAATGGGGTCTCGACAATCTGACCGTCGGTTATGGCGTCGATCTCGACAAGGCCCGCGAATGAGGCCTCTACATCTCTGCCGGCAAGGACGTTAGCGGCGCGCGCATCGAAGAGTCCGCGTTGTTTTCGAAGCCCGGTTTGTTCCTGACCAAGCCCGACGGGTCGGTCTATTTCGTGACTACCCAGACGATACCCTTCGCACGTCCGGCCTTTGCCGAGTTGCTCAAGGGTCTCGATTTTGTAATCGCGAAAAACTATCCCGGTCGTGGCGAAGTCGTGGACCACAATAAGGCGGTTGCGGCTGAATAGGCCGTCTTCGATCTTGAAATTGGTAGCGGCCGCCACTCTTTTGGGGCACCCGTTTGCTATTTGGCCTTTGCCCAGCTGTCGCGCAGGCTGACGGTGCGGTTGAAGACCAGCGCGTCAGGTTTTGTATCCGTGTCAGCACAGAAATAACCGAGCCGCTCGAACTGGACTGCGACACCGACTTCCGCATCCCGCAAGGCGCGCTCGAGGTAGCAGGTGGCGCGTATATCCAGTGAGTTCGGGTTGAGGTCTTCCAGCCAATCACGTTCCTTGCCAGGGACTTCCTCGGCGAAAAGATGATCATAAAGACGAACCTCTGCCGTTTCGGCATGCGCAGCTGAAACCCAGTGGATTGTGCCGCGAACCTTGCGGCCGTCGGGTGAATCACCGCCACGGGATTCCGGATCATAGGTACAGCGGATTTCCACAACCTCGCCGGCGGCATCCTTGATGACCTCGGTGCAGGTGACGAAATAGGCGAACCGGAGGCGCACTTCCTGACCCACGGTCAGGCGGCGGAATTTTTTCGGTGCGTCGTCCATATAGTCATCGCGCTCGACCCAGAGCTCGCGTCCGAAAGATACCATGCGGGTGTCGGAATTCTCATCGGCGGGATTGTTGACCGCTTCGAGTTCTTCGGTCTGGCCTTCGGGATAGTTCTCGATCACCAGCTTGACCGGATCGAGCACCGCCATACGGCGCTGGGCTGAAGCGTTCAGATGCTCGCGGATGGTGTTTTCCAAATAGGACATCTCGACCAGTCCGTCGGCCTTGGTAACCCCGAGCCGGCCAATGAAATCCCGGATCGCCGTGGCGGGCACACCGCGACGGCGGTAGCCTGTGAGGGTCGGCATCCGCGGGTCGTCCCAGCCGGCGACGTGGTTCTCGGTGACCAGCTCGATCAGCCGGCGTTTGGAGAGCACGGTATGCCCCAGATTGAGGCGTCCGAATTCGTACTGGCGCGGTCGTGCGGGAACCGAAAGATTGTCGAGCAGCCAGTCATAGAGCGGCCGGTGGTCCTCGAACTCCAGAGTGCACACCGAATGGGTCACGCCCTCGATTGCATCAGACTGGCCATGGGCGAAGTCGTAGTTCGGATAGATCGACCAGGCTTCACCGGTACGCGGGTGAGGGTGGCTGAGGATGCGATAAAGCACCGGGTCACGCAGGTTGATATTGCCTGAGGTCATGTCGATCTTCGCCCGCAGAACTTTCGCGCCGTCCTCGAACTCCCCCGAACGCATGCGGGCAAACAGGCCGAGGTTTTCCTCAGTGCTGCGCTCGCGATAGGGACTCGGCTTGCCGGGCTCGGTCAGGGTGCCGCGATACTCGCGCATTTCTTCGGCCGACAGATCGTCGACATAGGCCTTCTCCGCACGAATGAGATCGTAGGCCCAATCATAGAGCTGCTCGAAATAATCCGAGGCGTAGAACAGGTTGTCGCCCCAGTCGAAGCCGAGCCAGCGCACATCGTCCTGGATCGCGTGGATGTAAGTTTCGTCTTCCTTGGCGGGGTTGGTATCGTCGAAACGAAGATTGCAGGTGCCACCGAATTCGGCCGCGATGCCGAAGTTCAGGCAGATCGACTTGGCATGGCCAATATGCAGGAAGCCGTTCGGCTCGGGCGGGAACCGCGTGACAACCTTGTCATGCAAACCGGCGTCCATATCCACCTTGACCTTGTTACGGATGAAATCATGGGGGGTGTCGTCGGCGGGGGGGTTGTCAGTATCGGTCATGAACTCTTTTTCTATAGGGGTCGCGCCCTGTCTGCCAGAAATGCGGGTGCCCGCCAAACGAAAACGGCCCGGCAAGGCTGCCGGGCCGTTCTCAGATATCTGGTCGTCCGCCTACTTGCTGACGTGAACGATGAACTCGTCGGGCACCGGCTCGCCCCATTGCGACTGGAACCCTTCATGGGCCGGTACGAGGCGTGAGCCATAAGCGTTGTTGAGGGTGTCGGAATCAGCCCAGTGCTCGTGCACCCGGCCCCAGGGGTCCTGCCAGTAATCATAGATCTGGCTGCCAAGGACGTGACGACCAATACCCCACATATGATTGTAGTCACCGGTATCGCGCAGATGCTCGTGACCCATCATGACATCGTCGAAATCGGGGACTTCGAAGGAGATGTGGTTCAGGCCCGCTTCCGGGGTCTGGACATAAAGGAAGACATGATGGTCGACATACTCCGTACCCGCATCGATGCGGTTAAAGCTGGCGATCACTTTTTCTTCGTCGTCATCGACAAAGACCTCATCCGAGGCAATCAGGCCGAGATGCTGACGAATCCATGCCGTGCATTCGTGCATCTTGGTTGTGCCCATGACGCCATGGCCAATCCGCATCACCGTGGCCGGTCCACGCGGGGTCCGCCACAATTTTCCGGCGCGCTTATACTTGTCGACGTTGCCGAGATTATATTCGTTACGATCAAACGAAATCTCTTCGACTTCTTCGACACCGTGCACGACTTCAAGCGTGTAGCCGTTCGGCTCGATCAGCCGGACCCGCTTGCCGCCGCCGGGCTCGTCGAGTTCTTCGACAGCAGAAGCGGTTTCGGCTTCCGCGGCGAGCTTGTGAAGGTCGTCTTCGCTGTTGGCGCGAAACGCCAGGCTGATAAAGCCCGGATCACCTTTTTCCGTGATGTGAAGATGATGGCTGGAGCCGGTGCCGCGCATAAATAATTTATCGTCGGTGCGTTCGGCGCGGACCATTCCGAAACGGGTCAGGAACTCTTCCTGCTTGTCCAGATCGGGGGATTGGATACGGCCCCACGCGATGTCTGCAACTTTGATGATGGGTTCGGTCATTTAATATTCCTCCTGCCCTGCCGTTTTGTGCATGGCGTATTGGGTCACTCTAGTGGATATCCAAGCCCTACGGGAAGGCAAAGGCATGAATAATTGCTTGTCGTTTATGTTCCATACGCAAACGTATGGTATTGCGTGACACGGTTCACGTCAATACGTTTGCCCCTTGATTGAGTGAGGGTGATTTGAACAAAAAACGTGACCAGTCGCAGGACCGTGATTCCTGGTTGGCCGAGGCCTTGGAGTTGATGCGCGAACGTGGGGTGGACCATGTGAAGGTTGAGCCCCTGGCCGAGCGGCTTGGTGTGACCAAAGGCAGCTTCTACTGGCACTTCAAGAACCGCGACGATTTGCTGTCGTCGCTCGCTGAATTTTGGGCGCGGAGTCAAACAGACCCGGTTCAGGCAGCAGCTGAAGCGGCGACCGGTGGTCCTCTCGAGCAGATGCGGGCGATCCTGGAGTTTCTGGCCCGCGAAGACCCGGACCGCTATGACAATGCGATGCGTGCCTGGGCTCAGTTCGACGCTGATGTGGCCAAGGCTGTTGCCGAAATTGATGAACGCCGTTTGGCGCTGGCACGGCGGTTGTTTACGGAAGCAGGTCTGAGCCCCGAGGATGCGGCGTTTAGGGCCCGACTTTGGTATTTCTACGATGTTGGGGAGCACGTCACCGAGGATACGCCCGCTAGTATCGAGGTGCGGGAACAGCGTGCGGCGCATCGGTTTAAACTTTTAACGTCTGATCTTTAGATGCCGGCTTGAGATGCGGACTCGTAGGAAAACCAACGAACGCCTTGATATGCCCGCGAGATGCGCTAAAAATTATGATTAACGAATTGGGGAGTGAAAATGCGCGGTCCACAAGATTACGGCGGTTTAACCGCGGGTCCCGTTGATCCGGTCACCCACGAGCATGTGCCGACCCATTGGGAGAAGACTGTCGACGCGCTGATGATGCTGATTTTTGATCAGCGTCGCCAACTCGCGCGTGTGGATGAGTCTCGCCGGATGCAGGAATCCCTTGGCGAGGATTATCACAAGTTTCCCTATTACGAACGCTGGCTGCAGGCCGTGTCCTGGCTGATGCTCGAGAAGAGCGTTTTCACGCAGGAAGAACTCGACGCCAAACAAGTCGAAGTTCGTGCACGCCTGGAGGCGGAACGCGATGCAGTCTAAGTATCAGACCGGCGACACCGTCCGCATTCTGCAGCGCAATCAGCCCGGCCATGTGCGCACGCCGATCTATGTGCGAGGAAAAACTGGCGTGGTCGAGCGTATCGTTGGCTCGTTCCCCAATCCCGAACTGCTGGCCTACGGCCATGCGGGGCTGCCGTACAAGGTGTTGTACCGGGTGAATTTCAAGCAGTTGGAGCTATGGCCCGATTATGACGGTGCGGCGGACGACACCCTCGAAATCGAAATCTACGAACATTGGATGGCACCGGTCTAGCCGGTGCGGAAAGCGGCAAGACGATGAGCGATCACCACGATCATGACCATGGTCACGACCATGACGGAAAACCGATCCAGGAAGATGCGTTGCCGACACTCGAAGCCCAGGTGCTCGAAACATCTGTGCGCGAGCTGTTGATCGAAAAAGGTGTTGTTTCCGCGGACGAAATTCGTCGCGCGATCGAGGCGATGGAGAGTCGGGGTGAATCCAGGGGGGCGGAGATTGTTGTCCGTGCTTGGACCGATCCAGCGTTCAAGGAACGCCTGATGAACAGCCCGGATGATGCGCTGATGGATTTTGGCATCGACATGCGTCCCATGGAGCTTTGCGTCGTCGAGAATACGGAGGACGTGCACAATATGGTGGTGTGCACTTTGTGTTCCTGTTATCCGCGCCCGATTCTGGGGATTCCGCCGGCCTGGTACAAACGCCGCGACTACCGCGCCCGCGCTGTTCGTGAGCCCCGCGCGGTTCTTAGGGAGTTCGGCACCGAATTGCCCGCCGGGCGGCAAGTTCGCGTACATGATAGCAATGCCGATCTGCGTTATCTCGTGCTGCCGAAACAACCGGCCGGTACTGAGGACTGGAGCCAAGATAAGTTGGCAAAGCTGGTCACGCGCGACAGCATGATTGGTGTCAGCGATGTTCGCAGCCCCTCGGAGATTGAATCCTTGGGGGTCTGACAAGGTAGTAGAGGGTGGCGATTGAGTGGATCGCCGGGGAGAAAGTTCGAGAATTGGCCATTTATCGGCCTGTACATCGGACATAGGCGCGGATCGTAAATCGCGCAGTACTGGGTACCGCGGGCGCGGAAGGGGAGTGCACGCATGTTATTGCGTCAGAGGTTCGACAGGCTGATTCCCAAACGACGGGAGATCATCATCCGTTCGCAGGGACGGATGCGTTATATCGGCATGGGCCGGACGGTTCAGTTTGTGCTGATTCTGATGGCGCTGACCGCGATGTCCTGGTCGACCTATGCCACCGGTCGTTTTATCTTCCACAATTCAATCATGATCGCGCAACGAAGCACCATCGATGCACTGCGCGATGAAAATGAGACGCTTGCAACGGACCTGTCGGTGACCCGTAACCGGGTCGCGATTCAGGAGCTCTCATTGACGGCAACTCATAAGTCTAAGGTTGATCTGGTCGCCGATAATCAGAATCTCCAATTCAAGGTTTCGGGTCTTGAAAAGGAACTGGAGGCGCACGCCACGCAGGGGCAAGCCTTTGCACTTTCCTATCTAGGTGAGGTGGAGGCCCATGCGCGCATGGGTGCCGAAGCGCGCCAGCTCGAGGATGTGCAAGTCGAATTGAAGCGGCGTCTGGACGAACGTGAGCAGCGTTTGATGACGCTTGACGCAGATCGTTCGCGGCTGCGCGAGGAAGTCGCCAACGCAAATGCTGCAATGCGCAGTCTTAAACAGGAAATTGGCACGTTGAACTTTGCGCGGGTCGATCTGATCAGCCGATTAGAGACGAGCAATGAGCGTCTGCAAAGCGAGGTCAAAGCCAAGCAGCATGTCGACGGCGAACGCGACGATTTGGGTGCACAGGTTGTTGAATTGTCGGAGCGGTTTGAAACGATCGAGACGGCTCAGCTTGATATTGTTTCCCGGTTGGGAGAACAGGCCGGTGCAAGTGGGGACGCCCTCAAGCGAACCCTGTCGATCGCAGGACTGGACGTCGATCGCCTGCTGGGACGTTTGGCCCGTTCGGACGAAAACGCACGTGGCGTCGGCGGACCGCTGCTCGCCCTCGACAACCTCCCCGGATCGAATCTCGCCCACCAGATTGCCGCCGTTGAGCAACGGATTGATGATTATCAGCGCCTTCAGGAGTTGATGGAGCGTTTGCCGTTGGCAGCACCGTTGGATGAATTCCGGCTGACCAGTAGCTATGGACGGCGGATTGATCCTTTCACCAGTAGATTTGCCCTGCATTCCGGAATCGACATGGCCAGCCGTCGCCGCGCATCCGTGCACGTCACCTCGCCCGGGGTTGTTACCTTCGTCGGTTGGAAAGGTGGATTCGGCAAGTTTGTCGAAGTGGATCATGGGCTTGGCATCCGCACCCGGTATGCACATCTGTCGAATATTTACGTGAAACGCGGACAGACCCTCGAATTCCGTGAAAAAGTGGGGCAGATTGGTAGTACGGGGCGCAGTTCGGGCGAACATCTCCACTATGAGGTGATCGTCGACGGGCGTTCGCAAGACCCATCCAGCTTCATAAAGGCAGGGCAGTATGTTTTCAAAAAATGATCGCACCGCGGCCAGCGGCGCCATACCGTCCATCATCGGCACCAGCATGAAGGTGTCGGGTGATCTCGACAGCGAAGGCACGGTTCAGATCGAAGGTGTTGTTGAGGGTGACGTCCGCTGTGCTGAAGTGACTGTAGGAACAGGCGGGCATGTGCTCGGCCAGATCCAGGCAGAAACCGCAAATATCAACGGGACGGTGACCGGCGAAATTCAGGCCCGTCGTGTCGTCCTCTCTACCACTGCGCGAGTGACTGGTGACATCCTGCACGAAGAGCTGACCATCGAGGCCGGTGGGTTTGTCGAAGGCAAAATGTTGCGTCGGGATTCGGACCAGTCCCGGCTCATTCTGGTCGTCGGCGAAGGCACCTAGTTCGAGGCGAGGCAGTCCCGGAAAGTATCTGCATCGACATTGCCGCCAGACAATGTAGCGACAATTGTTTTTCCACGGCATTCAAGACCCCCACTCAAAATTACCGCCAAAGTGACGGCGCCGCCGGGCTCAAGCACCAGTTTGAGATTGCGCCAGGCGTAGGCGACAGCGTGCCGTACGGCATCATCGCTTACGACGAGCCCGCAAACCCGGTGTTTCCGCATGACTTCGAAGGTCAGTTCGCCCGGCGTCGGTGCGAGCAGGGCATCGCAAATTGATACCGCCGTCATATCATTTGATTGCCGTTCACCGGCTTCGAGAGACCGCAAGGTGTCGTCGTAACCTGCAGGTTCCACCGTGTGGACCCGGAGCGCATCGACCCTTGCCAGCGCGGTGGCAACGCCTGCGGTAAGACCGCCACCGCCGCAGCAGACCAGCATTGTGTCTGGGGTAACGCCAATTTCAGCACATTGATCCAGGATTTCCAGCCCGATTGTACCTTGACCGGCGATGGTCCAGGGATGGTCGTAGGGTGGCACCAAAGTGGCGTTTTTGCTGCCAGCAATCTCGGCGGCAATCACCTCGCGTTTTTCGTGCAGCCGATCATACAGAACGACCTCTGCACCATAGCCGCGTGTGTTCTCGACCTTCATCGCGGGCGCGTCAGACGGCATCACGATCGTTGCCGGAACCCCGTAGATCTGTGCCGCGGCCGCGACCCCTTGGGCGTGGTTGCCGGACGAATAGGCGACCACACCCTTCTGGCGCGTATCCGGTTCGATCTGCGAAAGGAAGTTATAGGCCCCCCGAAACTTGAACGAGCCTGTGCGTTGCAGGGATTCTGCTTTCAGCAGAATGCGGCCTCCGGTCTGAGCATTGAGGGCCGGGTTCTCGATCAGCGGCGTGCGCACAGCGTGGCCCGCAAGTCGACCTGCAGCCGCTTCGATATCGGCGTATGTTGGAGCGGACATTTCCGTCATGCCGGACCAAGCCCCAGGATACCGTGAAGCGGGGTCAGCATGTCGATTTCCCGGTCGGGCGTCGCCGGCAGATGTTCGACGGGCTGGCGATAGCGGTTAATCCAGACGACCTTGAAGCCAAAGGCTGCTGCACCGGCGGCGTCCCAGCCATTCGATGACATGAAACAGATATTCTCTTTCGCCACCCCAAGCCGGTCGACGGATAGTTGGTAGATTCGGGGGTCTGGCTTGAACACGCCGACATCCTTGACCGACTGGATGTCGTCGAGCAGGTCATTGAGGCCGTTGTGGTCCACGGCGGCCTGCAGCATCTCTGGTGACCCGTTGGACAGGATGGCTGTGCGCATCCCTCCGGCCTTAAGACGGCGTAGGGTTTCCGAGATTTCGGGGAAAGCCTCGAGAACGCGATAAAGATCCATCAGCCGAGACCGCAGATCTGGTTTGTCGATCTGAAGGGCGGCTAGGGAGAAATCCAGTGCCTCTCCGGTGACCTGCCAGAAATCCGCATGCTGCCCCATCAGGCTTCGGAGCCAGGTGTATTGCAGCTGTTTCTGACGCCACAGGTCTGACAGGCGGGCGGCCTCATCGCCGATCTCGTCAGCGCACATCATGACCGCAGAGTTGAAGTCGAGCAGGGTTCCATAGGCGTCGAACACACAGGCCTGAATATTCTCGATGCGGTCTTCGTTCATGGTTTTGTGTTCTCTTACTGCAGCGGTACTGCCCCGACATCGGCGATTTGCGCGCCGCTGAGCAGGTGTCGATAGATCGGCACGGCTTCCGAGACGCGCTGAACATAGTTTCGGGTTTCACTGAAGGGGATCGATTCAATCCAGTCGATCATGTCGATCCGGTCGGTTCGTGGATCCCCGTACTGGCGCAACCAACGATCAACCCGGCCGGGACCTGCATTGTAGGCCGCCAGCGCCAACGGCGCCGACCCGGCGAAACGCTCGAGCATTTTCTCAAGATAGGCGCGGCCGAGGCGGATATTATATTGCGGATCGGCGGTCAGCTTGCTGCGGCTGTAGGGTAGGGACAGGGTTTTCGACACCCGCTTTGCCGTGCCGGGAATCAATTGCATCATCCCGCGAGCCCCGGCGCCGCTGCGCGCCGTGCGGTCAAATCCGCTTTCCTGACGGATCACGGCGAGCACAAGCGCGGCTTCCGGGTCTGTGCGTGAACCGGGAGAAGGCAGGGGCACCAGAGGGTAACCGGCAACCCCCACCAGATTGTCCTGCTGGCTGAGGCGCTTTATGGCGCGGACAGCTTCTCGGGGACGGTCCGATTCATGGGCAAGCTGGGCCACCAGAAGCCGTTCTTCAGCGGTTTCCGCCAATCCTGACAAATGCAGCAGGAACGTGCGCAGGGTTTTGTCCGCTCCCAGGCCGTGAAGTTTCTGGACCAGCTGAACCAGCTCGCGGGCGACAAATTTTTGATGTGCGATCGGATCACTAGGGCTGACAAAGGTGAACGTCGTGGCGTCATTTCCCAGCGCGCGCGCGGCATGTTGACCATAGAACGTGGTGGGGTGACGGGTGGCCAGTTGCCAGTACTCTGTGGCCAGGGGCTTGTTCCCCTGTGCGTTAGCCGCTCGGGCCTTCCAGTAAGCGCCGCGCGCACGGCTAATGGGGAAACCAACGCCGTTGAAGAGCGTATCGAAGTGACGTTCCGCGGCCTTTGGCTCATTCAGGAATGCCAGCCGGACCCAGCCCGCGAGGAACTCTGAATCGGCGAATTCTCCACCCCGTTCGAGGCCGTGTCCTGACGCCAATTGAACAGCGTTGTTGTAGTCGCCCGACAACAAGGCGCGGCGCGCGAGAATTCGGCCTTCTCTGGCCCAAAGCTCGGGATAGGGGCGCGGCGCAGAAATGTCCCGAAGGATGGTGAGCGCGTCGGCGTTTTTGTTTTTCCGTCGTCGCCACTGCAGGCGTTCGAACCACAGCTCGGGCGCGTCACGCAAATGCGTCGGAACGCGGGTGATGGCACCGTCAACGCCCCCGCTTTGGCGTAGCAATGCGATCCGGGCGCGGGCGAGGGCCGCCTGACCGGGATCGACCCGCTTGAGCATACGGGAGGCTGCGGTCTGGCTGCGGTTCCAGATCAGGCGATCCAGGCGGGCAACATGGTGCTTCCGAGTCAGGTGGTTCCCGTATCGGCGCAGAAGCTGCTGTTCGGTGGCGGCATCGAAATTGCGAGTGACCCAGTAGTCTTGCGTGAGCGCTTTTACCGGAGCTGTCTCCCCGAGGCTGACCAGGGCGTCGAGATGCGCCAGGGCGCCTTCGCCGCGTACTGGCGGGTATGTGGCAAACCATTCGGCGAGGGATCGATGTGTGTTTTCTTCGCCGATCGCCTGTTCTGCGACACCGCGAAGCTCGCGCTGGCGCGGCCAGGTCGGGTGTGCGGTGATGAAGGCTGTGACGTCAGCGAAACTCGGTCTCGTTTTGGCGCGCTGAAAGCTCAGCCATTTGGCGTATTCGGCCAACAGCGGGTCGTGAATGCGTCGGGCATAGAGGTCAGTTGCGGCCGCGTCATCGCGTTCGGTCGCCGCGACCAGATCACGGGCGGCGGTATCGGCTGGTCCCGCATGGTCGGCCCGGGCGGTTGTTGCCGCACCCCAGACCAACACACCGGCCAGCACAATGCTCGCAATGGGTCGAAAAGTTTCTCGCATGACCAAGCTGAATCTCCGTTGGCGATAGTAGGGCCGGGGTATTGCGTTGACCAGCCAAGCCTTGGGAATACGGCAGAGATGCAACGATGTGCCTTGTTCGTGCCGGGTCGAGCCGGTATCGTCCGCGCGAATATCCGCAGGCACCGCATAGGCGGGCAGGAGGACCTAGATGTTCAAGGGATCTATGACCGCTCTGATCACCCCGTTTCGCGACGGGAAGGTCGATGAAAAGGCGTTTCAGGCGCTGGTTGAGTGGCAAATTACTGAAGGCACGGACGGGCTTATCCCGGTCGGTACGACGGGGGAATCCCCGACCCTAAGTCATGCCGAGCACGAGCGCGTGGTGGAGCTTTGCATCGAAGCCGCTGCCGGCCGGGTTCCGGTGATTGCGGGCGCGGGCTCAAACTCGACCGATGAATGCATTCGGCTGACCCAACACGCCAAGGGCGCGGGTGCGGACGCGGCGCTGATTGTGACGCCGTATTACAACAAGCCGTCTCAGGACGGGCTTTACGCTCACTACAAGGCGGTTGCCGAAGCGGTCGACCTGCCAATCATCATCTACAATATCCCGCCGCGTTCGGTGATCGACATGTCGGTGGCGACCATGGCCCGGCTGGCGAAGGACTTCGCTGGTATCGTAGGGGTGAAGGACGCGACGGCCGATCTGACCCGTCCGTTGGCGACGCGGCAAGCGATTGGTGAGGATTTCTGCATGCTGTCGGGGGAAGATGCGACAGTGCTCTCGTTTATGGTCAATGGCGGCGACGGTTGCATTTCGGTGACTTCGAACGCCGCGCCGCGCGCTTGTGCGGAGATGCATGATGCCTGGGCCGATGGCAAGCATGCCGATGCTATGGCGATCAATTCCCGGCTTTTCCCACTGCACACGAATCTTTTCGTCGAACCGAACCCGGTACCCGCGAAGTACGCCGTGTCCCTGCTTGGAAAGTGCACAATGGATGTGCGGCTGCCCCTGACCCCGGCGAACGAAAACACGCAAAAGCTGGTTCGTGAGGCGATGACGTCTGCCGGTTTGCTGAACTAGCCGTCGGTACCGCTTAACCATCATGGCCAAACACGCGACCCCGGGCACGATCGCCGCGCAAAATCGTAAGGCGCGACACGATTTCTCCGTTGAAAGAAACATGGAGACGGGGCTCGTCCTGACGGGGTCCGAAGTGAAGTCCCTGCGCGAAGGCCGGGCCAGCTTGGTGGATGCCTGGGCCGGTGAGCGCGACGGTGAATTGTGGATGTTCAATTGCTACATCCCGGAATACAGCTCGGCCCGCAATGTTGATCATATAGACCGGCGCCCCCGCAAACTGCTGGTGCATGCCCGCGAGTTTGATCGGTTGCTGATGGCCATTCAGCGCGAAGGTGCCACGCTCGTGCCGTTGTCGATTTACTTCAACGATCGCGGTCTGGCCAAAGTTGATCTGGGTGTTGCCACCGGCAAGCGGAAATACGACAAGCGCCAGACCGAGAAAAAACGCGACTGGGACCGCCAGAAAGCGCGTTTGCTGCGCGAGAACAACTAGCCAAAACATTGAAAAGGAACAGATTATGTGGGTGTGTGTATTTTTTCATTGCTTGACGTTTACGTTAACGTAAACTCAGTGCATGGAACGCACATATTCAATATCGGAGCTCGCCCGGGAGTTCGACGTCACGCCTCGAGCCATTCGCTATTATGAAGCAGAAGGTTTGATTCTGCCCGCACGCGAAGGCCAGAGACGAATTTACACCGCCGGCGATCGTGTGCGGCTGGCATTGGTGCTGCGGGGGAAGCGTCTCGGTTTCTCGCTAGCGGAATCAAAAGACATTATTGATCTGTATGGCGCGCCCCAGGGGGAAGCAGGACAGCTGCGCACCCTGCTAGAGAAACTCGATGCCAAACGCACCATGCTCACGGACAAACGCCGTGATCTGGACGCGACAATTGCGAATATGGATCGTTACACGGATCGCTGCCGCGAACGGTTGATGGATCTGGAAAATACCGATCGTGAAGCGGCAGAATGATGTGCTGCCAAGCTACCCCGATAGTCCTGAAGGCTCGCGCTTTTGCGCGAGGTCCCAGCCTCGAAACCTTATGTGCATCACGCCTGAATTGGATCATGCTGGTGCCGTCTACCGAACCTGCACAGTGCGCAGAATTGCCGCGAAGGAGAAATTAGGTGATCCCGAATGAATATCCGAGCCTGAGTTTCAATTTGGGCGATACCGCCGACATGCTGCGCGATTCCGTGCGCAGTTTCGCTTCGGACAAGATTGCGCCCCGGGCCGAAGAGATCGATGTCTCGAACGAGTTTCCGATCGATTTGTGGCCACAAATGGGTGCGCTGGGTTTGCACGGTGTCACCGTCGACGAAGAATATGGCGGCTCTGGTTTGGGCTACCTCGAACATTGCGTGGCGATGGAAGAGGTCAGCCGGGCCTCGGCTTCGGTCGGGCTGTCTTATGGCGCTCATTCGAACCTGTGTGTGAACCAGATCCACCGCAACGGCACCGCCGACCAGAAGGCGCGTTATCTGCCTGATCTGGTTTCGGGCGAACATGTCGGGGCGCTCGCCATGAGCGAGCCGGGCGCCGGTTCTGACGTGGTTGGCATGAAGACACGGGCCGAAAAGCGCGGTGATCGCTACATCCTGAACGGCAACAAGATGTGGATCACCAATGGTCCCGTCTCTGAAACCTTCGTGATCTACGCCAAGACCGATATGGACGCGGGACCGCGGGGCATGACAGCGTTTATCGTGGAGAAGGGTTTCAAGGGGTTTAGTCAGGCCCAGAAGCTCGACAAGCTGGGGATGCGGGGCTCGGACACGTGCGAGCTGGTGTTCCAGGATTGCGAAGTACCTGAAGAGAACGTGCTCGGCGAGGTTGGCAAGGGCGTGAATGTGCTCATGTCCGGCCTTGATTACGAGCGCACGGTGCTCGCCGCCGGGCCGCTCGGGATCATGCAGGCCTGCATGGATATCGTCGTGCCCTATGTCCATGAGCGCGAGCAATTCGGAAAACCGATCGGTACGTTCCAGCTGATGCAGGGCAAGCTGGCAGACATGTATGTCACCATGAATGCCTGCAAAGCCTACGTGTACGCGGTTGCGCAGGCCTGTGACCGGGGGGAGACCACCCGCAAGGATGCCGCTGGTGCCATTCTCTATGCCGGTGAGAAGGCCACCTGGATGGCGCTGGAAGCGATCCAGACCCTGGGCGGCAACGGCTACATCAACGACTACCCGACCGGACGCCTGCTGCGCGACGCCAAGCTGTATGAAATCGGTGCGGGAACCTCGGAAATCCGCCGGATGCTGATCGGCCGCGAATTGTTTGACGAGAGTGCTTGATGCGCCGCATCTCCACCAATTCTGAACTCGAAAAGGCCATCGGCTATTCACGCGCTGTGGTCGATGACGACTATGTCCATGTCTCGGGCACGACGGGTTTTGACTACGAGACGATGAGCATTTCCGATGATCCCGTCGAACAGGCCCATGAGGTGTTTCGCAATATCGCGCGCACGCTGGCGGCCGCACGGTGCTCTTTCTCTGATCTTGTGCGGGTGCGCTACTACGTTCGTGACGGGGATGATTTCAAGGCTATGACCCCGGTCTTCAAACAATATCTCGGGCCCAACCCGCCCGCTGCTACGGCCTTGATTGCCCAATTGATCGATCCCCGAATCCGGATCGAGGTCGAGGCGACCGCCCGGCGTCCCGACCCGCGCAGCCGCGCGGCGGGGGAATAGATATGGCATCGGTACTCGTTGTGGGGGCCAGCCGTGGGATCGGTCTCGGCTTTGTCCAGGAATACGCCGCTGAGGGTTGGGAGGTGCACGCGACCACGCGGACACCCGAGGGTCCCGGTGCGCTTGGCGATGTGGCCGGGAATGTAACGGTCCATGGCCTGGAGGTGCGCGATGCGGCGGGCATTTCAGCCCTGGCAGAAGCATTCGAAGGTCGTGGGCTCGATCTGTTGATTCACAGCGCGGGGGTGCTGCGCGGGGTATCGCGGGACGTGATGATGGAAATCAATGCGGACGCGCCGCTGAATGTGGTCGACGCCTTGTTGCCAGCCGTCCTTCGTCGGGAGTGGCGCAAGATTGCTATTCTCACCAGTCAGATGGGTGCGCGTCATGGCGGCGGGACACCGTCGGCGGATTACGGCGCTTCGAAATGTGCCCTAAACGACCGGTTTCGTGAGATCGAGCCGGATTGGCGGGACCAGGGAATCGCGTCCGTGGTGTTCCATCCGGGGTGGGTAGCCACCGATATGGGCGGCATCTCCGCGTCGGTGAGCGTGGACGAAAGCGTTGGTGGGATGCGGCGGGTGATTGCCGGTCTTGCACCGGCAGATTCGGGAAAGTTTTTCACTTGGAAAGGTACGGAGCATTCATGGTGAGCGCGGGAATGGGAGGGGTCGCATGCCGAATGTCGCGGTGATCGGTGCCAGCCGGGGAATAGGGCTCGAATTCGCGCGCCAATACGCTGCGGAGGGCTGCCGCGTGTTTGCGAGCACCCGCAACCCCAAAAACCCCGGCGCGCTGGGCAAGCTGCGCGTCGATGTCCGTGTGCATCATGTGGATGTGCGCAACGATACCCATATCGTCCGGCTTGCCGACACTCTGCTGAAGTCGGCTCTGGGCGTGCTGATCCACAATGCGGGGGTGCTCGGCAGTCGGGGGCGCGCAAGCCTGGAGGAAACCGCCGAGACCATGCGGATCAATGCAGAAGCACCGATCGTGACCGTGTCCGCCTTGCTCGACAGCGTTGTCGCCAGCGAACAGAAGAAAGTTGTCGTGCTGTCGAGCGTCCGGGCTTCGGGTCGTCCCCGGCCCAGCAGCCCGGACCTTTATAGAGATTCAAAAGGCGAACTGAACAAACGGTTCCGCGCCATCGAGCCGGAATGGCGAGCGCGCGGCGTGACCGCGATCGCCTTGCACCCGGGTTATGTGCGGACTGACATGACCGGTCAGCAGGCTTCGATTTCGCCGGAGGAAAGCGTGTCGGCGATCCGAACGCTGCTCGGCACACTCACACCCGGCGATAGCGGCCGGTTTCTCGATTACCGTGGAAGGATGTTGCGTGGTAGACGCTATTGATCGGCTGGTTGCCGGATTTAGAGGGTTTCGGGCCCGTTATTACGAGCAGCGCCCAGAGCGTATGCGTGAGCTTTCCGACCGGGGACAATCTCCTGAAGTCATGCTGATCGCGTGTTCGGATTCCCGTGTTGATCCCGCCTTGGTGCTGGATTCTGAACCCGGTGAGCTGTTCATCATTCGCAATGTGGCCAATCTCGTGCCGCCTTACGGGCCCGATGACGGGTTACACGGGACCAGTGCGGCCCTCGAGTTCGCGGTGCGTGATCTCGGCGTGCGCCACATCATCGTGCTGGGGCATTCGGCCTGCGGCGGTATCGAAGCCCTTCGTGCGACTGTATTGGGCACCCTGAACGGGCGAGAGTTCATCGCGCCCTGGATGGAAATCGCGGCTGCGGCCTGTCCCTGTGGTGCTGGTGGGACGGTGCCCGATCAATCCACTGTTGAGCAGGATGCGATCCGGATATCACTTCGAAACCTCGACACCTTTCCCTGGATTGCAGAGAAAGTGGTGTCCGGCGAGATCCAGCTTCACGGCTGGTGGGTCGATCTGGATAAGGGCCGCCTTTGTGCGGTCGATCCCGAGAAGGACACGATGCGTGAAGTTGTCGGCGGCAAAGTGGGCCACTGATGTCGCTAACCGTCGAACAGACAATGATCCGCGACATGGCGCGGTCCTTTGCGGCTGAGCAGCTGGTACCGAACGCGGCAGCCTGGGATCGCGAGGAGACATTTCCCGCCGATGCTGTGCGCGGCATGGGGGAGTTGGGTCTGCTCGGGATGATCGTGCCAGAGGATTGGGGCGGGGCGGGCGCCGACACGCTGGCCCATGCGGTGGCGCTGGAAGAAATCGCAGCGGGCGATGGCGCCTGTTCGACCATCATGGCGGTGCACAATTCCGTCGCGTGTCTGCCGGTCCTGAATTTCGGCAGCGAGGCCCAGAAAGAGAAATATCTGCGCCCGCTTGCGACCGGCGCAAAGCTGGGGGCGTTTGCCCTGACCGAACCAACCGCGGGATCCGACGCGGGAGCAATCGAGACAAAGGCTGAGAAGGTCGGCAATAAATATGTCCTGAACGGAACCAAGCAGTTCATCACCTCTGGCAAGAACGCTGATTTGGTCATCGTCTTTGCCAAAATTGACCCGGCGGCGGGCGGCAAAAGCATGAGCGCCTTCATCGTGCCGACGGACACCCCTGGCTATCGGGTGGCCGCCGTCGAAGTAAAGATGGGCCAGCGCGCCTCGGATACCTGTCAGCTTGTCTTCGACGATATGGAACTCACTCCCGATTTGTTGTTGGGGGAAGAGGGCGAAGGGTACCGGATCGCGCTGTCCAATTTGGAAGGCGGGCGCATCGGGATCGCCGCTCAGGCGATCGGCATGGCCCGCTCGGCCTATGAGCATGCGGTGGCCTATGCCCGCGAACGTGAGACCTTCGGCAAACCCATTATCGAGCATCAGGCGGTGATCTTCCGTCTGGCAGATATGCGCACGAAGATCGAGGCCGCCCGCCAGCTGACCCATAACGCTGCACGGTTGCGCGATGCGGGTGAGCCTTGTCTGACCGAAGCCGCGATGGCGAAACTCTATGCTTCCGAGATGGCCGAAGAGGTCTGTTCGGACGCGATCCAGGTGCATGGCGGGTACGGGTACCTGCAGGACTTTCCGGTCGAGCGTATCTACCGCGATGTGCGGGTGACCACAATTTACGAAGGTACCAGCGACATCCAAAAGCTAATTATCGGCCGCGATATCGTGGCGAACTAAGACCAATTGCAGAACAAGAACAGGAAAGCATCATGTCCAAAGCACCCGTCGAATTCTTTTTCGATTTCAACAGTCCCTACGGCTACGTCGCGGCGCACTTGATCGATGATATTGCCGCCAAACATGGCCGCACCGCCGACTGGAAACCGTTCCTGCTGGGCGCAGTATTCAAAGTGACCGGCGCGATTCCGCTGCCAGAGGCGCCCATGAAAGGGCCGTATTCCAAGCACGATTTCGGCCGCTCGGCCGGATTCCACGGATTGTCCTACAACCCGCCCGGGGTGATTCCATTTTCCCCGACAGCGGCGTCCCGTGCGGTGTACTGGGCCAAGGCGCAGGATCCGGCGAGCGCCAGCGTGATGGGCCTGGCTCTGTACAAGGCGGCACTGGGTGAGGGCATGGATATCGCCGGACCCGATGCTGTCGCTGCGGTGGCCGGAAAAGCCGGCTTTGATGCGGCCGCCGTTGCGGAAGGCATTCAGGACCCGGCGATCAAGGAACAGCTGAAGACCGAAACCGAAGCTGCGATCGGGAAGAACGTCTTTGGATCACCGTATTTCATCGTCGACGGTGAAGGGTTTTGGGGCTGCGACCGGCTGGACATGGTCGACAAGTGGCTCGAGACCGGCGGCTGGTAGCCTGGACCGCCGCGTGACGCTAGTCCGACAAAATACGGTGATAAAGGGCGCGGTCGATATTTCCGCCCGACAGGATGACCGCCGTGGTCTTGCCGGCCATGGGTCCGCGTTCCTGCATCAAGCCCGCCAGCGCGGCAGCACCCGCGCCTTCGGCAAGATTGTGGGTGGCGGTGTAGTACAGCCGCATGGCGTCGCGAATTTCGTCCTCGGAGACGGTGATCACCCGCGCAGCGTGTTGGTTGATGACCGGCACCGCATCCGCCGCCGGCACGCGACAGGCCAGCCCGTCGGCAAACGTATCCGCGCTGTTCGTCGAGACGGCTTCGCCCCTCGCAAAGGACAAGGCATAGGCGGGCGCATTTTCGGCAACAACGCCAACAATCTCTGTCGTCAAACCAAGAGCTTCCCGCGCGGCAATACTGCCGGTGATACCCGACCCCAGACCGATCGGGACATAAAGCGTGTCGATCTCCGGCACCGTACTCAGCAATTCAAGCCCGTAAGTGGCAACACCGTGGGCCAGTTCCATCGCGTAAGAGGGCACCATTTCCAGCCCGCGTTCGACCGCGAGACTTGCGGCGTATTCCATCGCCGCCTGGAAATCATGTCCGTGGGTGATCAGCTGAACGCCGAGGGCTTCCATCGCCACGTTCTTCTCGCAGGAGTTCCCCTCCGGCACGACGATCACGACATCGATCCCGCTGGCCCGCGCGGCAAACCCGATCGACTGACCATGGTTGCCTCTTGTTGCCGCGATCACGCCGCGTACGTCAGGTTTTTTCGCCCGCAGATTGGCCATATAGACCAGGCCGCCACGGACCTTGAAGGCACCGATCGGCGTGTGGTTCTCGTGCTTGACCCAGACCGTCGTTCCCACCGCCTCGGCCAGCAGCGGCCAGACGTATTGCGCGGTCGGCGGCATCGTGGCGTAGACGATTTCAGCGGCAGCTTCGATTTCGGATTTGGTTGGCAGTTTCGTCATCGGACTATTTTCAACACACGGGTTTCTTCTGTGAAGCCGAATTACCGGAGCATACGCTCATGAGCGTGATCAAGACGAGCCTCGACCTGAAATCCGATCTTTTCACTGAGAACGCGGCGGCCATGCGGGCGGTCGTTGATGATTTGCGCACCAAGGTCGGGGGGATCGAACTCGGCGGCGGCGAACGTTCCCGTGAACGGCATTTGTCCCGGGGCAAGCTGTTGCCGCGAGACCGGATCGACACGTTGCTGGATGAGGGCTCACCCTTCCTGGAATTCTCGCAATTCGCGGGCTGGGAGATGTATGACGACAATATCCCGGCGGGCGGAATCTTGACCGGGGTGGGCCGGGTCTCCGGGCGCGAATGTGTGATCGTGGTCAACGATGCCACGGTTAAGGGCGGCACCTATTTTCCGATCACCGTGAAGAAGCATTTGCGCGCCCAGGAGATCGCCCGGCAGAACAACATGCCGTGCATCTATCTGGTGGATTCCGGCGGCGCGAACCTGCCCCAGCAGGATGATGTGTTCGCGGACCGGGAGCATTTCGGGCGAATTTTCTACAATCAGGCGACCATGTCTTCGGAGGGTATTCCGCAGATCGCCGCGGTGATGGGATCCTGCACGGCGGGCGGTGCCTATGTGCCGGCGATGTCCGACGAGGCGGTGATCGTCAAAGAACAGGGAACGATCTTCCTCGCCGGGCCGCCTTTGGTGAAAGCCGCGACCGGCGAGATCGTATCGGCAGAGGAGCTGGGCGGCGCGGATGTGCACGCACGTACCAGCGGGGTTGCCGATCATCTGGCGCTTGATGACACCCACGCGCTGGCGATTGTGCGAAAGATCGTCGCCAATCTGAACCGGCCCAAGAAAGTTGAGATCGAGACCCGGCCGTCTCGTGATCCACTGTATTCGGCCGATGAGCTTTACGGCGTCGTGAACGCGGATATTCGCAAACCTTATGATGTGCGCGAAGTGATCGCGCGGATCGTGGATGGCTCCGAATTCGATGAGTTCAAGGCGCTGTACGGTGAAACCCTGATCACCGGGTTTGCCCATCTCCACGGCTATCCCGTTGGCATTGTCGCCAACAATGGCATTCTTTTTTCGGAATCAGCCCTCAAGGGTGCGCATTTCATTGAGCTTTGTGCGCAACGCAAAATTCCCCTGATCTTCTTGCAGAATATTTCCGGTTTCATGGTCGGACAGAAATACGAAGCCGGCGGGATTGCCCGGGATGGTGCCAAAATGGTGACCGCTGTGGCCTGTGCCAATGTGCCGAAGTTTACCGTCATCATTGGTGGTAGCTTTGGCGCTGGTAATTACGGCATGTGCGGTCGGGCCTACAGCCCCCGGTTCATGTGGATGTGGCCGAATGCGCGGATCTCCGTGATGGGCGGGACCCAGGCGGCTGCTGTTCTTGCGCAGGTCAAGCGCGACGGTATGGAGGCGCGCGGCGAAACCTGGAGCGAGCCCGACGAGGAGGCCTTCAAGGCACCTATCCGTGACCAGTACGAGCATCAGGGGCATCCGTATTACGCCAGTGCCCGGCTCTGGGATGACGGCATCATCGACCCGGCGGATACCCGCCAGGTCCTGGGGCTGAGCCTTTCGGCATCCCTGAATGCTCCGATCAAGGAAACGCGCTTCGGCGTGTTCCGCATGTAGGAGCCACCGATGACTGATGACGCTTTGAAACTTGAAATTACAGACGCGGTCGCCCGGATTACTATGGCGCGCCCAGCCATCCATAACGCGTTCGACGACGTGCTGATTGCCAAACTCGGGCGGATGCTCGTGCAAGTCGGAAATGATCATTCCGTCCGTGTGGTGGTGTTGGCTGGCGAGGGTAAAAGTTTCTCCGCCGGAGCCGATCTTGGGTGGATGCAGCGGATGGCCGATTATTATGACGCAGAAAACCTTGAAGACGCCCGCCAGCTGGCAGAGGTGATGCGGCTGTTGAACGAGCTGCCCAAACCGACCATCGCCCGGGTGCACGGCGTCGCGATTGGCGGTGGTGTTGGTCTGGTTGCCGCTTGCGATATCGCGTTGGCTTCGCCGCGGGCCCTGTTTTGCTTGTCCGAAGTCCGGCTTGGACTGATCCCATCGGTTATCAGCCCGTATGTGGTGGAAGCGATCGGCCCGCGGGCGGCGCGGCGCTATTTCCAGACTGCCGAGCGGTTCGATGCGAAGACGGCCTGCGCTCTTGGGCTTGTGCATGAGGTGGTGCCGGAGGCTGATCTCGATACACGGCTGGCAGAATACCTGGACTTGCTGCGCCAGAACGGGCCCAAGGCCATGGCCGCGTCGAAAGACCTGATCCGGCGGGTGCAGGCCGGAGATATTGATGCCGCGATGATCGATGATACTGCAAAGCGGATCGCCGATATTCGCGCGACGGATGAAGGCCGCGAAGGCGTGGCGGCCTTCCTCGAAAAACGGCGGCCCGTTTGGTGAGCGACGCGCGAAAATCTGCTGTGGTGGTGGCGTCCCATTCGGGATGGCTGGGGGGCGCAACCTTCTCGGCCACGATCATGCTACTCGTCTCGATCGGGGTAACCGAAGAGTTCGGCATTCTGAACATTGTGGTGCTGGGCGCAGTATTCAGTGCGGCGGGTGCGTTCCTCTGGATGTTCCCCGGCAGTCGCTTTTTCGTACTGGCCTTTGCCAATTCTCTGGCTCTTTATGCCAGTGCCTTTTTCTTTCTTTCCATCGCCAATTTCGCGATCGCAGACCCCTGGGCTTACGGGGTGGCATATCTGCTGCCGATCTACTTTTTTCTCGCTGGGGTCTGGCGTCATCGCAAGGACATCCGTGGCCTTTCGGCCCGGGAAGAAACGCGCAGCGCACAATTATCAGCCCGCGGCGTTTTGTGGCTGCTGCCGATGGCCGGTGTGGCGGGACTGACCTTCGTGGTGCCCGGGATGGCCTTGGACGCGTCGGGGACAGGCATTGCGTTCATTGGGTTTATGGCGGCAATTGCGGTTTTTGTGTTTCTCGACAGTCGTCAGATTTGTTTGTTTCTGATCGACACGGGTTTGCTCTTTGATCGCTTGTTTGGCCGCATGGGACGGCTGTTTCGTCCGGCCTTTGCCTTCTTCACCTTCTATTCCTTCATCGTGATCGTGTTTGCGATGATCTTTCGCATCATGGAGCGTTTGGCGGGCGAACCGGTTTTCCTGATCGAAGGCGTTCCTGCGGCGGTCAGTTTTTCGGACAGTCTCTATTTTTTGTTGATCACGATATCGACCGTCGGCTATGGCGATATCACGCCGGCCGGCGAAGCGGTTCGGGCCGTGGCCGCGATAGAAATCATTCTTGGCATTCTTTTGATCTTGTTCGGGTTTGCTGAAATCATTCGCTACGCACGCGATCCAGATGCGGACGGAAATTCAGACACATGATCAGGAATTTGTTGATCGCCAATCGCGGTGAAATAGCTGTGCGGGTGGCACGAACGGCGCGCCGCCTGGGTATTCAGGTCACTGCGGTCTATTCGGATTCGGACGCACAGGCCATGCATGTCGATTGCGCAGGCGCGGCAGTGCGGATCGGTCCCGAAAGCGCGGCGGAAAGCTATCTTAATATCGAGGCGGTGATTGCCGCCGCCCGGGAGTCTGGTGCGGATGCGATCCATCCGGGCTATGGCTTTCTTTCGGAAAATGCCCGGTTTGCAGAAGCCTGCGCTGAGGCGGGGCTGATTTTCGTGGGGCCGAGCGCTCAGGCGATGCGCGATATGGGCGACAAGGCGGCCTCAAAGCACGTGATGGAGAAGGCCGGAGTGCCGCTGGTGCCGGGCTACCACGGCGATGACCAGACCATCGAAACATTGTCGGCGGCTGCGATCGATATTGGTTTCCCGGTGCTGATCAAGGCGTCTGCCGGCGGTGGCGGACGCGGCATGCGGATTGTCGAACGTGAAACCGATATCTCCGAGGCCCTGGATGCGGCGCGTCGTGAGGCGATGGGGGCATTTGGCGACGATCGGGTGTTGATCGAAAAGTACCTGACGACGCCTCGTCATATCGAAGTGCAGGTCTTCGGCGATAATCACGGCAATGTGGTTCATCTGTTCGAGCGCGATTGTTCGCTCCAGCGGCGCTACCAGAAAGTTATTGAGGAGGCGCCGGCACCGGGGATGAGCCAGGCGCGCCGCGCGGAAATCGGCGCGGCGGCAGTCGCCGCAGCCAAAGCTATAGATTACGCCGGTGCCGGGACTGTTGAGTTCATTGTCGACGCGACCCATGACGGGGCCAACGGGCCGTTCTACTTCATGGAAATGAACACACGTCTGCAGGTCGAACACCCGGTGACCGAATTCGTGACCGGCCTCGATCTGGTCGAATGGCAAATCCGCGTGGCTGAAGGTGATCCACTGCCTCTGGCGCAGGATGAGATTGTTCTCAACGGGCACGCGATTGAGGCGCGGCTGTATGCAGAGGATCCCGCGCGTGACTTTTTACCTGCGCCCGGCCATGTGCTGGCTTTTGAGGCACCGGTCGGAGAGGCAACACGGGTCGATACGGGCATCCGCACCGGAGATGATATTGCCGTCGCTTATGACCCGATGATTGCCAAGGTTATTGCGCACGGGGCAGACCGGGATGGTGCGATCGCGGCGCTTGATCAAGTTCTTGCCGACCTGGTCTGTGTGGGGCCGATAACCAATCAGGCCTTCCTACGTCGGGCGATCACCCATCCGGAATTCGTCGCGGCCCACCTCGATACCGGGTTTATCAGCCGACATGGCGACGCGCTTCTTGCCGAGCCCCCGGGGGGACTGGAACCGGCTCTGATCGCGGTAAGCGCGAAGGTGCTCGCAGAACGTCAGGTCACGGCACTAGAACATGCCGGACCATTGGGTGAGCCGGGATCGCCCTGGGCGCAGACCGATGGATGGCGGGCTAACGTCGCGAAACGAGAGACATTTGTGTTCCGGTCCGGTGAGGAGGAATACGAAATCGTCCGCCGGAGCGAGGGCGGCAAACAAATGTTGGAATTACCGGATGGGGGCCGCGCAAAATTACCCGATGACGCCCCGGTTGGGTGGCGGGTGTTCAGCGATGGCGCGGTCTATTTCGCGGCATCATCCGGGTCGCAGTATCGGCTCGAACGTATCGTGGCGGTCGATCAGGCAGCGGACCAGTCCGGCGGCGGCGGGAACCTTAATGCACCGATGCCGGGGAAAATTGTGCAAGTAGCGGTGAGCGTTGGTGACCCGGTCGTACGGGGACAGACATTGGTTGTGCTTGAAGCCATGAAAATGGAGCATGCGATCACGGCGCCATCCGATGGTGTCGTCACTGACATTTTCCACACCGAAGGCGAGCAGGTTGCCGAGGGTGTTGAATTGATGCGTCTGGAACCTGTGGAGAGCTGAGATGTCCAAGCCTGACCGTGTATTCATTGTTGATGTGGGCCCCCGCGACGGCTTGCAGGCCGAAAAGGAATTGGTTTCGACCGAAACCAAGATCGAACTCGTGGACCGGCTGACAGAGGCTGGCTTGCCGTCGGTCGAGGCGGGAGCCTTTGTGTCGCCGAAATGGGTGCCTCAAATGGCCGATACCGCTGAAGTGCTCGCCGGTATTACGCAACGCGATGGCACGCGGTATCCGGTCCTGGTGCCGAATGAGAAGGGACTTGAGCGCGCGCTCAAGTCAGGGGTTGGGGAAATCGCCATATTCGGGGCCGCATCAGAGACCTTCTCCCAAAAGAATATCAATTGTTCCATCGAAGAAAGTATCGAGCGTTTTCAGCCTGTTGCGCAGAAAGCACAGGATTCCGGGATCGAGGTGCGCGGTTATATTTCCTGTGTTCTGGGCTGTCCTTATGAAGGCGACGTAGCGCTGGAAAATGTGGTGCGTGTGGCCCGGGCGCTCGACGCTATAGGGTGCTACGAAATTAGTCTCGGCGACACGATTGGGGTGGGCACCCCGACCCGCGCCCGCGCCATGGTCGACGCGGTTGCAGATTTCGTTCCGGTGGACCGATTGGCCCTGCATTTCCACGACACATACGGCCAGGCCCTCGCCAATATCCTCTCCTGCATGGAAGCGGGCGTGGCGACTGTTGATGCTGCCGTTGCCGGGCTGGGGGGATGTCCCTATGCACCTGGGGCATCGGGCAATGTGGCGACCGAAGATGTGGTCTACATGCTTCAAGGCATGGGGATTGATACCGGGGTTGATTTGCCCGCTCTGGTAGAAGCCGGCGAGTTCATCAGCGCGGCTCTCGGGCGTGCCCCGACCTCAAAGTCTGCGCAGGCGATTGCGGCTAAGGTCAGCTGATCACGCCCCAGAACATGCTAAAAGCCAAGGTCAACCCCGGCCCGCGCGGTGGCGGCAGTGGAATTGACACACCGGCCATTGAGCTGGCAACCAACGCGATTGAAAGCTTGGCCGATGATTTTACTGAGCGGGTAACGCTCGATACGGCCATGTTGATGAAACTGTTCCACGATCTCGATGATGATCCTTCGAAGGCGGGAAAGATTGCAGCGCGGGTTGAGCGCATTGGCTATTAACTCTCCAGTCAGGGCGAGACTTACGGATATAATCTGATCTCCGATGTCGGGGCGAGCATGTGCCGATATGCCCAGGAGCTCGCGCTACCGGAAGACATGAGCGGCGAAGTTCTGCGGGCTCACGCAGATCCCTTGCGCGCGGTGATCAAGAATCAGGTCAAGGGCGATGGCGGCGGTGTCGGTACCGATCTTGTTTACAGTCTGGAAAAACTTGTCGATCGCATGATTGGCTAGTCGATCTTCAGACCGCGCCGGTTCACCCGCGCGAGCTGCCCTGCTACTCTGGGGGCATGTCTGTTCATCTCCTTAAACTTGCCGTCGGTATCGAAACCATCGATCACCTGCGGGAGCGCCAGAAACAACGCATCGCAGAACAAAAGGCCGCTGGAAATGCGCCTGTCTTGCGGATTCTTACCCGCAATACGCCGCGTCGCACTGACGAGCTGACCGCGGAAGGTGGGTCGTTATTCTGGGTTATCAAAGGACGGATACTCGTGCGCCAAAAGATCACTTCGGTCGAGCCCGCGACCGGACATGATGGTGCCCCACGTTGTGCCATTTATCTGGGACGCAAAATCATTCGCGTTCAGCCACGCCGTTCGCGGCCATTTCAGGGATGGCGTTATCTCGAACCGGACAATGCGCCGCTCGATCTCGCTGCAGGTGCGGCTGCCGAGGCAGAACCACCGGCCGAGATGGCCGAGGAATTGCGTGAGCTTGGACTGATTTAGCCGCGTTGGGTTTGCCGGATCGAACGGCTTAGCAGGATGACCGGCAGAATACCGGCGAGAACAATCGTCAACGCTGACAAGGCACTTTGTTCGAGCAATTCGTCAGATGCAAACTGGTAGACATGGGTCGCCAGCGTGTCGAAGTTGAATGGGCGAAGAATCAGGGTTGCGGGCAATTCTTTCATGCTGTCGACGAAGACAATCGTGCCCGCTGCAATCAGGCTGCCCCGCACAAGCGGAATATGAATGCGCCACAGGGTGCGGCCGGGCCCCGCCCCAAGACTACGTGCGGCCATATCCATCGTCGGCTGAATCTTGCCGAGGCTGGCCTCGACGGCACCAAAACCTACGGCAAGAAACCGCACCACATAGGCAAAGATCAGGGCGAAGATCGTGCCGCTCAGGACGAGCCCCGTGGAAATGCCGAACCAGTCACGAGCCACGCTGTCGACCGCATTGTCCAGCCGGGCGAAGGGGATCAGCACGCCAATGGCCAGCACCGCGCCGGGCACCGCATAGCCCAGTAACGCCACACGCGAGAGAATGCCAAAGGCCCGGCCTGACATTCGGCGTCCATAGGCGAGGAAGACCGCGATCGCGACCGCTGCAACCGCCGCCAGCGTTGCGAGCATCAGGCTGTTTCGGGCAAATCCGAAAAAGGCAGCGTTCCAGGATTCATCGAAAAACACGGTGGCGTGTCGAGTGAGCACGCCGGCTGGAATGATGAATCCAATCAGGACGGGAAGTAGGCAAAATATGGTGGCCCACCAGCGTCGGGTTGCCCCCAGTCGGAAGCGGGAGGGAGATGTGTGGTGGTTCGATGTGTCGTGATACCGACGACCCCGGCGTCCGATCCGCTCAAGGCTGATCAGGACAACCACGAAAGCGAGCATCACCAGGGCGATTTGTGCCGCACCGCCGGCATTACCCATGCCGAGCCAGACTTCGAAAATCGACACGGTCAGTGTGTTAACGGCGAAATAGTCCACGGTTCCAAAATCCGCCAGGGTCTCCATGAGTGCCAGCGCAATCCCGACGACAATCGCCGGGCGGGCCAGGGGCAGGGCCACCGTGAAGAAGGATTTCCAGGGGCCGCGACCCAGGGTGCGGCTGACTTCGAGCAGGCTCAGTGATTGCTCCAGAAATGTTGCCCGCGCGAGCAGGTAAACATAGGGGTAGAGGACAAAGGACATCACGAACATGGCCCCGCCCATGGACCGGATTTCCGGGAACCAGTAGTCACGTTTGGTTTGCCACCCGAAAATGTCGCGCAACAGGCCCTGGATGGGTCCGGCAAATTCGAGAATGTCGGTGTAGACGAAGGCGACAATATAGGCAGGCACTGCGAGCGGCAGCAGCAGGGCCCATTCGAACAGACGTCGCCCGGGAAACTCACTCGTGGCGACAAGCCAGGCCGTCGACGTGCCGATGACAAACACTCCGATGCCATTCCCCAGCATCAGCAGAACGGTGTTCCAGCTGTGGCGCGGCAGAATTGTCGTTGCGAGATGGGGCCAGATATTTTCGCTCGGAAACAGCGCAATCCAAACGATCGCGAGAAGCGGAGCAGCGACAATTAGTGCGACCGCAGTGCCGCCCAGAATCCAGACCCGCCCGGTACGGGGGTATTTCGGTTTTGTTAAGGTAACGGGCGTCGCCTGGTTCATGGAAGGAACACGTGAATTCGACTGGGTCAGTCGTTGTATCCGACTTCGTTGACCAGTTTTACAGCCTTCGAGCGGTTCGCAGCAATCTTGTCGAGATCAAGGGGGTCCGCCTTCAAGGTACCCATGGAGCGGAGCAGTCCGGCCTGCGGAACACCGGCAACAATTGGGTATTCAAAGTTTTGCTCGGCGTACATTTGCTGCGCGAGATCCGAGGTCAGGAACTCCATCAGCTTGACCGCGTTGTTTTTGTTCGGGGACGCCTTTGTCAGAGCCATACCCGCGATGTTCACATGGGTTCCCTGATTCCCCAGGGTCGGGAAGACCGGATATACCGACTGGGCCCAGGCAAATTGCTCTTTGTTCTGGAGCATCTTACCGAAATAGTAATTGTTGCCCAGCGAAACATCGCACTCGCCTTCGCTGATCGCCTTGACCTGTGCCCGGTCATTGCCCTGGGGCTTGCGTGCCAGGTTGGACTTCAGGCCGCGGAGCCAGGCTTCGGCTTTCTCTGTGCCATGATGGGCGATCATCGCGGAGGTGAGAGCCACCTGATAAACATGGGTGCCCGAGCGGGTGCAGATGCGGCCCGCCCATTTCGGATCGGCAAGCTCTTCGTATGTCTTCGGCGCGTCTGCAGCTGCCACGCGGTCCTTCGAAACATAAAGAATACGTGCGCGCTGGGTGAGGCCGTACCAGTGCCCTTCATCCTGACGGAAGGCTTCGGGAATGGCCTTCGTGAGCGCGGCGGTTCGGATCGACTGGGTGACACCGGCGTCCTTGGCGTCGGAGAGGCGGCCGATATCAACTGTGAAGATCAGATCTGCCGGGCTGTTGCGACCCTCCTGCTCGAGGCGCTCAACGAGGCCTTTTTTCGCGAAGACCACGTTGACCTTGACTCCAGATTGCCGCGTAAAGGCATCAAACATGGGTTGGATCAGGAAGGGCTGGCGATAAGAGTAGACATTAACCTCACCGGAGATCGCGGCCTGTTCATCGGCAATGGCCGTTGCACCGATTACCAGGATCGCGACACCTGCCGCCGCCAGAATTTTCGTCTTGTTACGCATTACCGTCTCCGTATGAATAAATATTGCAACTGATAACCATTCTCATTGATTGGTAATTTAGGCAAACCGGCCTTCAATTGCAAGTAGTTCGCAATTGCATTTAGAAATATATTTGAAACGGGACGCTCCAAACATCCGGCAGGTTGCGGATTCTGGCCTATAGTGCGGTTTGAAACCGCTCTTCAGACATGGCGTCTGCGACGAAATTTGTTGCTGTATTCTCGCTATCGGCGCGCTGGAAGACCTCTGACAGGGCGTCGTGTATCTGGTCCAGATGGTCGTAAATCCGGGTTTCGTCGTGATTTTTGTCAAAATCGGGACCATGGGCGATTTTGATCATACCGCCGGCATTGATCACGTAATCCGGGACGTAAAGGATGCCACGGGAAGAAAGTTCGGCGCCATGACGGTCTTTGGCGAGCTGATTGTTGGCAGAGCTGGCCACGATGCGGGCAGGCAACTCGTGATCATTGATCACAGCGCCCATGGCGCAAGGTGCGGACACTTCCACATTGGCAGCATGTATCTCGTGGGTGTCTAGCATTGTGGCACCGAAAGTGTCGACGGCACGGGTCATCGCGTCCCGATTGATATCGGCGATATACAATTTCATGCCCTTTTCATGCAATTGGCGCGCAAGGCCGGACCCGACCGCTCCGAGACACTGGATGGAGATCTGGGCGCCCTCGACCCCGTCATTGCGCTGCAACTTGTGTTTCACGCCCGCTTCGATCCCTCGCAGAACACCTTAGGCTGTGTAGGGGGAGGGGTTTCCGCTGGTCTTGCTGGTGCCGGTGACGTTGCCATTTCGTCCATGTCCGCCACTGTCATGCCCACATCCTCTGCCGCGACGTAGAGACCGTTCAGGCTTTCGACAAATCGGCCCATGGCCTGCATCAGTTCCGGGGATTTTTCTGATTTTGCGTCCCCGATGATCACCGATTTCCCCCCGCCGAAGGGCAA
>MEHZ011563376.1_pt1 | contig 30322 bp, 28 predicted proteins | sample 897221 | NCBI WGS metagenome assembly MEHZ01 (sample SAMN05514161, study PRJNA337945) | marine metagenome | isolation source: marine surface water | place: Arctic Ocean | collected 2007-12-13
GACCCAGAGAGGATTCGAACCTCCAACCGTCAGAGCCGAAATCTGATATTCTATCCAGTTGAACTACTGGGCCATTTTTATGAAAATGATAATAAAAAAACTTTTCTTCGACTTAGTGAGTCCTTTTTTTATCTTAAATACTAGAACAAATCTAATGCTATATTAAAAAACACAAAGCTAATTAATAAAATTAAGTGGAGAGTTTTTGTTTGACAAGGCTAGCAATCATTTTTCCATCAGCTTTACCTAAAAGTTGAATGGAGGCCATTCCCATTACTTTACCCATGTCCTTCATGCTAACTGCGGCTGTTTTAGAAATAATCTCATCAATTACTATTTTAATAGCTTCTTCTGAAAGTTGCTTTGGTAAAAAAGTCATAATCACCTCTGCTTGTGCTTCTTCTGATTCTGCTAAATCGGCTCTATTCTGTTGATTAAAAATAGCTGCACTTTCTTTTCTTTGCTTAACTAAACGCTGTAATAGTTTTATCGCATCATCATCACTTAATTCACCTCTACCTGAACCAGCGGTCTGAGTAAGTAAAACAGCGGTTTTAATCGCGCGTAGTGATTCGAGTTTCAAACTATCTTTTGCGCGCATAGCACTTTTCATCTCTTCTGTTAAATTGCTTAAAACTCCCATATTTTTTTAATCTACGTTATCGTGTAAGAATGAGTTATTAGACCTTAATTGCAAATCTTCATTACCATCATCATCTAATGAAACTCGAGAAGGATTAAATGGTGCTTCCAAATCCAAACTCGTGCCTTGTCTTATATAGGCAGGTTCTTTTTCCATTTCATCAATTCGTTTTGGCTGATGCTTGAATTTGTGATTAAAAGCCTTTAAATGCTCTCTTCTTTTTTCACTTTGAGCTACTATCGTAGTTTCTATAGTCTGTTCAAAAGGATTAGATTCTGAATTAATTACTGTTGTTTCTTCTATTACTTTTTCTGACTCTTCTTTTACTTCAAACTTAACTTCTAGAGCTGAATCAGATAATTCATGCTGGATATTTTGAAAAGCTTCCTCCTCTTCTTTTTTATCTAATTTAGATCCAATTGATTCATTTAAAGAACCTTTATCAAATGGCAATTTAAAATCCATTTGAAATTGACTTTCTTTATCAATTATTTCAGGATCAATAACATCAATATCTGAAAGAATTGAGGAAACTTCATTTATCTCGAGATTTTTTACTGTTGAATCTTCAGAATTAAAAACTTCACTTTCACCTGTAGTCTCTGGTTTTAAAACTTCAGAAACTAGTTCGTGTTGTGATTCAAAAAAAGAGTTACCTATATTTATTTCATCTCTTTCTGTTTCGGATTCCATAGAAAGATTAATGGGATCCTTTTCTTCTTCTTTTTTGATAAACTCAAAATCAGATATTTCTAATTCATCTTTAGGCGAAATTTCTTTTTTAATTTCATTTTCTGATTCTAGAACACTTTCTTTAATCTCATTTGAAAAAAGGGGCTCTGGAACAGAGAAAAGAATTGGTGGGGCCAATTCCTCATTAAGAGTATGCACTTTTTTTTCAGGAAGTCCGTTCGAAACAATTTCATAATCTACTTCGACATCAAAAAGAATAGCATTTAAGTCAATCAAAGGTTCATTATCATTGGATTTACTATATGTTTCAAAGCTTTTCATTGAAGACGAATTATTCGAATCTTTTTCTTTTATTGAATGTTCTAAGCTTGATTCAAAAAATTTTTCTTCACTAAGATTATGCTGCATTTTTTGATCATCTTCAAGTGTATAGATTATTTTTTTAGCTTCGGTATTAGAGATATCATTTTGTTGTTCTTGACCAAAACCTGTCGCAATAACGGTTACGGATATTTCATTTCCAAGAGTTTCATCCTCTCCAACTCCCATGATTATATTGGTGTGATTTCCGGCTTCAGTCTGAATATAATCATTTATTTCACCAATTTCATCAATAGTAATTTCATCTACACCAGAGACAATTAGTAGTAATACATTTTTACAACCTGTGATTTTATTATCATTAAGAAGTGGCGAATCAAGTGCTTTAACAATAGCCTCTTGAGCTCTATTACTCCCAGATGCAGAACCCGATCCCATAATAGCTGTTCCTGAGTTAGTTAGTACTGTTTTAGCGTCTTTTAGATCTATGTTTTGTGTGTAATGATGTGTAATTACTTCTGCAATCCCCCGGGCAGCAGTAGCTAAAACTTCATCTGCCTTTGCAAAACCTGCTTTAAATCCTAAATTCCCATAAACTTCTCTTAATTTATTATTATTAATTACTATTAAAGCATCAACGGATTCTTTGATTTTTTCCAAGCCTTTTTGAGCTTGTTCAAGACGTAATTTTCCTTCAAACTGAAATGGCATAGTTACGATACCAATAGTTAAAATATCTAGAGATTTTGCCATTTTTGCTATTACTGGAGCTGCGCCTGTACCTGTACCACCTCCCATTCCAGCTGTGATAAAAATCATTTTAGTTTGTGTTGAAAGTATAGATTGAATCTCATCTTTACTTTCTATGGCCGCTCTTTCTCCTACTTCTGGATTAGCCCCAGCACCCAAACCTTCTGTCAAACTTGCTCCTAATTGAATTTTAGTAGTAACTCCACTTTCAGCTAAAGCCTGTGCATCAGTGTTACTAACTATGAAATCTACTCCTTTGATTCCTTGAAGGAACATGTAATTTATAGCGTTACTTCCTCCTCCTCCAACACCCAGTACTTTAATAACATTACTTCTGTTCTTTGGTAAGTCAAATTTAATTCCCTTTGTTTCTTCTTGATCCATACTATCTATTTGATTATGCATTATCTAAAAACTCTTTTAATTTTTCTCCAAAACGATCTAAAATTGACTTACGTTTCTTGGCTACATCTTGTTGATGAAATTCTTCTCGTATTTCACCTTTATTTTCTGAAGCTACCTCACTCTGCACATAGGCTCCATCGTCAAGTGCATTCATCAAGAGTCCAACAGCAGTTGCAAAAAGGGGGCTTGAAACAGTTTCTTGTGTATCCCCTGCCAGATGTTCACTTGGATAGCCCACACGAGTATCCATCCCTGTAATATATTCTACTAATTGTTTTAGATGTTTCAATTGACTTCCTCCACCAGTTAAAACTATACCGCCAATCAATTTTTTCTTTTGTTCATTATGTCCATAGTTTTTGATTTCTAAAAAAACTTGTTCTATAATTTCAATTACTCTAGCATTAATTATTTTAGAAAGCGTTTTTAAAGAAATCTCTTTAGGATCTCTACCCTGCAAACCTGGGATCGAAACAATTTCTGTATCTCTATTTTCTCCTGGCCAAGCTGATCCAAATTTGGTTTTTAGCAACTCTGCTTGCTTTTCTATAATAGAACAACCTTCTTTAATATCCTCAGTAATTACGTTTCCTCCAAAGGGTATAACTGCGGTATGACGGATAATCCCATCTTTAAAAATAGCTAAATCAGTGGTTCCACCTCCTATATCAATTAAGGCGACCCCAGCTTCTTTTTCTTCAAAGCTTAAAACTGCTTCAGAGGAAGCCAAGGGCTCCAAAGTGATATTTGCCATGTTGAGATTAGCACTTTTAATACATCGCCCAATATTTTTAATTGACGAAACCTGTCCAACAACAACATGAAAATTAGCTTCCAATCTTCCTCCATGCATTCCAATAGGTTCTTTAATTTCACCTTGACCATCAACCTTAAACTCCTGAGGTAAAACATGTATAATTTCTTCACCAGGCATCATTACTAACTTATACACCTGTTGAATTAACTCTTGAATATCATCTTCATCAATTACTTCCTCAGGGTTTTCTCGTGTGATATAATCACTGTGCTGAATACTTCTTATATGCTGTCCTGCAATACCAACTACAACATCACTTATATCTTCTTTTGAATCAATTTTAGCTTCTTCTACAGCCTGTTGAATGGACTGAATTGTTTGAGTAATATTATTGACCACACCACGATGAACTCCAAGACTTTTGGATTTACCGATTCCTAAAATTTCTACCTTATTGAATTCATTTTTCTTTCCCACCAAAGCAACAATTTTGGTAGTACCAATATCTAGTCCGACTGAAATGTTTGTTTGTTTCATAATTTTAAAATGTTGTAGCAACTACTTGATTTGAGTAGGTTAAATTAATTTTTTTATATCCTCTTAAACTGTCTTGAATATTTTGAAAAGCACAAAATATTTTAAGTTTTTCTATTTTTTTATTTAGTGTGCTTGTATTTCCCAAAATCACTTCAAAAGGATAAGATTTTAAGTGCATTTTATAAGTTGTTCCCTCCAAAAAAAGTATCACTAATTCTGCTTTCAGGAAAGGATCATCATTTAATTTTTCTATCAGGTTAGCCGTTTCGATCAGTGAACTACTGACAGTATTCGTTTTAAATACGGGGAGCTTTAAATCATCAATTGATAGATATGGAAAAACAGCTCCTTTTGCATCCCCATAAAGTGAAGTATTAGCCTCAATCATAAAGGTTGGAGTACGTTCAGTTATTGATATAGATAGATCACCCTGAGGAAGGATAAAAACTTCACTATTTTCAATTTCCGCAACATTATTCAATTGATCTTCTAACATTTTCAAATCTAAACTTTCTTTCTCCAGAACTGACTTTGTACTCCAGTTTTGTGTTAACATTTTATTAACCAAATCAGCTTCTAAAAAGCGAGGAGGCGATGTAAACTCAATCAAAATATTTTCCTTTTCACGGAGTCGATTGCGATCTAGAGAAAACCAAGAAAGCCCAAAAAAAATTATAATCATTAAGGCAATGAAAAAATACGTTTTAATTAGTTTCATTGGAATATAAAATTATGTTTTATTGATTGAACTTCTAACCCGATATCTCCGGCCCCTAAAAATGCAAAAAGATCTGCATCACTCGACTTCATAACTATTTTAATCTCTTCTTTTTTTATTAATTTCTTATTGGGATGATTTAAATCTTCCAATATTCTACTGGAGCTTATGCCCGGAATAGGCTCTTCTCTAGCAGGATAAATATCTAACAATACAACCTCATCAAACTCTTCTAAAACTGCCAAAAAATCTTGCATAAAATCTTTAGTTCTTGAAAATAAGTGTGGCTGAAAAATAACACAGTTTTTCCGATTTGAAAATGATTCTTTTAATGTCTCTAAAACTACTCGTATTTCGGTAGGGTGATGAGCATAATCATCAATTACCAGGACTTTACCCCACTTAAAAACATTCATTCGACGATAAACCCCGGGAAATGACTCTAACGTCTTTAATGCTGATTTCATCGGAATTCCTGCTTGATCAGCCATAGCAATAGCACAAACTGCATTTGAAATATTATGCTTCCCTAATTGACTAAAAGATATACCCTCAAAATTACCTTTTGGAGTTTTCAAATCAAAGCTATACCCCATATTTGATGGATTAATATTGGAAGCCTCGTAATCTGCTGGCACTTCAATACCGAATGTCAAACCCCTTAAGGGAAGGCCATACGCAAAGATAAGGTTATGCGTAATTTGCTCTGAAAATTGAATAAAAGCAGCGTTAAATGCATCAATCGTTTGATAAACATCTAAATGGTCAGCATCCATTGACGTTATACATCCAATACTGGGATATAGTTGCAAAAACGAACGATCGTATTCATCTGCTTCAACAATCATAAATTCATCTCCTTCTCCAATCAAATTAGATTCATTACCATTTAAGAAACCTCCCATAACAGAAGAAAAAGATTGATCTGTTACAGAAAAAATATGAGTTAAAATTAATGCTGTTGTTGTTTTGCCATGAGTTCCTGCGATGGCAATTAAATTACTCTTTTTACATGAATCTGCAAGAAATACGGAACGCTTTCTAATCCGATTTCCTTGAGATACATAATACACTAATTGGGGGTGGTCTTTTCTAATAGCTGCAGTATAAATAACTTCTACATTATTCCCCAACACTTGCACAGGAATTGACTCAACAGAAGCATCATAAATAATAAAAATTCCTTCTTGCTCTAGTGCGATTGTTACTGAAGAAGAGGTTTTATCGTAACCAAAAACTTGATGTCCTTGACGTTTGCATAAACGTGCTAAAGCTGACATTCCCACACCTCCGATTCCAATAAAATAGTAAATATATTGTTTGCTATTTTTCATACTAATTCTATCAGTTCGTTAACAACGGCCTGTGATGCATTAGGCTTAGCTAGCCCCTTCAGTTGATTTTGCATTTTCTCTCGAATAGAGTTATCAATAACCAAAGAACTAAATACATCTTGAAATTTTGAATCCAACTCTTTTTCCTCTAACATTAGAGCAGCATTCTTTTTTACTAAAGCTTGAGCATTATGGAATTGATGATTTGCAGTAACATTGGGGGATGGAATCAAGAGCATAGGTTTGCCAACACAACTGAGCTCAGACAAACTCCCCGCTCCAGCTCTTGAAATTATAATATCAGATGCAGCATAGAGTTGCTCCATTTCGTATATAAATGGACGAATAATCACATCCTCTTGAGCAAAATCTTTATATTTTTCGTAATACAATGTCCCACATTGCCAAATAACTTGAAGCGAATGCTTTTTGAAAAAGTGAATTTGATTAGCTATAAGCTTATTAATACTTCTGGCTCCTAAACTACCACCGATAACAACTAAAGTCTGTTTATCAGTATCTAATCCAAAAAATAATTTAGCAACTGAAGGAGTAATGGTTTGATCCAACATTTCAGGACGAATAGGATTCCCTGTATTTCTGATTTTTATTTTTGGGAAATAACGCTCCATCCCTTCATAAGCAACACAAATTTTATCAGCTTTTTTACTCAAAACACGATTTGTAAATCCCGGATATGAATTCTGCTCCTGAATAAGAGTAGGTAACTTAAGCCATTGAGCCATTTTCAAAAGAGGACCACTAGCAAATCCTCCGGTTCCAACAACTAGATTTGGTTTAAATTTTTTAATAATAAAATAAGAATGTATTAAGCTTACCAGGACTTTTAATGGAAACAAAAGGTTTTTAATTGTTATGGATCTTTGAAAACCGCTGATCCAAATTCCCTTTATCTCAAATCCTGCCTTTGGGACTTTCTCCATTTCCATTTTACCCTTAGCCCCAACAAACAATATTTCTGTATTAATAAATTGTTGTTTAAAAACAGTTGCTATGGCCAAAGCAGGATAGATATGCCCTCCTGTTCCTCCTCCCGAAACGATTAGTCTATAATGTTTCACTTAAAATACTTATTGGATTTGATTTATTTATGTTTTCATAATCTAATTCATTTTCAATTAGTTTCTTTTTAACACTTACACTCAAAATAATTCCCATGGCGATACAGGTCATCCAAGCCGAAGTACCTCCACTACTTATCATAGGCAGAGTTTGGCCAGTTACTGGAAGAACCTGTAAGGCAACTCCCATATTGATAAATGCCTGAAGTATAATTGGAATTCCAAGCCCAATTACCACTAATTTCCCAAATACATCTGTTGCTTTGTAAGAAATAACTACAATTCGAAAAAGCAATAATAAGTATAGAATTATGAGTCCTATCCCCCCTAACAATCCAAATTCTTCAACAATAATAGCGTAAATAAAATCAGATGAACTTTGAGGTAAAAAGTTTTTCATTCTACTTTTGCCTGCACCTACTCCAAATATTTTCCCTGTAATTATCGCTGTTTTTGCTCTTTCAACCTGATAATTTCCATCTGCACTTTCACCACTACTAAAGTTTTCTATTCTACTCATCCAGGTGTCTATTCGGTTTGGAAAAAATCCAGGAAATACCTTAATCAATAGAAAAAACAATAATACCACAGCTAAACCCGTTCCACAGATGAAAAATAAATATTTTATTGGGTAACCCGCAATAAAGGATACTATTAAAAGCATTAAAAATAAGAGTGCTGCCGTAGATAAATTTGAAGGAAAAATTAATAGTACTACTAAAAACATAGGAAGCCATAATTCAATTAAAGAGTTTTTAAATGAAACGGATTGGTCTTTGTGCTTTGAAAAATAACGTGCAGTATATATCATCGCAATTACAGACGCCAAAGTAGATGTTTGAAAACTAAGTCCTATAATAGGTATTCGGATCCATCTACTTGCATTGGCCCCATCGATCACTGTACCTTGACTAGCAGTATACAATAATAAAAGTATTACTACTGGAAGCATTAAAATTGAAATTCCTTTGAAATAATTATATGGTATTTTATGAATAGAAAACATCAAAACAAATCCAATTCCTAAAATCATAAAATGTTTAAACAAATAACCCCAAGGGGTTCCTTTTCCAACTACATAAGCTAAATTAGAACTAGCGCTAAAAACAGGCAAAAAGGAAAAAATAGCTAATAATGCTAATATTCCCCATAATACTTTATCGCCTTTTATAGATTGAAACATGGTTTATAAATTTCTAACAGCATTTTTAAATTGGTTTCCTCTGTCACTATAATTTTCAAATAAATCAAAGCTAGCGCATGAAGGAGATAACAAAACTGTATCTTTAGGTTCAGCAACTTTGTGTGCTATTTTTACAGCCTCACTCATCGACTGTGTTTCAATAAAAATATCGGAAATTCCTTCGAAAGTATTTTTAAGTATATTATTATCGATTCCCAAACAAATTATTGCTTTTGCTTTTGTTCTAATTAATGGGAGAAGAGAATCATAATCATTTCCTTTATCTACTCCACCGACAATCCAAACCAATTGTGTATCTATACTTTCTAGGGCGAAATAAGTTGCATTGACATTCGTAGCTTTAGAATCATTGATATAACTGACGCGTTGAATTGTTAGCACTTTTTCCATCCTATGGGGTGCTCCCTTGAAATGAGTTAGACTCTCTCTAATAGTCTCGTTGCTAATATTCAACAAACTTCCAATGGTAGCAGCTGCCATTGCGTTTAAAAGGTTATGCCTTCCTGCTAAGGCAAATTGAGATGTATTTATCATTGTATTTTTATTTTGACGCTTTATTATAAAGTGATCATTTTCATATGTTGTTCCCTGACTTTTAATTTGAAAACCATAAGGGATTTTCATTGCATTGTTATGTTGATTAGATAAAGCTTCTATTAAAATTGGGTCATCTGCATTAAAAAGAAAAAAATCTTTTTGAGTTTGATTCTTAGTAATCTTAAGTTTTGCTTTTATATAATTTTCTATACTATAATTATATCGATCAAGATGATCTGGAGTAATATTTGTAATTACTGTAATATGAGGGGCGAAATTTTGAATATTATCCAACTGAAAGCTACTAATTTCCAAAACATAATAATCAAACTCTTCTTGAGCGACTTGACGTGCAAAACTGGCTCCAATGTTTCCTGCTAAGCCAACATTCAAACCTGCGTTTTTTAGAATTTCATAGGTAAGCATTGTGGTCGTTGTCTTTCCATTTGTTCCAGTTATCCCAATAAGGGTAGCGTTAGTATAATTTGACGCAAACTCAATTTCAGAAAGGATAAAACTTCCTTGTTTTTGTAGCTCATTTAATAAATAATTTGAATCTGGAATTCCAGGACTTTTAACAACCAATCGAGCCCCTTTCATAGATTCAAGAGTATGTTTCCCCGATTCCCATTCAATCGATTCCTTGTTTAAAAAGACTTGTAATTCTTCGGATATACTTTTCTTTTCAGAAAGAAAAACATCAAAGCCTTGTTTTTTTGCCAAAATAGCAGCACCAATTCCACTTTCCCCTGCACCTAAAACAACTAACCTTTCTTGCATTATCTTAATTTGAGGGTTACGATTGTAAATACTGCCAAAATAATTCCTATAATCCAAAACCGAGCAACAATTTTACTCTCATGAAATCCAAGTTTTTGATAATGGTGATGTAAAGGAGACATTTTAAAAACCCTTTGACCAACCCCTGTTTTAAATCGAGTATATTTGAAATATCCTACCTGTAAAATCACAGAAAGAGTTTCCATAAAGAATACTCCACATAGAAGTGGAATCAATAATTCTTTTCTTACGATTATGGCAATAACTGAAATAACAGCACCAATAGCCAAACTCCCTGTGTCACCCATAAAAACTTGTGCAGGATATGTGTTGTACCATAAAAATCCAATTAAAGCGCCTAAAAAGGCTGCAATAAAAATTGAAATTTCACCCACATTGGGGATGTACATTATATTTAAATATGATGCAAAATTTATATTTCCAGAAACCCAAGCAAAGATCCCAAGAGCAAATACAATAATTGCAGAGGTTCCAGCTGCTAATCCGTCTATCCCATCTGTTAAATTGGCTCCATTAGAAACAGCGGTTATTATGAAAATAACTATTGGAATAAACACCAACCAAGTATAATTTTTTGAAGTATCCCCCATCCAACTTATGAGTGAATGATAATCAAACTCGTTATTTTTTAGTAAAGGGATTGTAGTAAGTGTTGCTTTAATATTCTTATTGTTATTTGTGACACTTACATTTTCAACTTTTCCTAATAGATTTACATCAGTTCTTATTGTCACATCAGGATTAAAGTAAAGGGTTGAACCTATGAAAACTCCAAGCAAAATCTGTCCAATAATTTTAAACTTTCCCTGCAAACCATCCTTGTTTTTTTTAAAAATTTTTATATAATCATCAAGCCAGCCAATTAACCCCATCCAAACAAGAGTAATTAATAAAAGAATAATATAAATATTATTTAATCTAGCTAAAAGAAGTACAGGAATTAAAGTACTCAAAATAATTATCAAACCCCCCATGGTAGGAGTTCCCTCCTTCTCCTTTTGCCCATCTAAACCGAGGTCCCTAATTGATTCACCAATTTGTTTACGTTTCAGATATTCAATTATTTTGGCACCAAAAACCATCGAAAAACTCATCGAAATAATAACTGCCGCCGCTGCTCTAAATGAAATATATTGAAAGATACTTGCTCCCGGGAACTGGTATGATTTTTCTAAAAATTCAAATAAATAATACAACATAATTAATCCGTTTTTAAAAAAATTTGTTTAGCAATATCTATATCACTAAACGGAAATCGCTCTCCGTTTATTTCCTGATAAGTTTCATGACCTTTTCCTGCTATTAGAACAATATCTCCTTCTTGAGCCAGTTGTCCGGCCATTGCTATAGCCTCCTCTCGAAGTGAAACTTTTAATGCCTTTTTATGGTGTTCAGCAGGAACTCCTTTTAACATCTCCGAAATAATAACTGCGGGATCTTCATTCCTTGGATTGTCAGAAGTAAAAATTACTTTATCACTTAAATTTACTGCAGCCTTTGCCATCAATGGTCTTTTCTCTTGATCTCGATTTCCACCACATCCAATAACCGTTATTATAGTTTCATTCCTAGTTCTAATTGTCGCTATTGTTTGTAGAACATTTTTTAAAGCATCTGGTGTATGAGCATAGTCAATAACAACAGTGACTTTATTAGGAGCTTGAAGAGTTTGAAATCTTCCGGGTACGCTTTTGAATTCACTAATTCTTTTTAAAACAGATAATTTGTTTATTCCCAAAAGACTTGCTACAGCATAGATTGCTAATAAATTTTGAGCATTGAATGCACCAATTATACTAGTCCAAACTTCATGCAATTGAATTTTTAGAAGCATTCCTGAGAATTGACACTCTAAAATTTGTGCTTTAAAATCTGCCTGTTGATGAGTTGAATAAGAATACTTTTTAGCTAAAGTATTCTGCAACATAAAAGTTCCATTTTTATCGTCAACATTAGTTAATGCAAAAGCAGTCTTTGGCAGATTATCAAAGAATCGCTTTTTCGTATTACGATAACTCTTAAAATCACCATGATAATCCAGATGATCATGAGTTAAATTAGAAAAAACTCCTCCAGAAAAATACAGGCCTTCAATTCTATTTTGGGTAATACCGTGAGAAGAAACCTCCATAAAACAATGCGTCACCCCCAAGTTTACCATCGCTTCTAAATGTTTATTTATTACAACAGCATCAGGGGTGGTGTGCATATTTTCAAACTGTTTTGAAGCGTAAATAATTTTTATAGTAGAAAGTAAGCCACAATGATAACCTTCAGATAAAAATAACTCGTAAAGCAAACTAGCAATAGTTGTTTTTCCATTAGTTCCAGTAACTCCAACTAACATCAGTTTATTAGAAGGATTATCATAAAAATTTGAAGCTATAATCCCAAGTGTTTTGGATGAATTTTCCACCCTAACATAAACTACTCCAATAACACATTCCACTGGAATAATCTCACAAATAATAACTTTAGCACCATTTGAAATGGCTTGTGAAATAAATTCATGACCATCCACTTGTACACCTTTTTGAGCTAAATAAATAAAATCATTTTTAACATTCCTACTATCAAAAACGATTCCTTTTACAGAAATCTTAGTCACTCCAACTATTGTCTCTATTGATACCCCATACAATACGTCTTTAAGTGTTTTCATGAAAGATCAAGAGTTATTTTTTGACTTACTTTAATCTGTACACCAGGTTTTATGGATTGGTTTTTTACTTTTCCCTCCCCCTTTAAAATAACTGTAAACCCAATCTTCTCAAGCTTAACACGCGCTGCATCTGGTAACATTCCGGTAACATTGGGCACAGTCTTAAATATAAATTCTTGACTCTTCTGAGTCAAAAGATTTAGATCCGAACGTTTGATATTGACTTGATAAGGAATATCATTAAATATTTTTTTAGCAACTGATTTAAATACCGGTGCTGCTACGGTTGCCCCATAATATCCTTTTGTTTTATCAGGACGATGAATCACTACAATACACGAATACTTTGGCTGATCTGCTGGAAAGTACCCTACAAAACTTGCTATATATTGAATCACTTCAGAAGTGTAATCGAGTTGGCAAGTTCCTGTTTTTCCTGACATAGTCAAGAGAGGGTCCTTAATTGAATAGCCAGTACCCCATTTCTTATCAACCACATTAAACATCATACCTCGAACCTTCTCTAAAGTTTCCTTAGAGCATATTGACGGATTCAAAATTTGCTTTGAAAATACCTTAGTAGGGATATTTCCAAAATTGCTAATTTCTTCTAAAAACTTGGGTTTAACCATTTCGCCCCCATTAGCGATTGCATTATAAAACGTCAGAGTTTGGAGGGGCGTTAAACTTACCCCATAGCCATAGGCCATCCAAGGTAAATGCAGACCATTCCAATCTATATCAGAAGGATGAGGGATTTTGGGTAGACCTTCCCCTTTAATCGCTAAGCCAAGCGGCTTATCAATTCCCATATTGTATAAACGATCTACAAACTGTTTAGGATTATTTTTATAATTATCATAAACTATTTTAACCAAGCCTACATTTGAAGAGACCTCGAATGCCTTGGCTGCAGTGATAGTTCCGTAGCCGCCTCTTTTTGAATCTTTTACTTTATATTTACCATAAAATAGCATCTCCCCATCACCTGTTTCAATTTTTGTATCAATATCAATTACTTTATCCTCTAAGGCAGCAATCATTCCCATAAGTTTAAATGTTGAACCAGGCTCATGGGTTTCCCCTACCGCATAATTATATTTTTCAGAATATTTTCCCTCATTTGTTCTTCCCAAATTTGCGATTGCTTTTATAGCGCCCGTTTCTACCTCCATAACCACAACAGTTCCATGTTCAGCATCAAACTTTTCAAGCTGATTTAGCAAAGCATTATGAGCTATATCTTGAATATTAACGTCAATTGTAGTGTGTAAGTCGTAACCCTCTGTCGGCTCCTTTTCATTGGAGTCACTGATTGGCTTCCACTGTCCATTTGCAATTCTTTGCTTGAGACGTAATCCAGAATTACCTCTTAAATATTGAGAAAAAGCACCTTCTAATCCTACTCTAAAAAAAGTTCCATCTTTACCCTTTAATTCATATCCTATTGTCCTTTCCGCAATTTTACCAAGAGGATGCTCTCTAACAATTTGTTGCTCTACAATTAAACCCCCACGGTAAGTACTTTTATTAAAAATGGGGAAGTTTTTATATCTCATATATTCTGAATACGAAATATTTTTTGCTACTGACCAATATCTGTTCTTCTGATTTCTTGCATTAATTAATTGATTCAATATTTTTTCTGATGAGACTCCTGAGACCAAAGTCAATGAATCAGCCAATGCCTTTTTATTGCTATTAAAACTGAGCTTTGAAGGTACCATAGCATCCCAATGTAATTCATATCTAAATATTGACGTAGCCAATATATTTCCGTCAGAAGCATAAATATTTCCTCTACTGGGCTCTAAAACAACATTTTTTATAATCGCTTCAGGACTCAAACTTACCGAATCATTATTTTGACAAAACTGAATATAAATCAATTTACCTATTAAAAGGAATGCAAATAATGACAAGGCAACTACTAGCAAGTAAAACCGCCACATGATTGGAACATTTGGAACGGGATTATTATTCATCGCTAATGTTAATTTTAATAGGTGGAGTTGCAGCAGGACCAATTCCTTTTTCGAATAAAACTTGTGTAATTGTAGTTTCTTTCTTTAGAACCATGAGCACTTTTTTAGCCTCAATAAAATCACTTTTCAAAACTCTAATTTCCCCATTTAGCGATGCTATTTTAAATATTTTTCGATCCGCACTATGTCCACTTGCAATCATAATCATTGCCAAGCCAGATAAAAATAAAATCATCCTCCAATTTTTAAAAGAATCATCTTTAATTAAAAATTCAATATTTAAAATGGACAAAATCTTATTCATATTTTCTCTGCAATTCTTAATTTGGCACTTCTTGCTCTTCTGTTTTCCTTAACCTCTTCTGAAGACGGAACAATTAATTTTCCAATTTTCTTCAATGGCTTGATTGGATTACCATAGAAATCTTTTTCAAGCTCGCCATCAAAACTTCCTGTCTGAAAATATCTCTTCACCAAACGGTCTTCAAGAGAGTGATAAGAAATACAAACCAAACGCCCTCGCTCAACAAGAACTTCTTTAGCTTGAATTAAAAATGATTTCATAGCTTCCAACTCATCATTTACCTCTATTCGCAAAGCCTGAAATAGTTGTGCTAAAATCTTATTTTCTATTCGTTTAGGGATCAAGGGTCGGACTAACTCAATCAAATCCATTGTAGTTGTAATTTCATTCTCTTCTCTAGCTGAAACTATCGATCTTGCAATAGTTTTTGAATTTTTTAACTCTCCATATGAAAAAAAGAGCATTCGTAATTTATCCTCAGGATAGCTATTAATCACTTTATGTGCATCCAATTCCTGTAATTGATTCATTCTCATATCTAAACGAGCGTCTGTACGAATTGAAAAACCACGCTCTTGTGTATCAAACTGATGAGAGGAAACGCCAAAATCAGCCAAAATTCCATCAACCTTTATTATTTTATGATATTTTAAATACTGCATCAAGTGACTGAAGTTTGCTGCTACAAAGTTAAATCGGGAATCGTCAATATTATTAACCAGAGTATCCACGTCATGATCAAAACCTAAAAGACGACCTTCCTCATTTAGATTCTCTAAAATCCTTTTGGAGTGTCCCCCTCCTCCAAAAGTCACATCCACATAAGTTCCGTTAGGACGAATAGCCAAGCCTTCAATAGACTCTTGAAGGAGAACTGGATTATGATATTGAGTCATCATTTTTATCTCCCATAACTTCCTCTGCTAAGGCTCCAAAATCAAGGGTTGCCCCGTCTATCGCTGTTTCATAAAGCGTTTTATCCCAAATTTCAAGAATGTTGACCGTAGAAGAAACTACTACTTCTTTTGAAATTTTCGCGTGAGTAACTAGGTCTTTTGGTATCAAAAGACGTCCAGAGACATCCATTTCGACTGTTTTTACACCAGCGGTAAAACGTCGAATAAAATCATTATTCTTTTTATTAAATCGATTTAATCCGTTCACTTTCTCCATCATTCCTATCCATTCTCTCATTGGATATAATTCTAAACAAGGATTAAACACAGCTCGCTTTAAGACATAACCTTCAGATGAGAATGCTCCTAGTTGCTTTTTAATAGCAATAGGCATCATGATGCGTCCTTTTGCATCAGCTTTACATTCGTATGTACCAAAAAGGTGTTCCACTCTACCGTGTTTAATTACATTCAAATATAGACTATATTTCCCACTATTTCCCACAAATTACCACATTGTTGATAAGTTTCTCTGCCCTTTTACAAGGTTTGATTTTAGCCAATTATGAAATAAATACAATAGCTAAAATGGAATTGTCTATATTTACGTATCGAAATTATGTACCAATTATATGAAGGATCAGATTATAAATGAAAAAGGATTTAAATATGTTGAATCCGGTTTCGGACAGCCCATTATCATTCTTCATGGACTAATGGGTGGATTAAGTAATTTCAAGGGAGTATTAGGTTATTTTCCTGAAAAAGGATATCAAATTATTATACCCGAATTACCCGTTTACTCTTTGCCGATTATTAATACTTCTGTTAAATCTTTGTCCCACTTTTTACATGAATTCATAATACACAAAGGATTAAAAAATGTCATTCTTTTGGGAAATTCTTTAGGAGGTCATGTAGGTTTATTGTTTACTAGAGATTATCCAGAATTAGTTAAAGGATTAGTTATAACAGGGAGTTCTGGACTCTATGAAAACAATATGGGAGATGGTTACCCTAAACGAGGAAATTATGAATATATAAAAACAAAAAGTGAAGATGTTTTCTTCGATCCCAAAATAGCCACCAAAGAAATCGTTGACGAAGTTTTTGAAACCGTTAACGATAGAAATAAACTTGTTAGAACTCTAGCTTTGGCCAAAAGCGCAATCCGTCATAACATGTCCAAGGATTTATTAAAAATGAAAACGCCTGTTGCTATTATTTGGGGTGCTCAAGATTGCGTAACCCCTCCCAGTGTTGCTGATGAGTTTCATTCTCTTTTACCAGACTCTGACCTATATTGGATTGAAAAATGTGGGCACGCTCCAATGATGGAACATCCTGACCAATTCAATTCTACCCTTGATACTTGGCTAAAAACTAGAAACTTCTAGATATCATGCAGATTCGTTCCGCTACTTTTGTAATTAGCAACTCGGATGTTGAAAAATGTCCTAGTTCTCATTTACCTGAATACGCATTTATAGGTCGATCAAATGTTGGTAAGTCTTCCTTAATCAATTCGATTTGTAATAAAAAAAATCTAGCAAAAACTTCCTCAAGACCTGGAAAAACTCAGTTAATTAATCATTTTCTTATAAATCAAAATTGGCATCTTGTTGATTTACCTGGTTTTGGATATGCACGTGTTTCAAAAACACAAAAAAAGGTGTTTCAAAAATTCATTACCAATTATTTTAAAAATCGAAAACAACTTGTAAACGCATTTTTATTAATAGACATAAGACATGAGCCTCAGCCAATAGATATGAACTTTATGGATTGGCTTGGAGAAAATAAAATTCCTTTTTCAATGATTTTCACAAAAGCTGATAAACTTAAACCTGCTGCAAGGGAGAGAAATATCAAAAATTATACTCAAAAAATGCTTGAGACCCAATGGGAAGAACTACCACCTATTTTTATTACTTCATCGCTACACAAAACCGGCGGTGAAGGTATATTGGAATACATTCATTTCCTAAATAAAAGCCTTTCAGAGACAAGCCTCGGCTAATTATTTTTTAACTCTAACTTTTCAGCAAAATAATCACAAAAATCTTTCATAGTTGCGGTCATTTTCTCATCTTGAGTTGCGATTAAGAAAGTATCACTTAAAGATACTAGTGTTTGATGAAAAAATAATTGCATTTGATCTACCGGCATATCTTTTACCCATAAATCCATCTTAAGCGCTTCCTGTTTATCTGAGTCCCAAAAAGACAACAACATTGCTTTAGTTTCTTGTTCTTTTATTCCACCATCTTCAGCAGACCATTTCATTTGTTCTGGAATGTTATTTTCATCAAGACCTACTTGAACTTTAATCTCAGTATTTTTTTTAATAGCCATATTAGCGTTTTGGTTTATATTTAGATAAATTAAATAATTTTTGAGCAGGAAGTTTTAAAACCTCATCAAGGGATGTTTCTGGATATTTTTTAACATAACTTTTTACAATTTGCCAACCCACCCAGGAACCTATTTTCCCTGGGGTTTCATTGTCCAACTGTAAATAAAATTTTGAAAAAGGTGCAGGCTCAATAAAACGATTTACCCATTCTGGTTGAGTTTGATACAAAACTTTTTTTTCTACAAAATACTGCCACACGTATATTTCATTATTAAATGCCCAATTATACTCTTCCAATGAATAGAGGATCCTATCCTCTATGGGAATATGTGGTAAAAAAATATCCTGTAGGTAGAGTTTTTTTCCTTCATAAATCATTCGGGATAAAAAAGTGCGGCTCTCAGGTTGAGGAATCACAAAGGCAGCAAACTTATCAGCCACTTCAACTTTAATGTATTTGGGATCCAATTCTTTTCGAATATAATTTGGAATTCCATCATACAATGGGTTATATCTACCTAAAAAAGTGTCTAATGAGATTAACAAAAGGCTGTCAGAGTAAACAGTTTTAATTTGATAATCAACATTATTGGTCAATGTAATTACTCTTGGAACAATTGTATTAGGAAAATAAAATTTAATATGTTTAAAAAGATGGCTCAAATCTGACTCTATCAAATCAGTATTTTCAAAAGTTTTATTCACTTCATTTTGCAATAATAATTGTAAACTATCGGTTTGCCTACTAATCCATACATCATCAGAAAACTGTTTTGGAAATAAGAAAGGATATTGTGATTTCAATTCAGAAATAACGGAAGCGGACTGATTGTGAAATTTTAAGTCAAACCGATCTAATGAGAGGTCAACCTGAATAGCTTTAATCTTTATTTCATTTTTATTTTCTGATTGACAAGAATAAAAAAAAATAAAAAAAAATAAAAAAATAAGAATAAACTTTAAAAATTGAAAAAAATAAATAAGTCTATGTCTAAGAATTATTATCATACCGTCAAATATTTTAATTTTGAGTAAATTTAATAGCTATAAATGATTTAATGATGAAATCACCTGAAAAAGTAGCAAACCATATTATTGACTGGCTTAATAGCTTTACAGAAGAAACTGGCATGAATGGTTTTGTAATTGGAATCTCTGGAGGAATTGATTCGGCAATAACTTCAACACTATGTGCAAAAACAGGAAAAAAAGTAATTTGTCTTGAAATGCCTATCAAACAGGAATCTAGTCAATTAAATCGAGCGCGAAGTCATATAAAGTGGTTGAAATCAAATTTTAAAAATGTTACCTCATTAAAACTTCCTTTAGATCGTGTTTTTGAGTCTTTCACCAAAATTATTCCTGAAGCAAAAGATAAAGACATTCAATATTTAAGCTTAGCAAATACGAGAGCAAGGCTAAGAATGACTAGTCTCTATTATTTTGCAGCAATAAATCAATGCCTTGTGGCTGGTACAGGAAATAAAATAGAAGATTTTGGCGTTGGATTTTATACTAAATATGGAGATGGAGGGGTAGACTTAAGTCCAATTGCAGACCTAATTAAAACAGAAGTTTTCATAATTGCAAAACACCTTAAAATCATTGATTCAATCCAAAATGCCGCTCCCTCAGATGGTCTTTGGGGAGATGACCGTTCTGATGAAGATCAACTAGGAGCCACTTATCCAGAACTTGAATGGGCCATGAATGTTTATCAAAGTGGTTCTTCATCAAATGATTTCAGCGGTCGCCAAAAAAAGGTTTTGGAAATCTACACAAAACTCCACCTTCAAAACCAACATAAAATGAACCCAATTCCGGTATGTAAAATACCTCAAGAGTTTTTGTAAAAGAATTAGAATTTGACAATTATTCAGAACACTATAATATGGAACCATCTCGAGAATTAATCTAAAGAACTCTATTTAGTCTTCTGGAGAGCAACTTTTTTAGGTTTTGATATTGTATAACATCCTCCAAAAATAACTTCTCCTGTTCTGAAGCATCTGGTTTTTTTGCAGAATCCATCAAACTTTGAATTTTTTGGTCAATTAAATGTCTTCTAAAGGTTAAAATTGTTTCACTTACAAGCTGTCCTACTGCACTTTTTCGATCTTTAACAATTATATTTTTCTTTTCCCAATCATGAAGCTGATAGGCTTCATCTGCAAATAAAATATCTGTTAAAATTTGTCCCAATTGCGGATCTTCTTGTTGAATTATTTTTTCAGGCTTAACATCTCCCTCTAGCTGAAAACGTTCGATGAGTTGTTTATACAAATTTTGAAACTCGGGCTGAATCAACTCTACCTCATCTTGTTGTAAATCTAAAAATATTTTTTCATGAACTTTAGATTGTATAATTTTAGATTCTTCTTTCAAATTACCCTTCTCATCTGAACTAATAAATATTTCATCAAAAGCAGCCTCCTGACTTCCATATTGAAGAAGAATGCCAATAATTTGTCTTTCTAAAGAAAGTATTGGATTTAAATGCTCTCCTTTTGAGGGTATTTTCCGGATGATGGTTTCACCTTCTGAAACTTTAGAATTTATATTACGAACTGTGGTATTTCTCTTGCTTTTCTCTTGCGCAAAAGCATTAAATAACACAGCCTCGGATACTTCCATCGTTTTGGCACATTGCTTAATGTAAATTTCCTGTTTAATAGGATCCGGAATCTTTGCTATACTTTGAATTAATTCTCGAACAGTATTTGCTTTCTTGATAGGATCATTATCTGATTCTTGAAGTAATAAATCTGTTTTGAATTGAATAAAATCCTTGGCTTTATTTTTCAGATACTCTTTAATTTCTTTTAGAGTATGTGACTTTGCAAAACTATCAGGATCTTCCCCAATAGGGAAAGAACAAACTTTAACATTCATTCCTTGTTCTAGAATTAAATCAATTCCTCTAATTGCAGCCCTCAAACCTGCGGCATCTCCATCGAATAAAACAACTATATTAGATGTTAGTCTCCTAATCAATCTAATTTGTTCTGAAGTAAGGGCAGTCCCTGAAGAGGAAACCACATTTTCAACACCTTGCTGATACATTTGAATAACATCAGTATAACCTTCAACCAGATAGCAAAGATCTTCTTTTGCAATAGTTTTCTTTGCTTCAAACATCCCATAAAGCACCATACTTTTGTGATAAACATCACTTTCGGGAGAATTAAGGTATTTAGCAGTTTTTGAAGTCGCTGATAAGATTCGCCCACCAAAACCTTGAACTCTTCCTGCCATACTTCGAATAGGAAAAATAGCGCGTCCTCTAAAACGATCTATAAAACCTCGCTCGTTTTTGATTACCAATCCTGTTTCTAAAAGAAAATTTTCCGAATATCCAGCCTTTAAAGATTTCTTATAAAAATGATCGATTTGTTCAGCGGCGTATCCCAAACAAAAAAAACGAATAGACTCATCAGTAAAACCACGTTCTCTAAAATAACTCAAACCAATTGCCATACCCTCTGAAGATTCCCAAAGGTCATCGGCATAACTATTTTGAGCAAATTGATTAACTAAATAAAGGCTTTCACGAGTATTTGCTTTTTCCTTCTCTTTATCAGACTGTTCAGTTTCTTCGATCTCAATATTATATCTTTTAGCTAAAAAGCGAATGGCTTCTGGATAAGTAAAATGTTCATGCTCCATTAAAAAAGCAACTACATTACCTCCTTTACCACTACTAAAATCTTTCCAAATTTGTTTTACCGGAGAAACCATAAAACTTGGTGTTCGCTCTTGTGAAAAAGGGCTTAGACCTTTAAAGTTAGTTCCTGATTTTTTTAAAACCACAAAATCGCCTATAACTTCCTCTACTCGAGCAGTTTCATATACTTTATCAATGGTGTTTCTAGTGATCAAAAGCTAATATTTTTATAAATTTAAAACATTCTGTGCAAATGTTTTATCATAGTATTAAAGTCTTTAAACTTTTCGCTCAATAACATAGTTGAGCATTAATTCTAAGGCATCACGATATTCGCTTTTTGGAAAGTTAAACAAAATTTCTAAAGCTTCTTTTCTATAACTCTCCATTATGTTTACGGCAAAGTCTAGTCCTCCTTTTTCTTTAACAATTTTAATTAGTTCTTGTACCTTCGCTTTATTTTTGTTCTTGTTTTTAACAATATTAATAAGCGCTTTCTTCTCGGCTTTATTTAACACATTCAAAGTATATATTAGAGGAAGTGTCATCTTTTGTTCTTTGATGTCAATACCCGTTGGTTTTCCTATCTTTTGATCTCCATAATCAAAAAGGTCATCTTTAATCTGAAATGCCATCCCAAGGAGTTCACCAAAATGATGCATTTTTTCAACTTCTTCATGTGTTGCATTTACTGACTGCGCACCAATAGCGCAACATGACGCCAACAGAGTAGCTGTTTTTTGACGTATTATTTCATAATAAACCGCTTCTGTAATATCAAGATTTCGGGCTTTTTCTATTTGAAGTAATTCTCCTTGACTCATTTCTCTAACAGCAACTGAAATAATTTTTAGTAAGTCAAAATCTTCATTTTCAATTGAAAGTAGTAAACCTTTAGAGAGTAAATAATCCCCTACTAAAACAGCAATTTTATTTTTCCAAAGTGCATTAATTGAAAAAAAACCGCGTCTTTGATTACTATCATCAACAACATCGTCATGAACCAACGTTGCGGTATGGATTAATTCAATAACAGCAGCTCCTCTGTAAGTTCTATCATTGACCTTTCCTTTTCCAACTAATTTTGCAACCAGGAAAACAAACATTGGTCGCATTTGCTTTCCTTTGCGATTAACAATAAAATGAGTGATTCTATTCAGTAAAGCTACCTTTGAGAACATGGATTGGGTGAACTTTTCTTCAAAAAGTTCCATCTCCTGATAAATAGGTTTTTTAATGCGTTCAACAACTTTCATAGACCTAACAAATATATCAAATCCTAAATGACCTTACACATTTTACAAAGGTTTACTTTACATCTCCCTTATTGGCCAACTGACCACAGGCTGCATCAATATCTAATCCTCTTGAACGACGATAGGTAACACTAATTCGTGACTTTGTCAGGACAGAAATATAGGCATCAATTACAGTCTGATTTGCTTGCTTCATAGAGGAACCTTCTATCGGATTGTATTGAATTATATTTACTTTAGATGGTATTCGTTTACATAATCTAACGAGAGCTTGAATATCTTCCATCAAATCATTTACCCCCTCCCAAACGATATATTCAAAAGTGATTTGTTTTTTGGTGTAAGCATACCAATATTCTAGTGATTCAATTAATTCTGGAAGTGGAAACTTTTTAGCAAATGGCATTATTTGCTCACGAACTTCTTGTCGCGCGCTATGAAGAGAAAGAGCTAACCCAAATTTCACCTTATCATCAGCCATTTTTCGAATCAGCTTAGGAATGCCAGAAGTAGAAACTATAATTCTTCTCGGAGACATTCCTAAAGCCTCCGCATCTGTAATCTTTTCTATTGCAGAGAGAACATTATTGTAATTCATCAAAGGTTCACCCATTCCCATAAAAACAATATTTGACAAAGGACGCTGGTGATAAAGTTTACTTTGCTGATCCATGGCAACAACTTGATCGTAAATTTCATCTGCATTTAAATTTCGCATTCTTTTTAAAGCAGCTGTAGCACAAAAAGTACAATCTAAACTACACCCTACTTGAGATGACACACATGCTGTAGATCTAGTACTAGTTGGAATCAAAACTGATTCAACTACCAAATGATCAAAAAGTTTAACTGCATTTTTTATAGTACCATCGGTACTGCGCTGTTGAAAATCAATATTAATATGCTTAATTTCAAAGTACTCATTAAGTAGATTACGATGTCTTAAGGAAAGATTGGTCATCAATTCAAAATCATGAACGCCTTTCTGCCAAAGCCACTGATAAACCTGACCTCCTTTAAATGAGGGTAATCTTTGTGAGACAAAGAAGTCTTGAAGTTCTTCTTTGGACAAGGCTCTAATATCTTTTTTTACTCTTGATTCCAAGATTCTTTTATAAAAAAACCGCATTACTGCGGTTTGGATTTATTTTAAATGATCAACATGGCATCACCATAGGAATAGAAATTATATTTATCCTTGATAGCTACTTTATATGCTTGCTTAATGAAATCGGGGTCAGCAAATGCAGAAACCATCATTAACAATGTGGACTTTGGTGTGTGAAAATTTGTTATCATGCAATTAGCAATGGAAAAATCAAAGGGAGGGAAAATAAATTTATGTGTCCATCCTTGATATTCATTGAGTAATCCACCAGAAGAAACAGAACTTTCCAGGCCACGCATTACAGTTGTTCCAACTGCACAAATTCTTTTTTTCGTAGCTAAGGCATTATTTACTTTAGCAGCGGCTATTTTATCGATAATTAATTCTTCCGAATCCATTTTATGTTTTGACAAATCCTCAACCTCAACAGGACTAAAAGTTCCTAGACCAACATGAAGCGTAAGCTCAGCTAAATCAATTCCTTTAATCTCCAAACGCTTTATTAGATGTTTTGAAAAGTGAAGACCTGCGGTAGGAGCAGCAACTGCACCTTCGTGTTTCGCATAGATCGTTTGATACCTCTCTTGATCTTCTTCCTCAATAGGTCGATTTATGTATTTAGGAAGTGGCGTTTGACCTAATTCCTTGAGTTTAATTCTAAATTCAGTGTAACTTCCATCAAACAAAAAGCGAAGTGTTCTTCCTCTTGAAGTAGTGTTATCAATAACTTCTGCCACCAAACTTTCATCCTCTCCGAAATAAAGTTTGTTACCAATTCTAATTTTACGAGCTGGATCAACTAAAACATCCCATAGGCGTTGTTCTTGATTTAATTCACGTAATAAAAACACCTCGATACGTGCTCCAGTTTTTTCTTTATTTCCAAATAAACGGGCTGGGAAAACTTTAGTATTATTTAATACCATCACATCTCCTTCATCAAAATAGTTAATAACATCTTTAAAAGAATGGTGTTCTATTGTTTCTTCTTTACGATTGAGAACCATTAAACGGGATCCATCACGGTCAGCAGCTGGCCTTTGTGCTAATAAAGTATCGGGGAGTTCAAATTGAAAATGAGAGAGTTTCACGGGCTAGTATTTTTTTGATTAGTTTATACAATTCAAGGAGGAATAAATCTACCCTGCTTCTTTATAAATTCTAAAAAGAAATCTTTTGGTTTCAGAATAAAATTTAATATTAATTGATTTTGGGTGTTTTAAAATACAAATATACCATCTCAACATAGGGAATGTCAAGTAAAAAGAAGATTATCTCTAATTTATTTGAAAATTAAGTTTTTTTAAGTCCTTCCAAAAATCAGGATAGGACTTTGAAACAACACCTGCTTCTTCAATTTTCAATGGAATCTTTAAAGCTAAAGGAGCAAAAGCCATTGCCATTCTGTGATCATTGTAAGTAGAAATTGAACAATTTTCTTTAAAATTTATTCCAGCAGAAAGGTGTAAACTGTTGGAAGTAACTTTAATATTGGCTCCTAATTTTGAAAGTTCTACGTTTAAAGCTTCTAAGCGATCAGTTTCTTTAATTTTTAAAGTATGTAATCCCATTAAGTCACAACCTATTCCTAAACCATAACAAGTAACTGCAATTGTTTGAGCAATATCTGGTGACTTAGAAAGATCCAATTGTAAAGAAGTAGGGGGGTGCTTATTCTCTTTTTTTAGAATCAAAGTGTCTCCTGCAAAATGAGAGGAAACACACAAGTCTTTATAAATAGATCTTAATATTGAATCACCCTGTAAGCTTTTTTGACTAAAGCTTGTTAAATGAATTTCTGCTGCTTTTGAAAGCGCTACAATACTAAAAAAATAAGAAGCCGAACTCCAATCAGACTCTATGGTCTGAGTAACTTTTTTAGACTCTTTCAATGGTAAAACATTTATAATTTGCCCCTCAAATGATGTAGTCACTCCAATTGAATTTAATAAGGATAGTGTCATTTTAATGTATGGGATGGAAGTAATTTTTCCGATTAAATGTAACTCCAAACCTTGTTCCAAGACAGGACCCAACAAAAGCAAAGCAGAAATATATTGACTACTCACATCTGCAAGCAACTCAACTTTTCCCCCGTTAAGTTTTTTTCCATGAATTTGCAAAGGTGGGAAACCTTCTTCTTTTTCATAACTAATAGAAGCTCCAAGAACACGTAAAGCGTCTACCAAAATTCGAATGGGCCGTTCTTGCATTCTTGAGGAACCTGAAATTACAACTGACCTTCCCTCAATATGTGAGAAGTAAGCAGTTAAAAAACGCATAGCCGTTCCAGCATGATCGATATCAATTTGATTTGATAAATTTTGTAATGCTTTTTCCATGACTTGGCTATCGTCCGAATTAGAGATGTTTTTTAATTCAAATCCCTTAAACAAGGCTTTTAGCAAAAGGAGTCTATTGGTTTCGCTCTTTGAGCCAGTAATATTTATTGACCCTTCGCAGTGACTATTAGGATGCGCAATTTTAATCTCCATAAATAAATTATTCTTTTAATTTGGGATTGCTATGATGACGTAAATGATCACGTTGGGTTTTTTTATTTAATTTATTTTCAAAAACTTGTTGCAAATCAACTCCGGTTTGATTAGCAAGACATACGGCAACAAAAATAACATCTGCCAATTCCTCTCCCAAATCTTTATTTTTATCGTTTTCCTTTTCTGATTGTTCTCCATAGCGTCTAGCAACGATACGTGCAACCTCGCCCACCTCTTCTGTAAGCTGTGCCATATTTGTCAACTCATTAAAATAACGAACTCCGTGTTGCTGAATCCACTCGTCTACTGCCTTTTGTAATCCTTTTAAGTCCATTATCAAAAATAGCTATAAATGTTGGCATAAGCATTATTCACCATACAAGTTTAAAGCATTAAAACATTGATTTTAATTCTTTTAATGAATAAACAATTGGACATTTATCGTGTTTCGCTTCTCCATGAGAATTAAAATGAATGGCTTCCATGCCTTGATTTAATGCACCTAAAATATCCGCTTCGAAGCTGTCCCCAATCATCATTGAAGCTGATGCTTTTGTCTCTGCAACTTTTAAAGCACGAATAAAAATTTGTGGATGTGGTTTTTTATAACCCACTTTTTCAGCAGTAAAAATATATTTAAAATAAGGCTGAATACCTGAATTTATAATCTTAAAGTGCTGGACCTCTTCAAATCCATTGGTAATAATATGTAATCTATATTCTTTATTTAAGAATTCCAATAAATCAATTGTACCTTCAAAAAGGTTTTTAAATGAACTTAAATAATTAATGTATTGTTCAGATATTTTAAAAATTTTATCATTAGATAAATTATGCCCTAGTTTTTCGAAAGTTTTAGATAAACGTTTAAATCTTAGTTCTTCTTGGGTGATTTTATTTTCTCTGTACAATTTCCAATAGGCATGGTTTATCGGATTATAATAGTTGAGAAAATCATTTAAAGAAACCCGTAAATTGATTTCTTCAAAAACTTTACTAAAAGTTAAAGCTGAATTTTTCTCAAAATCCCATAGCGTGTGGTCTAAATCAAAAAAAATATCAGTAATAGTATCTAAATTATTCATTTAACATAATTCTTATCTTTATTTTATTTTTTGTATTTGTTTAAAGGATAAAACTCTCAAATAAATTAAATGATTAATTACAAAATAATTCCAATTATAAAAACAATATTTTTAAAGTCATAAAATCATGAGCTATTAACTAAATTTATTTGTTCTTATGATATAGTTACAACTTGTTTTAATTTTTCCCAATCCAAATCACCAAAACTCCCTGAACTCATCATTACTAAAACACGCTTTGAATAATCTTGATTTAATAGCTTTTCCTGTAAAGTAGTAGCTTCAGTAATTATATTGAGTGATTTATGATTAAAGGCCTTCTTTATTATATTATGATCAATAGGAACTTTGTCTTTTATTTTTAAAGCCTCTAAATCATAAAAAATTGTAGCCTCATCAGAGCAATTCAAGGTGTCTTTATACTCCTCTATAAAATTTTTATCCAGGCTACTATATGTATGTAATTCTAGGCAAACTTCAATTTTATGATTTGAAAACTGCTTTTTTACAGCTTCATTTGAAGCCTTAACTTTACTAGGAGAATGAGCAAAATCTTTGAAGAGAATTGATGTTTTACCTTTCGCAATTTGTTCCAGTCTTTTTGCTGCTCCTGTAAAACTTGGAATCGCTTCATAAAAGTCAGAGGCATCAACTCCCATAAGTTGAGCAATCCACTGAGCTCCTGAAATATTCATTAAATTATGACTTCCAAAGACGGAAAGAGGAAAAATTCCCTCGGAATTATTTAAAAAAGTAGTTCCATTCTCTATGGTATGTTTCGGTATTTGGTAAGGAATTTTTTTTATTGGATGATTACAATTTTCAACCAAAGACTTCAATATTAAATCTTGATCGTTATAAATCAAAACACCACCTTCAACTATTGAGAAAATAAACTTTTCAAATTGAGAGATGTAATCTTCAAAAGTTGGGAAGACATTAACATGATCCCAAGCAATTCCACTTATTAAGGCAATTTCTGGTTTATACCACAAAAATTTTGGTTTTGAATCTATCGCAGAAGATAAATATTCATCTCCTTCCAATAAAACAAAATCATTCTCATTAGATAATGATAAGGTTTCAGGAACAGCTGGAACCGTTGCGCCAACCATATAATCAGTAGCAACTTTATGATAATTTAAAACATGTAAAATCATTGCTGTTATCGAAGTTTTTCCATGACTACCCGCAATTACTACAGTTGATTTCTCCAGACACATTGCTTTTAAAAACTGTGGATATGATTGAATTTTTAATCCCAAAGATTGTGCATGAATTAATTCTGGATTATCACTGCTGGCATGCATTCCTAGAATCACTACATCGATTTTACTATTGAGTTTTTCAGGATACCAACCCAAATTTTGCGGTAACAAACCTGCAAGTTCTAAGTTTGTTTTGGAGGGGTTAAAAATAAAATCGTCACTCCCAGTAATTTTATGACCCATCCGGTGCATTGCAAGTGCTAAACTGTGCATGGCACTGCCTCCTATAGCAATAAAGTGTAATTGCATCATAAATTAAAATCAATTTAGGTGTTTAAAAGTTTCCAAAGTGCATCTTTTAACTCGATCAAATGATATTGTGTTGTACTTGATATTATTAGATGGGGAGTTTTATTAAAAAGCGTTTTCATTTCCATGACATATTCTGCTTTAAGTTCATCATCTAATAAATCGGCTTTAGAAAGAACAATCATAAAGAGCTTATCTAAAAGTTCAGGATTGTACTTCACAAGTTCCTTTTGAAGGATGAGAAACTCATTTTTTAAGTTTTTAGTGTCGGCGGGTATGACAAAAAGCAAAATAGAATTTCTTTCAATGTGTCTTAAAAAATAATGCCCTAATCCTTTTCCCTCTGCTGCTCCTTCAATAATTCCAGGAATATCGGCCATCACAAAAGATTGAAAATCACGATATTCAACAATCCCTAGATTGGGCTTGAGAGTGGTGAATTCATAATCAGCGATTTTAGGTTTTGCTGAGGTTAGAGCTGCAAGAAGAGTTGACTTTCCTGCATTTGGAAAACCAACTAACCCAACATCTGCCAAAACTTTTAATTCCAAAGTTATTTGTAAAGTTGTTCCTTCAATTCCAGGTTGAGCATAACGAGGAGTTTGACGGGTTGAAGATTTAAAATGCCAATTTCCCCTACCTCCTAAACCTCCTTCTCGAATAATTACTTCTTGTTTATCTTCAGTAATTTCAAATAAGATCAAATTAGTTTCTGTATCTCGCACTAAAGTTCCTACAGGTATATCGATAAAAACATCTTTCCCTTGCGCTCCACTACTTCTGTTTTTACTCCCATCTCCACCATGTCCGGCAGAAAAATGTTTTTTAAATTTGAATGTATAAAGTGTCCAAAGCTGTCTGTTTCCTCTAAAAATAATATGCCCTCCGCGACCACCGTCACCTCCATCAGGACCGCCTTTTGTTATATATTTTTCTCGATGTAAATGAATTGATCCTTTACCTCCATTACCAGAGCTAACAAAAAGTTTGACATAATCAACGAAATTTCCTTCTGTCATGGGTTAATTTAAACTCTCTATTAGTTTAGTCAAACGGGTAGTGATTTCCTGAATCGTTCCAATTCCATTGACACTATGAAATTTTTCCTGAATTTGATAATATATACAAAGTGGAGCTGTTTTAATGTTATACTCATCAAAACGATTTCTTATTTTAATTTCATTTTTATCGTCAATTCTTCCACTTGAT
>MEHZ011401988.1_pt1 | contig 29977 bp, 26 predicted proteins | sample 897221 | NCBI WGS metagenome assembly MEHZ01 (sample SAMN05514161, study PRJNA337945) | marine metagenome | isolation source: marine surface water | place: Arctic Ocean | collected 2007-12-13
CGGCCGAGACCAAGGTCTACGTCGGTGTTCGCCATGTGTTCATCCTTCGGTGAGCGCCGGGTGCGGGCGCAAAGGTTTGGGTTGTAGTGATTCTAGGGAGTCGGTACCTCTCGCCAACGTCTCAAGCCACACCTATGTTCCGGGGAACGCCCAGCTTCTTAGACAGATATGCATTACATCGATGGCCCGGGCTCAGGAGAATTCCGTGTCGAGAGCGACGGAACTCTCATCACATGCCTGATTCCGGCTCAAAACCTCGGCCTGTAACGGCGGGCTAGGACCGTCGTGGGGTCGTCGACGTCTTCCCATCGCCGGTAACCCTCATCGGCACAACAAAGGTGACAGGCCTGAGCCAGAGTTTGCATCGCTGCTCCTCGGAGCGCCAAATGCGCTCCGCTACGGCACCGCGACGGCACCGCGAACTCCGCGAACATCGGCGGCTTCGTCAACAAGGCTCGCACTATTTCAGCTGTGATATCAGCCGACGCTTTTAGACCGGCAAAATTCAGGCTCGGTCAACAAGCTTGTTGCAAGCCGCTGTGAGAACAGCGACAGCGATCCGTGACATTGCCGACGCTACGTTGGTTGGGGCACCAACGCGAGTTAGTCGATTCTGCGCAGATCCTTGGCGAAGCGGTGACCTCGCTCGACATAACTGGCGGCACCCATCGCTATCATTTTTTGGCTCGATTTACCTTCGCGAATCTTGGCGGGGATACCAGCAGCCATTGCGCCGTCGGGAATCTGCGTGCCACCAAGCACCACGGCGCTGGCAGCAACCAAAGCGCCGTTACCGACAACAGCTGCGTGAAGCACGACAGAATTACTGCCAACGAGCGCATTATTCAACACGGTGCAGCCTTCGAGATGTACGAGATGCCCGATCACACAATCGTCGCCGACCCGTGTCCATAGGTCGGGGGTCGTGTGAAGAACAGAGCCGTCCTGAATTGATGTGCGATCGCCGACAATGATCTCACCATCGTCGCCTCGCAGCACCGCACAGGGCCAAACCGTCGACTCGCTTCCAATGGTGACCGAACCGATGATGACGGCTTCAGGATGGATATACGCGTCGCTGGCGATGGTCGGCTCTTGTGAGCCAAGTGCATAAATAGGCATTAGTCAGGCAGATCAGTCAGAGCGATTCGGACGCCTTCACGTGCAGAGAACACCTGCGAGAGTCCAGCCTTTTCGCCGAGGTCCTGGGCGTACTGTTCGATGATCACGAGTTCATCGTCGGTATGGAGTGGATCGTGTGAGAACAGCACGAGTGATGACACGCCAGCCTGAAGTGCAACCTCGACGGCGTAGTCGGGCGTGCTGTGTCCCCAATGCGCCCGCTTATCGAACAGTTCTTGTGGGTATTGACCATCATGGATAAGTAGGTCAGCTCCGTCGCAGAGTTCCAGCACAGTGTCGGCCACCTTGGTTGGGTCATCGATGGGCTGTTGATGGTCCGGAATATACACGAGCGTCTTGCCGCCGACCTCGATGCGGTACCCACTGGTGGCGCTGGTGTGGGGCACCGGCCGGGCCCAGACCTTGGCGGTGCCGACCTCGAGGTCGTCGCACCAGAGATCGTGGATTCTTAGTTCGCCAGCAAAGTCATCGATCGTGACCGGGAAGAACGGAGGCTTTATGAGGGTACGAATTGCGGCCTCAAGTGTCATTCCCTCATCGGGCGGCCCGTAGATGTCAAGCACGCCACCTGGGCAAAGCACGGGCGAGAAGAAAGGCAAGCCGGCAACATGATCCCAGTGCAGATGGGTTAGTAGCACTGTTGCTTCAAGAGCACAGTCGCCTAGCGCCTTGGAATAGGCGAACAGGCCCGATCCCATGTCGAGGATGATTGGCTTCTCATCGGGAATGTCGATGACCGCACAACAGGTATTTCCGCCGAAGCCCAAATGCGTTGACGCGCTAAAGGGTGTAGAACCTCGTACCCCGTAGAACGTCACGCCGGTGCTGACCAAGGGGCGCAGTGTAGGACGAACTTCACACTCCATGAGAGATAACACCCTGTTCACCAGCTAGTGAATTCGGTCACTGCAGCAGCAAGCACGCCCGGCCTGATCAATCGGGCAACATCAACCAGCCACCTTTGCACACCGCCAAACCGTCAGAAATGAGGGTGTCTGCAATTCGTTTCACATCAGCTGCTGAGTCGGCCGGTCGGCCATACCGAGCGAGTTCGTTCATGTCGATCGGAGAGCGCCGGAGCTCGTCGACGAGACGGCCGCGGACCTGGCGATCAGAACCATCAAAACGCGACTGCTTGGTTGACACCCCTGCACTGTTTATCGCCGGGTCTTGGCCCGCCCCCTTCCAGGCGCATGACCGCTGGAGTGGGCATTCAGCGCAGGCAGGTTCGCGCTTGGTACACACGGCACTCGCAAAGTCGAACAAACTCTGGTTCCACATCCAGCCTTGCCCAACAGGCACAAGTTCGTCGGCCAGATGTTGCGCCTGCTTTGGGGTAAGACGGGTCCCTGTCCAGCGTGCAAGCAGACGGCCGACGTTCGTGTCGACGACGGCGACATCGTGTTCAAAGGCAAAAGCCTGGACGGCCCGCGCTGTGTAGGGACCAATGCCAGGCAACTTAAGTAAGGCATCGAGGTTGGCTGGCAGGTACCCATCGTGCTCATCAACAACCCGTTGTGCTGCTTTCCACAGATTCACCGCTCGGCGGTTGTAGCCAAGACCGGCCCACAACTCGATCACTGCAGACAATGGGCCCTCGGCGCAACTCGTCGCAGTCGGGAACAGCGTGAGGAACTCGTGATAACGCTCGATCACCCGGCTAATTTGGGTCTGTTGCAACATCACTTCGCTGACCAGGATGTGCCACGGATCGCGAGAACGCCGCCACGGAAGGTCACGCAGACCGGTGCTCGCCCAGGCCTGCAACGGCGCAACAACCTGTAGCGGCACGACTAGGCCGGGCACCAGCGGGTCTCGAAGCTGGTTGTCCTTGTCCAACAACGGGTCACTCGGCAACGGCTACCGCTGAATTCAAAACAGTTCGGGAACAATGGGACAGCCACCGCTCTGAGCGGCCTGGGCCGGCGCAACTGCGCCCGCGGCGGTAATTACCTGATCTACCAGGCTGAGCGGAACTTCTTCTAGTTCGCGCAGGTAGCGAGGGTCACCGGCCTGAACATTCCAGCGTCGAGCGAGCCCGCCATACATTCGCTCGCCTAGGGCAACGCCGATCGATGCGACACCCCACACCGGTACTTCCAGATGGCGAGCAACAGCCACCGCTGGGAAGGTACCCATGCAAGCAAGACCGTGGTTCGGGCCGAGTGCGTCAAAGTGCACGATCAGGTGTGTGGCTTCGAAGAGTGCTTGGGCAGTTGCCTCGGCGTCGACAGTCACCAGGTTCTGGCCCTCGTCGGCAAAGCGCTCGATCTGATACTCCGCGTTGCCGTCGGTGTCTACGATCACGAACCCGAGGTCACCACGTTTACGGGCCAGAGCAGACATCGCGTCGGTCCAGCCAACAGCAGCGACCACTGCGTCATCGGGCAGCGAATAGGCAAGGGCCGCCAAAGTGCCATCGTCTTCGAGCAGCTCAACAGCTTCCCATAACGCCTTGCGCTGGTTCGGGGCACCCAGCACATGAGCGACAAGCCACACCAGCGCGCCCGACGTTGCCTGTCGGTCCAGGATGCGGCGACACGCTATGAGCAAACCAGCGTCGTCACCGACGAAGTCGGCCAGCGCCATTGCGGTTTCGCGGGCCAGCACATCGGCCGGTACATCGGTGGCTCGGGCCACGTAACGAAGTCGCTCAATGGGATGCACTGCCAAACAGTACTTCCCCGAAGAGCGAGACATTCAGCCCTGTAGCGGCCGATCGAGACGCACAAATGTGGAAGGTCCAGCGCCCACCTGCCAGCTTTCGATCTTGAGCGAAGAAAATCGTGCGTCGATCGCGTTGCTGGGGCAGCTACAGCGAACCGCGGCCGACTAGCCTGATGCGATGGCTACTGCTCCCCCACCAGAGATCGAGCTCGACCCGCTCCAGGGTGACCCTCGCCCCGTTGGCGACTGGGTTACCACTTTTCACCTGGCCGTCGTGGTTCTTGACCCGTACACCCATGAAAGCTCGTGGATCATCGACACCGCGGCGCGGGTACTGGCGTCCTACAACGCTGCCGATGTGCGTACCGCATGGTTGGTGACGGGCACCGACGACGAGGCACGTAAGTTCCTCGGCCCACTGGCCGACGAGTTTTTGACGTTCACTGACCCGGACCGGACCTTTGTCAAGGGCCTCGAGCTGAAGAGCTTGCCCGCCTTCGTTCATATTGATCACGCACTGAATGTCGTTGGCGCGGCCGAAGGCTGGAATCCAGCCGAGTGGCGCAGCGTGGCCTCCGAACTGTCAAAGCAGATGAGCTGGAGCCGACCTGGCATTCCCGAGGCGGGCGACCCGCCTCCTTACCCCGGCACCCCGGCGATCGGCTAAGACAGCTTCATCATGGAATTTAACTACCGAGACCTCCTGCCACTCGAAGGCCCCGATACGACCGAATATCGGCTCATCACTACCGAGGGTGTCAACACCGTCGACCTCGGAGGCAGACAATTTCTTGAGGTCAGCGACGAGGCAATAACCGCGCTCACTAGCGAGGCAATGCGCGACATTGCGCACCTGCTTCGGCCGTCGCATCTGCAACAGCTCGCCGACATCCTCGACGACGACGACGCATCTCCCAACGACCGTTTCGTCGCAACCGAACTCCTCAAAAACGCCACGATCGCCGCTGGCGGCATCTTGCCCGGCTGCCAAGACACCGGCACCGCAATCGTCAAAGGCAAGAAGGGCCAGTTCGTCCTGACCCCAGGCGACGACAAGCCAGCCATCGCTCGCGGTATTTTCGACACCTACCAAACGTCGAATCTGCGATATTCCCAGCTCGCTCCTCTCGACATGTTCACCGAGAAGAACACCGGCAACAATCTGCCAGCCGAGATCAAGATTGAAGCGATCCCTGGCGACGAGTACAAATTCTTCTTCATGGCCAAGGGTGGCGGATCTGCCAACAAGAGCTTCCTTTTCCAGGAAACCAAAGCCCTGCTGAACGAGACCAGTCTCATCAACTTCCTTGACGAGAAGCTTCGCAAGATAGGTACGTCAGCCTGCCCGCCTTACCACCTGGGCATTGTCATCGGCGGCACCTCCGCGGAGTACGCAGTCGAGATGGCCAAGATGGCCTCGACCCGTTATCTCGATGGTCTGCCAACCTCAGGAAGCGAGTCCGGGCACGCCTATCGCGACCTCGAATGGGAAGAACGCATTTTGCAGATGACCCGCGAGTTCGGCATCGGCGCGCAGTTCGGCGGTAAGTACTTCTGTCACGACGTGCGGGTGATCCGACTGCCGCGACATGGCGCATCCTGTCCGGTCGGCATCGCCGTGTCGTGTTCTGCCGATCGCCAGGTCATGGCGAAGATCAACAGCGAAGGTGTTTGGATCGAGGCGCTCGAGCAGGACCCCGCTCGCTTCTTGCCCGAGACCACCGCAAGTCAGCTCTCGCGCAACGTCGTCGAAGTCGACTTGAACCAGTCGATGGATGACATTCGCGCCCAGCTCACCCAATACCCCGTGAAGACCCGACTCTCCCTCTCGGGCACCCTGGTCGTCGGTCGCGACATTGCCCATGCCAAGATCAAGGAACGTCTCGACGCTGGCGAAGAGATGCCTGACTATCTCCGCGAATGCCCGATCTATTACGCAGGTCCGGCCAAGACACCCGCAGGCTACGCATCTGGTTCGTTCGGTCCAACAACCGCTAGTCGCATGGATCCCTATGTCGAGCAGTTCCAGGCGGCAGGTGGATCTATGGTCATGCTGGCCAAGGGCAACCGCTCACAACAGGTAACCGACGCCTGTCGCACCCACGGCGGGTTCTACCTGGGATCGATCGGTGGACCTGCCGCCCGCCTAGCCAAGGATTCGATTCGCAAGGTCGAGGTGCTGGAGTACCCCGAGCTTGGCATGGAAGCCATCTGGCGCATCGAGGTCGAAGACTTCCCTGCGTTCACTGTTGTCGACGACAAGGGCAACGACTTCTACGCCGAAGTCACCACGCCTGTCGCCCTGCGCACCTGAAACGCAGCGTGACGTCCCCATGGGGACGTCTGGTCCGCTAGTGGCGGCGCTCCCAGGCCGCTCAGATCAATGGTCAGCGAGTCAGCTTCGTCCAAGACAATCATCGTGAGTGTGCGCCATCGATTCGATCGATCCAGGCGATGGAGCGCTTGAGAGGACAACAACGATGCCCTGATCGAAGCGATAGGCGACGAAGGTGTCGCGTCGGTACAACTGGCGTTGAAGGCATTCAACCTGAACCGACACGGCGGGACACCCATCCGACTCGGCGCCCTCGACAGGGAAACCTAGAGCGGCACCAGCAACGCCACCGTCACCGTCCAGCTCTGCGGTCTCAGGCCATTCTGTCCTGCTCTCGCCGTGCTACTGCTCTCGCTATTGGGCGGCGCTTGCCCACACGACTGGCACCAGCGATCTACGCGCATTGCACCACCAGCAGACGCCAAATGTGAGACAGGGTGCGGTCATGATTCTTCCGCAGCGGTCTCCACGCCATAGGTTAGTAATCGAAAGACTCTCGACGCTGATGAGGTGATGATGCGCGGCATTGTTGGCTATGGCACCTATGTGCCTTACTACCGACTTCAACGGTCGGCGATCACCACTGCGCTTGGCGCTGGTGGTGGCCGAGGCACCCGGGCGGTTGCCTCATACGACGAGGACGCTACGTCCATGTCGGTCGAGGCGGCCCGAAACCTGATGAGGTCGTTCTCTGCGACGCCATCACCCACTCCCGCGGCCATCTACTTTGCGTCGGCTACACCGCCGTATCTGGACAAGACGAATGCGAATGCGATCCATGCCGCATTGAACATGGCATCAAGCGTGTTCGCCGCCGACATGACCGGTTCAGCTCGATCAACGACCGGCGCTCTTGGCGCTGCCCTCAACGATCAGCGGCCAGTGCTGATGACTTCGTCCGACGTGCGCTCGGGGCGGCCTTCGTCGGCTGACGAGGCGAACATGGGCGACGCTGCAGTGGCCTTGATGATCGGCAGCGACGTCGACGCACCTGTCATCGCCGAATGGCTCGGTGGCGCATCGGCGACCGGTGAATTTCTTGATCGCTGGCGCCAACCTGGCTGGGACTACTCACGGGTGTGGGAAGAGCGCTTCGGCGAGGCTGCGTATCTGCCGCTCGTGACCGAGGCAGCCACTGCTGCCTTCAAAGACACCGAGATCTCAGCCGAATCAGTAGACACTGCTGTAATCACCGGCATGCACGCCCGAGCCGTTCGTGGCGCAGCTCGTGCTGCTGGCATCAGCGGCGACACACCCGTAGCGAACGACCTGGCTACCGAAATTGGCACCACCGGCAGCTCACACGGCCTACTTGTCCTGGCCAGCGTGCTCGACAAGGCCGAACCGGGCCAACTGATTATGGTTGTCAACCTGGCCGATGGCTGCGACGTCGACTTCTTCCGCACAACCGACGCGATCGCCGACTACACGCCATACAAGACAGTCGAATCCCAGATAGCCAATGGCAACGATTCTCTCGACTACCAAGCGTTTTTGACTTGGCGAGGCTTCCTTGATCGCGAACCACCGCGTCGCCCAGATCCTGCCGCTCCCGCAGCACCACCTTCGAGCCGCATGGTGAAATGGAAGTACGGCTTCCAAGGTTCACGTGACCGCGAGTCTGGCGCTATCCATCTACCGCCTCAGCGGGTGTCGGTCAAGGGCGGCAACGTCGACGACATGGAAATGGTGCCAATGGCCGACGTAGAAGCCAAGGTCACCACGTTCACTATCGACCGTCTTGCGTATTCGCTTTCGCCCCCAACAGTTGGAGCCATCATTGACTTCGATGGTGGCGGTCGATTCAAGGCCGAGCTCACCGATGTTGATCCCGACGAAGTCGAGGTTGGCATGCGCGTAGAGATGACTTTTCGCCGGTTGATGACAGCCGACGGTGTGCACAACTACTTTTGGAAAGCAACACCCGTTCGATAGAGCGTTTCCACAAGCGCTGTAGGAACAGGACCTAGAAAAACAGGAGCCATCATGGCATCAAGAGGAATCAAGGACCAGGTCGCAATCATTGGTATGGGTTGCACCAACTTTGGCGAGCACTGGGACAAGTCGGTCGACGACATGCTGATCGAGGCCGCTCACGCTGCATACGAATCGGCTGGAATCAAGCAAGAGGATCTGGACGCGTATTGGTTCGGAACACTTGGCAGTGCCGTGTCTGGCCTAGCGCTCAGCAGCGCGCTGAAGATCGACTACAAACCCGTTACACGCGTCGAGAACATGTGCGCCACTGGTTCCGAAGCGTTCCGCAACGCGGCCTATGCCGTGGCATCCGGTGCCTACGACATGGTCATGGCCATTGGTGTCGAAAAGCTCAAGGACAACGGCATGTCCGGCCTTGTCGGCGCGCCCCTCCCCAGCGACGGCACCCAGTCAACGCTCACCGCTCCGGCATCGTTCTCCTTGCTCGCTCCTGCCTACGCCGATAAGTACGGCGTTGACCGTCAAGAGATGAAAGAGGTCATGGCTCGCATCGCGTGGAAGAACCACTACAACGGTGCCCGCAACCCTCGTGCTCAATTCCAGAAGGAAGTGAGTATGGAAAAGATCACCAATGCCCCGCTGATTGCTGGCGACCTGGGCATCTATGACTGCTCAGGGGTGAGCGATGGTTCAGCCGCAGCGATCCTGTGCCGGGCCGAGGACGCCCACAAGTACACCGACAATCCGCTGTACGTAAAGGCGCTGTCGTTCACCGCTGGCCCCGCAGCCGGTCCAATCGACGCTGACTACGATTACACCACGTTCCACGAGGTGTCGGCCTGCGCTGTCGATGCCTACGCACAGGCTGGCGTGACGAACCCTCGGGCCGAGCTTGCAATGGCCGAGGTCCACGACTGCTTCACCCCAACCGAGCTAGTTCTCATGGAAGACCTGGGCTTTGCCGAACGCGGGATGGGCTGGAAGGAAGTCCTGGCCGGCACGTTTGATCTAGACGGCGAACTCCCCGTAAACCCTGATGGCGGCCTAAAGAGCTTCGGTCACCCAATCGGTGCATCGGGCCTGCGCATGTTGTTCGAGTGCTGGTTGCAGCTACGCCAAGAAGCACCAGCGGACCGTCAGATCAAGACGGTCACCGAACAAGGCAAGACGCTGGGCTTAACCCATAATCTTGGCGGTGCGCCTGGTGAATGTGTGAGCTTCGCGTCGATCGTCGGTTCCGAACTCGGTTAATAGTCAGGCGTTCGCTCGGCCGAGCAATGCACTAGGTCGAGCGCCCCTCCGGTGTCCTGCCGGACAGGACACTGGTTACATCTGATCGCAAGTCGGGGCACCGCTCACCTAGTCAGGTGTGGGTGCCCCCTCGTTCTGTCTGAGTCCTTGGACCCCGGAGCGACCACCGATGAACCTGGCTCATCGCAGACCTCATGGGCTTCTTCGAGCATCACGCGATGTCCGCAAGAATTGCCATATAGCCAAGGTTGCTACTAGCGATTCGTTCGCCAATTTTGTTGGCTCCGGTGCAGTTTTGCTGGTTTATCTGATCAGCCGGCGAAGCAGTCGGCGACCTGCGCGTAGAACGCTCGCAGTTCTTCGCTGTGCTCGGCTGTGGTCTTGCCCAGGCGCACGAACGTGAGTCCGAGCTTCTGCGAGACCTTCAGCCGTTGACCTTCGTAACCGTTCGCTGCAAATGATCCGTGATCGTCGCGGGCGAGCCACCATTGGTAGCCGTAACCCTGGCCCGAGTCTGGGCAGGTGCCATGATCTTCGACGGACGCGTCGACCCAGCCTTCGGGTAGCAACCGGGAGCCGTCGGGCGCCATGCCATCGTTGCGGAACAACTCGCCAAAAGCTGCATAGTCGCAGCCGTCGCATACAGGAACGACGAGCCAATCCATGTATGTGCATCGTCGAACCTGATGGTTGTCTCCTGCATACCTGCGGGCCGCAGCAGATCGTCGGTCAACGCAGCGGTAAAGCCTGCTTCTCCCCCGCCAATCACGTTGCCCATGATCTGGATCTGATGTTCGTTGTACCGCTTGAATACAGCCACTCGGCGCCTGGCGCGTGGACAAGAGCTTGGCCAGAGACATAACCGGCGACATCGTCTTGGCCGGAGCCAAACAACATCTCGATCACATCGCTCACCGCGTCGTCGACGTAATCCTCATTCCACGACAGGCCACTGCGCATCTGCAACAGGTGCCGAAGTGTGATCGCTGCCCGGGGATCGTCAGCGCCGCGCCATGCAGGCACGGGCGCAGGCGCGTCGAGTTGCATTCGGCCCTCAGCTACCAGCACGCCGCATAGAGCCGAAGCCACACTCTTGCCCATCGACCATGAAAGGAATGTGGAATCGGCTGCAAAACCCTCGGAGTACCGCTCAAACACGATCTTTCCATCCAGACTCGCCACCAAGGCCTGCGTCTCTCCGCCCGTGCGCACAACACAGGACCGCTGCACATCCGCCCGAAAACCCTCGGAGGCTGTGGCCCAAAACTAGGCGTGGAGTCAACCACAACAGCGCTCCACTTACGTAGCTAAGATCGGATTTCGATGAGAGCGTTGACTGGGAACCGATTCGATCTCGGTACTCATTCGTACGCGGTGACCACATCGAACGCTGATGCCCAGCAATGGTTTGATTTGGGTCTCAACTGGTGCTTCGGGTTCAACCATGGCGAGGCGGCGAAGTGCTTCGAGCGCTGTCTCAAACAAGACCCTGAGTGTGCAATGGCCCACTGGGGCATCGCCTATGCGTCCGGCCCCTTCTACAACTATCCCTGGCGTCACTTCGGCCCCGACGAACTCGCCACTCGTACCCGACACTGTCATCAGAACATCGAACGGGCCCGCCAGTTGTCCTCTGTTGCAACGCGACCAGAACAGGCTCTGATCGAAGCCCTCGGTTCGCGATTCCCCCAACCGCTCGCAACATCGTTCGATGACTGCGACCGGTGCGACGATGACTATCGCGACGCTATGCGCGTTGTTCACCAACGTTTCCCCGATGACCATGATGTGATGGCTCTGTTCGTCGAAGCTCTCATCACCCGAACACCGTGGCGGCTGTGGGAGGTCACAACTGGTGAGCCAGCCAAAGGCGCTGACACGATCGAGGCTCTCGAAGTCTGTGAACGCTCCATCGCTTTGTCGGAGTCAGCGGGCGAGGCTTCGCACCCAGGGGTCCTGCACCTGCACATTCACACGCTCGAGATGTCGCACCACCCCGAGCATGCAATGCGATCTGCAGATGAGCTGGCAACGTTGGGCTCTGACAACGGCCATCTGAACCATATGCCCGCGCACATCTACGTGTTGTGTGGCCAATACGAAAAGGCACGGCTCGCTAGTACGGAAGCGATCGCGGCCGACAATAACTACGTCGACTACGCCGGACCGCTCACCTTTTTCACAACGAATCGGTGCCATGACCTGCACCTGATGATCTACACCTGCATGCTTCAGGGCCGGTTTGTCGATGCGATGAATGCCGCGGACCAGATCTGCGAGATGCTGACTCCCGAGGTGCTCGGGGTCAACGGTCTACCTCAGCTCGCTGCAACCATGGAGGGCTACTTCTCGATGCGTATGCATGTGCTGGTGCGCTTCGGCCGTTGGCAGGACATCGTCGATGCGCCTCTGCCACCAGATCCCGAGCTCTATTGCGTATCGCTGGCCATGCACCACTACGCAAAGGGTGTCGCCGAAGCAGCGCTCGGCAACTTCGAGAGTGCTGAGCTTCACCGCGAAGCGTTCGACGAGGCGATCACAAACATTCCAAAGTCCAGGCGGTTCTTCAACAATGCTGCCATCAACGTGCTCGCCGTTGGGGAGAAAATGCTCGACGGCGAGCTGGCCTACCACCAGGGTGACGTCGAAGAAGCGTTTGAGCATCTACGAGAGAGCGTGCGCCGCGACGACGATCTGGCGTACACCGAGCCGTGGGCCTGGATGCACCCGCCTCGTCATGCGCTCGGAGCCTTACTCATCGAGCAGCGCCAGCACGCCGAGGCCGAAGCGGTCTACCGAGCCGACCTGGGACTCGACGATTCGCTGCAGCGTTGCTCGCAGCACCCCAAGAATGTGTGGAGCCTGCATGGCTTGATCGAGTGCCTAGCCACCCGAGGCGAAACACAAGACCGCGCCAGGTTTGAAGAACTACTTGCTCTGGCGCTCGCAGAAGCCGACGTGCCAATCGTGTCATCGTGTATGTGCCAGGGCGCCACGGCCGCAGACACCGAAGCCGGCGGTCCCCCATGATTGCTTCGCTTCCCATGTATCAACGACCCCAGCTCGTCGACGCCCACCGCCGTTACTGGAATCTGATTCGAGCCGAACTCGCCGCGGTCGGCATCACAAGCCCGCGGGAGTTGTCGCAGGCCGCCGATGAGTTCACAACTTGGACGGACCCGACGCTTGTCTTAAGTCAGACCTGTGGCATGCCGTACCGCAACACGCTGCATGGCCATGTGAGCCTGATCGGCACCCCCGACTTTGGGGTCCAAGGTTGTGCACCGGGCTTCTATCGCAGCGCGCTCGTCGTGCGCACCGACGACCAGCGAGCCAACGTCGAGGATTTCGCGACCGCCGTCTTCTCGTACAACCAGGACCATTCGCAGTCGGGTTACAGCGCTGCATTTCATCATGTGGTCAAGTTCGGTTTCTGGTTTGAACGCAGGTTCCACTCTGGCCAACACCTTGAGTCGGCGAAAGCGGTTGTCGATGCTCGGGCCGACATCGCCGCCATCGATGCCGTGACATGGCGCCTGATCGAGCAGCACGAATCGTTCTCGCCGCGGCTACGAGTGCTTGATTGGACCGAACCCAGACCCGGCTTGCCGTACATCACGGGCATCGATGCCGACACGAAAGCTGTCTTCGGTGCAGTCGAGCAAGCGATCGGGCAGCTCACCAGCGACGATCGCGAAGCCCTCGGCGTTCGGGGACTCGTGCCAATTCCTGCGGGCGCTTATCTACAGGTTCCTAACCCACCAGACGAGATCACCGCTGGGCTGTAGCGAACGCCCGGTTTCTGACACCGGCTGCGCCTCCACGTCCCGGTCGAAGTACGAATCGCTGTCTTCAGCGAAGCTTCAGCCCGCAACGTCTACGTTGTCGCCATGGCTAACACGACAGCGCTGCGCAACATCACGGCGACGGCGCTCGGCACCCGTTCTGATTGGCAGTTGCGACGACCGGCGCTACCGAGCCCTCGAATTGGAATGCACCTGGTTGGACCGGCCGCTGTCCTTGCGTCAATCGCCGGATCATGGTTCGCATTCGCCGACGCCACGGGCGACGGCTCCAGCGTTGCCTTCGGACTGTTCATCGGCGCAGTGTCGATCATCTTGATGGCGTGGAGCTTTGTGCTTGCGGTTCGACTTCGATTCCTCGAGCGTTTTTTTGGGGGCCTCGACTCGATGTACCGGGTGCATCGGTGGGCGGGAACGTTCGCTGTTGTTGCCATGTACTTACACACCACCATCGAGCCCGATATCAACGGTGGCATCCGCGGCGCAAGCCCCTCGCTGGCCGATACCGCCGAGGACCTTGCCGGAACCGGGCAGACCATGCTGTACATCCTCGTTGGCATCAGCTTGGTCCGTTGGTTTCCATACCGGTGGTGGCGTTTGACGCACAAGCTGTTGGGCATTCCCTTCGCTTTTGCCTGCTTTCATTTCTTCACCGCCGAGAAACCATATGCAAACAGATCGGCCTGGGGTTGGTACTTCGGTGCGATTATGGTCGCTGGCCTGCTCGCCTACGTGGGGCGTGTTGTCGGTAAGGACATCGTCACACCAGGGGTGGCCTACACCGTGAAACAAGCAGACGTCTCCGGCTCAACACTGAATCTGGAGCTAGCGCCAGCGGGGAAGGCGCTAAAACATCACGCCGGGCAATTCGTTGTGCTCAAGGTCCAGAAACCGGGTCTAGGTGAGCCGCATATCTTTACTGTCGCATCGGGCCCTGAGTCGCCAACCTTGCGCTTCTTCATCCGTGACCTGGGCGACTGGACTGCGCGCATGCAACAAGCCGAGTTGGTCGGCGCAAAGGTCACGGTCGAAGGCCCCTATGGCATGTTCGAGCCAATCGCCGATGACGCCACGAAGACAGTCTGGGTGGCTGGCGGCGTCGGCATCACGCCGTTCCTCAGCGCTGCGGGAACCCTGCCATCAGGCAACGATGGGCGTCCGACCTTGCACTATCTGGTGCGCTCACGAGACGATGCCATGGCCCTCGACGTGTTAGAAGCCCACCATGTCGCCGGTCGGCTCCGGCTCGTCGTTCACGCATCGGCTGATGGTGAGCGCTTCCATCCAGGCTCTCTGAGCGAACATCACGGCGTCGCTGGACTCTCTGGTGCCCATGTTGCGGTGTGTGGCCCGGCATCGCTGGTCACCCTGGTCGATACCGAAGCTCGCCGCTTAGGTGCCTCGTTCGTCGAGCGCGAAGACTTTGACGTTCGCCAAGGATTTGGCCCCGACCTATCGCGGTTAATTCACGACACCACAACGAAGAAGCTGCGCCCATCCTGAACCGTTCCCGCAACGGCACATCTCTACTCGCTCGCCCAGTACCCGAGCACTTGGGAACCCCAACACGCCGCAGGCTAAGTTCGTCCTCATGACTCGTTCATTTGACTGGATTGCTCATCACGCGACTACGCGTCCTGACGGCATCGCCCAGATCGACTTGGCGACCGATCGCACGTTCACATGGGCACAGATGCAAGACCGCACCAGTCGGCTTGCCGCTGCACTTGAACACGATTTTGGTATCGGGCCCGAGGATCGGGTTGCGGTCCTGGCACAGAACAACAGCAACTTCTTCGAAGTGCAATTTGCTTGCTGGAAGCTTGGCGCGATCTTCGTGCCGGTCAACTGGCGGCTCACACTTTCTGAGCTGACCTTCATTGCCGGCGACTGCACGCCAAAAGTGATCATTCATGATCAAGAGTTCAGCGCTATGTCCAAGGATCTTGCGGCCGCAACCAGCATCGAACACCGAATCAACTGGGAAGGCGACGACGATGGCGCCGCCAGTTACGAGGACGCGATCGCGTCGGCCGATGCTGACAATTACACCGCAAACGACAACACCCTCGACACCGTGCTGACGATCATGTACACGTCGGGAACCACCGGTACGCCCAAGGGCGCCATGATCACCCAGGGAATGACGTTCTACAACGCCGTCAACTGCGTCGAGTTCTTTGGGGTCAAGCAGGCCATGGTGAACCTGGCGTTCCTGCCCCTGTTCCACACTGGCGGGCTCAATGTCTTCGCCAACCCGTGCTTTCACTTTGGCGGCACCAATCTAATCATGCAGTCCTTTGACCCTGCCAGGTGCCTCGCTCTCTTGATGGACCCTGAGCTGGGTGTCACTCATTTCATAGGTGTCCCGGCCCATTACTTGTTCATGAGCCAGACACCCGAGTTCGCTGATGCGACGTTCCCAAAGATAGAAGCTGCTGCTGTTGGTGGCTCTCCTACGCCGGTGCCGTTGATCGAAGCGTGGATAGGCAAGGGGCTGCCGCTGCAACAAGCATTCGGTATGACCGAGACCTCTCCTCTGGTCACTGCATTGAAGCCCGAAGACTGTGAAGTCAAGATCGGTTCCTCTGGCCTGCCTGCCATGCACTGCGAGGTACGCATCGTGGGCGAAGATGGCGAGGACATGCCTGTCGGTGAGAAGGGTGAACTGTGGGTCCGGGGCCCCAATGTGACCCCCGGTTACTGGAACAGGCCCGAGGCGACAGCCGAGGCGATCACCGACGGCTGGTTGCACACCGGCGACGCAGCACAGTCCGACGAAGACGGCTTCATTTACATCGTCGACCGCTGGAAGGACATGTACATCTCCGGTGGCGAGAACGTCTATCCGGCCGAGGTCGAGAGCATCATCTATCAGCTTCCTCAAATCGGCGAGGTCTCGGTGATCGGGATTCCCGACGAAAAATGGGTCGAGGTCGGACGAGCAATTGTTGTCGTTAAGGACGGCGAGACGATCGACGAAGCGACGATCATCAACCATTGCCGTGAGCACCTCGCGAGATTCAAGGTGCCTCAGTCAGTCGCCTTCATCGACGAGATCCCGCACAACGCCACCGGCAAGGTCCTCAAGCGGGTCCTTCGAGAAACCCACGGCGCCTAACGGGCGCCAACCCGTTGGCGCCGACCTCTTGGCCTCGAGGGTTACATCATCTGATGTTCCCACTGGTTTTACCGCTACGTGTCTAAGCCTCGTGGCCTGGGCAAAAAAGGGGTGTCTGGCGGCAGCACTCGGTGTAGCCGAGATACTGCTCGGTCAGCCTGGCTTCTTCCCGTCGGCCTTGCGGTCAAAGAACAGGAATGTGCCTACAGAACAAACGGTGCGTAGCCATGCTGGTGTCGGCCAATGACCAGCGCCTGGGAACACGACCAAAGCAACCACCACCACTGCCTAGGCTAGTTCGAACAGCCAACCCTTGACCGCGATGTCCTTTGATGCCATAGGTGCATCAAGGTAGCGATTTATCCTCTCCTTCTCGCCTAGCGAGTGCGGACAGCTGAGCGCAAGAGCAGCGGCGCAGTGATGGCGACGGTGGCGATGCCGACATAGCGCATTGTCAGCACCGGACCGACTGCCGGAGCCACTACAGCTTGTGTCAACGCCCCAAAAGGCAGACCCCCTGAGAAGCCCAGCGTCATGATGCCCATGACACGCCCCATCATTTCAGGCTCAGTCTGTTGTTGCAGCAAGGTCCGATGCGACGCAATGGCGATGCCTGCGTTGATTCCCCAGCCGACCATGATCGCCATGGCGGCCCAGTAGTTCGGTGCGAGGCTCAACAACAGCTGTCCGAGCCCAAGGCCGACGCCAATGAACACGGCGACGTTCAGGCCATGACGCATGCCTTGGCGCCTGGCCACAAATATCGAACTGGTCAGCATGCCTATGGCGAACATGCCGAGCAAGAGTCCAGCTTCAAGTGAACCTCGACCGAACTCCTCTTCGACCACACGTGGCATCGCTATCTGCATCACGCTGAACGAAGAACCCAGGATCAGCGAGGTGATCAGCAAGCTTCGGCTCGGCTCGCGACCCAGGCCATAGCGCAACCCGTCTGCGATCTCGGTACGAAGCTTGGCTGGCGCCTTTGTCTCGATAGCTCGGGGAATGGTCACCTGACGCATCAGTAGGAATGCGATGCTCATCACCACGGCGAGCAGCGCAAAACCAGCAGCATTGCCCAGACCCGCGATTATGCCGCCACCGGCCGCAAGGCCGAGGAACCCGGCGGCCTGTCCGCCACCGTTCTGCAATGCCGCTGCATTCATCAATCGTTCACGTGGCACCAGCAACGGCACGATGGCGTTCAGGTTTGGCTGCATGATCACCAGCGTGCTGCCGACCACGACCGCCGCGACCCCAGCCAATCGCGGCGTCACCAGGTCAAGACCGATGACGGCAGCGAACAAGGCGAAGGCCACCGCACTTGCGCCCATCCACACCAAGCAGAACTTCTGACGATCGACTCGATCGGACCAGGCACCTGCGGGCAGCGAAAAAAGCAGCGCTGGTACACCGAGTGCAATACCGATCAGCCCCTCGGCCGCAGACCAGTCAGTGAGCGTCACCATGAGCCATACGAACATGAATCGCACCGTGCCGTTGATGCCAAACGCAAGAACCTGTGAGATCCAGAAGTTTCGAAAGTTCCGATCTCCTAGGAGCTGGCGCACCGGTGATTCGCCCCCTGACGCGTCGGTGGCAATCATCGCTGTCGACCAGAACCAGAGCAATCTCCAAAACGCGCAACTATCTGCAAGGCACTCCCTCGAGGACAACAGTAATTGGTGTTACTCCATCGGCGTGCCGAACCCCACATGCCTCGGCGGTTTCGCCTGTAGCGAAACCGTTTCCTTGCAAAATCTGATCGGCCTCGTCAGCATCGAGACCAATGCCGAGGAAGTCGTCGAACGTCGCAACGAGTCCACCAAGCAGATCAGAGTCAGCAGAACTTGTGAACTCAACGCGAGTAAGAAGCGCAGTCGGCTCATCGTCCACGGAATCTAAGGCGACAGTCCATTCAGGGCTATACAAGCCGCTCACAGGAAGTCCGTTCGCCGCTTCGGAAAGGAAAGGTTCCCAACGTGGTCTTCCATCGACTCGACCAAAGGCTGCGAGTAACTTCGATCGGTCCGGCCCTAGCGGGCTAAGGCTGCCAAACAATGCGGTGCGAGGCATCTCTCGTGCCGGACGAGCAACACATGCCGCTGTTGCCTCCACGATGTCGCCAGGATTATCGGAACGAGCATCGGCAGCTACACAAACGATGTGCCCACCCGGCGCCCGCGTTATATCGGCGAACAAGTGCGACACAGCAGCGTCCAAGGCCGCCGCATCGCGTGACTTGTTGGCCGCCAGGTTGCTGCTCAGACAAGCCGCCGCAAGCAGACCCATAGCGACCACCACTACTAAAACAGAGAAGGCCGCCGCATAGGAAATGATGTTACTGGTCACGATCCTGGCTCGACGGAAGTCGCGTAATAGGAGACACTGTCTGTATGACGAACTTGTTACCGGTTGGTGAAGACCTCCTCGAAGCGGCACGAAGCTTGCAAGGCGAGACGATCGAACTGCGACGTTCGGTACATGCCGAGCCTGAAATTGGGCTGCGACTTCCTGTGACACAGCACAAGATCGTCGAGTCGCTCACCGGGCTCGGGCTCGACATTACGCTCGGCGTGTCGACGACATCGGTCGTTGCTGATCTGGACACCGGCAAGCCCGGTCCAACGGTGCTGCTTCGAGCCGATATGGACGCTCTACCGCTGCAGGAAGACTTCGTCAGCGACTTCCAATCAACTCGTGAGGGCGCCATGCATGCCTGCGGCCATGACGCTCATGTCGCCATGTTGGCCAGTGCTGCCCGACTGCTATCGGAAAACAAGAGTGAATTCACCGGCAAGATCCGCTTCATGTTTCAGCCAGGCGAAGAGGGTTATCACGGCGCCAGATACATGATCGAAGAAGGCGTCCTCGACGGCGTCGACCGCGCCTTTGCTATCCATGTCGTCACCACCATGCCCAACGGCCTGATCACGACCAAGACCGGACCATTGCTTGCTAGCGCCGACCAGTTCGCGATCACGGTGCACGGCAGGGGCGGCCATGCGTCAGCACCCCAACATTGTGTCGACCCCATTCCACCTGCGGCGGCCATGGTCGGTGGCTTGCACAACATCATCAGCCGCGACATCGATCCATCACAATCCGCAGTTTTAACCGTCGGCCACATCCAGGCTGGTACGACGAACAACATCATCCCGCCATCGGCCTTCCTTGAAGGCACTATTCGCACATTCGACGAAGGTGTCCGCTCCAAGATCCGGAAAGCTGTCGAGCGGGTAGCGAAGGGAACCTCGCTGGCGCACGGCTGTACCTGTTCCTGCGACGTCATCGCCGGGTATCCCGTCACCGTCAACAACGACGAGCAGGCGGAGCTGACCGGTCGAGTCGCAACCGCGCTCGTGGGTGCTGATGGCTTCCTGATGGCCGAAGATCCAGCGCTCGCTGCCGAGGACTTCAGCTATGTCCTGAACAAGGTACCCGGCGCTATGGCCATGCTTGGTGTCTGTCCCGACGATGTCAGCCCCGCCGAAGCTGAACCTAACCATTCGAACTTCATGCGAGTCAATGAGTCGGCGCTCTATAACGGCGTGGGTCTTTACGCCGCTATGGCGATGTGCGGCTGAACAGTAGAAATCGGAGGAGAACATTATGACAAACCTTGCACCCATCGGCGACGACCTGCTCGAGGCAGCCCGTTCCCACCAAGACGCAACCGTCGAGCTGCGTCGATCTATCCATGCTGACCCTGAGCTCGGGCTACAGCTGCCGGAGACCCAGAAGAAGATCCTCGAATCCTTAACTGGCCTCGGGCTCGACATCACGCTCGGCGAATCGACCACTTCGGTCGTTGCCGATCTCGACACTGGCAGGCCCGGACCAACCGTGCTGCTGCGAGGCGACATGGATGCCTTGCCGCTGCAAGAGGACCATGTCAGCGACTTCCAATCGCGGCATCAGGGCAAGATGCACGCATGTGGCCACGACGCTCACGTTGCCATGCTCGCCAGTGCCGCCCAACTATTGTCCAATAACAAGGATGAACTCACCGGCAAGGTGCGCTTCATGTTTCAGCCCGGCGAAGAGGGTTATCACGGCGCCAGATACATGATCGAAGAAGGTGTGCTCGACGGCGTCGACCGCGCTTTCGCCATCCATGTCACCACCAATCTGCGCAACGGCTTGATCTCGACCCGCGGCGGGTCCATCATGGCGAGTGCCGACCGCTTCGAGATCACGGTCCACGGCAGTGGGGGTCATGCTTCTGCACCACAGAATTGTGTCGATCCCATCCCGGCCGCGGCGGCAACAGTTACGGCACTGCACACCATGGTCGGACGCTCTATCGACCCCGTCCGCTCCGGTTTGGTGACCGTCGCCCATATTCAGGCGGGAACAACCAACAATGTCATTCCTCCTCACGCGTTCATGGAAGGCACCATTCGCTCGCTCGACGAAACAACTCGGGCTGCTCTTCGCGAGGGCGTTGGCCGGGTCGCCCAAGGAACAGCGGCCTCGCACGGGTGCAGTTGCACTCACGAGGTCGTTGCTGGCTATCCCGTGACGATCAACGACCACGAACAAGCTGCGTTGACTCAGATTGTGACCAGCGAACTACTTGGTGCCGACAACTATGTCGAGATGCCACGCGCCCGAATGGGTGCCGAAGACTTCAGCTATGTGCTGCAACAGGTTCCGGGCGCAATGGCATTTCTGGGCGTATGCCCCGACGACCAAGACCCCAGCACCGCGGCGCCAAATCACTCAAACCTGATGCGCATCAACGAGTCCGGACTCACCAACGGCGTGGCGCTCTATGCCGCCATGGCGCTCGCTGGCTAGCTGCACAACATGCTCGAGCAGGTTCTGCTCAATCCTTGATCGAACCGTATTGGCTCCACCCGTTTGCCAACAGGAGCTCGGGGTTACCTGTCCAGTCCATCGCTCGTACCTGGGCGCCGCTTCTGCGGCCAGTAACGGCCCGCAGGAATTCGTGCGACGACGAGCGCAGCACGAGTTTCGAGTCGTCGTTTCCCGACGATGCTTCAGCTCGGTCTTTGCTAGGCCCGTCACCACTCACGGTGTCATCGAGTACGAGTGTCAGCATGCAGCCGGCCTCGATAGCACGCTGTTGCAGCGATGCTCCGTAGCGACTTGCGACACGCTGGACTGCTTCGATATCAATGTCGATCGGCCTGTCCAGTGCCTCACTAATATCGATCGCGTGCACGACAAGGTCGCAGGTAAGTGCAGCGACATAGGTCGGATCCTCGTCGCCCAAGGCTGCAAAGGCATCGGCGTTGCCAACCCACTCGCAACATAGTTGAGCGAGCGATAGCTCGGCTCGATCGTTCACCTGCCGAGCGGTTGCTTCGTCGCTTCCCCGGGGCAGGGGCACTCCGGCCAGCGTCTCGGCGACGAGCCCACTCACGTGTGCCATGACGTCCTTCACCGACCAGCCGGGGCATGTTGGAACCGCTGTCTGAGCATCGACATCGCTGAGACTCGACAGCTGCGAAACGATCAGGTGCTGCAGGCGAGCATAGAGCGATGGGGCTTCCGCTACGTCAAAGAACATAGGAGCGAAGTTAGCAGTGGGTGGAAAACCTCGTACCGCACCAAACACCGTCATTGTTCCGCACCCCGCTCGCCAGACGTTTGCCAAATATGGCACTCTTGGACCGATGAGGGGCGACCAGGCAGGCTTGGCGGCGAAGCCGGCAACAGACAGAAGCACGGCAACACCGACATCTGACTCGTCAGTCACCCGAACCCCTCGACCGGTTGCGTGGGCGAAGGTGGTGTTCCCCGCCCTTGGGTCGTTGCTAGGTCGAATGGTTGCAACCACCGCTGCGGCGAGCCTGTTCGTATTCCTGTTGCTTGAAATCTCGCTTCCGGGCGGATTCCGCGCGGTGGTCTTGCCGAACGGCGATTCCCGTTCACCGCGTGCTCGTCAGCTCATCGACGAGTTCCACCTCGACGACAACATTCTTGTGCGGTACCTCCACTGGGCTGGTGGCGCGGTCCGAGGCGACTTTGGCCGATCAACAAACTCGGGCGACTCGGTTACGAACATCCTGCTTCCTCGACTGTCCATCTCGCTCGAGATCATGCTCGTCGGCTTCGCTCTCACCGTGCTTATTGGCCTGCCACTTGGCCTACTAGCGGTCGCCCGCGATGGCCGTCGTGGCGGTACGGCACTGAACCTGCTGCTCGGCCTATCGCAGTCGGTCCCCGTGTTTGTCACGCCCATTTTTCTCATCGCTCTGTTCGCGGTTCAGCTGCGTTGGTTACCCGCAGCGGGATGGACACGCATCAGTGATTCGTTCACCCAGAATCTCAAGGGCCTGGTGCTTCCCATAACAGCTCTGGTGATGTCCGAGGTCGGAATCGTCGCTCGCATAGTGCGGGCCGACGTTTTGCGAGTGATGGAGAGTGAGTTCGTTGCTGCAGCCAAGGGCAAAGGTCTGAGCACGAGATACATCCTGTTCCGCCACACGCTGCGACCAGCCTCGCTCGGCTTGATGAACGTTATGGCCTTGAACATCAGCTCGTTGTTGACCGGCGCGCTGGTCATCGAATTGTTATTCGGCATTGGAGCGATCGGCCAGGTATTGCTCGAGTCAACGCTCAACCGCGACCTCTACCTGATTCTCGGCGTCACGACCTATGCGGTCGGTGTGTACGTCGTGCTGAACACGATTGTCGATGGTCTCATGCTGCTCTTGGACCCTCGCGTTCGACGCCGCCGATAACGAGAACCCGGCGGGGTCTCGGGTACTTCGATCCGGTGATCGCGACATCCCCACCAAAGCTTTATGCATGTTATATTCATGCTTAAAGGATCTGGGAAAGTTGGAAGCTCCGCAATGACCACTCCGTCACTCACGCCAGCGGCGTCGCTCACCACCGAAGAAGCAAGCCTCGACACGGCCCCTGCTGAAACCACAGGCCTCTCGTCGGTCGCGGTGCTCGGCGGTGGCCCGGCCGGGCTGTACTTCGCTATCTCGTTAAAGATGCGTAGCCCGAACGTCGACATCGCCGTCTTCGAACGAAACCGACCCAACGACACGTTTGGCTGGGGTGTCGTCTTGTCCGACGAGACGCTGACTAATCTCGACGACAACGACCCGGTCAGTGCCACAGAAATCAGAGAACACTTCGCTTACTGGGACGACATTGCTCTGCACCATCGTGGGCAGCGGTTGGTCTCGACCGGTCACGGCTTCTGCGGTATCGGCCGCAAACGCCTGCTCCTGATCCTGCAAGCTCGGGCTCGCGAGTTGGGTGTGGAACTGCACTTCGAAACCATCATCGATGCACCGGGCGACTACGCCTCGGCCTATGACATCGTGGTCGCTGCCGACGGCATCAACTCGCGCACCCGCTCTGAGTACGAGTCTACGTTCGAACCCAATACTGAGCTTCGGCTGTGTCAGTTCGTATGGCTAGGCACCCATCAGAAGTTCGACGATGCCTTCACATTCATCTTCGAGGAGACCGAACACGGTTGGATGTGGGCGCACGCGTACCAATTCGATGATGAACTGGCCACCTTCATCGTTGAATGTTCACAGAGCACGTTCGACGGTTTTGGCTTCGCAGACCTGACCCAACAGGAGAGCGTCACAATCTGCCAAGACGTCTTCGCTGATTATCTGGGTGGGCATTCCTTGATGACCAACGCGCACCATATTCGAGGCTCAGCATGGATCCGCTTCCCTCATGTGCTGTGCGAGACATGGCACACCGACAACATCGTTCTGCTCGGTGATGCCTCTGCGACTGCTCACTTCTCGATTGGTTCTGGCACCAAGCTTGCACTTGAGAGCGCAGCAGCCTTGGCCCGCCTCATTGTTGATCAACCCTCGATAGGCGATGCCTTCAGCGCATACGAACAAGAGCGACGCATCGAGGTCCTACGCCTGCAGTCCGCAGCCCAGAACTCGATGGAGTGGTTCGAAAACGTCGAGCGCTACCTGGATCTAGATCCTGTACAACTGAACTATTCGCTGCTCACGCGATCGCAGCGCATCAGCCACGAGAATTTGCGCGAACGTGACCCTGCCTGGCTCGCTGAGGCAGAACGCTGGTTCCAAACTCAGGCAGGCGCTGCCGATGATGCACCTATTCGAGCGCCCATGTTTGCTCCGTTCCAGCTTCGAGATCTAGAACTCATAAACCGGATCGTGGTTTCCCCGATGGCGCAATACAAGGCGGCCGATGGATGCCCCAACGATTGGCATCTTGTGCACTACGGGGAACGGGCCAAAGGCGGTGCAGGACTGGTCTATGTCGAGATGACCTGCGTCTCGCCCAACGGTCGGATAACTCCGGGCTGCACTGGCCTGTATGCCCCCGAACACGAGACTGCATGGCGACGAATCACCGACTTCGTCCATGCCGAGACACCGGCCAAGATCTGCTGCCAGATTGGCCATTCCGGTCGTAAAGGATCGACCCAAGTGGGCTGGGAAGACATGGACGCGCCCTTGCGGCACGACAACTGGCCCCTTGTCTCGGCATCCGCGCTTCCCTGGTCACCAGCCAATGCTGTTCCCGAACAGATCACACGCCAACAGATGGACACGATCCGTGACCAGTTCGTAGCAGCGACCGAAATGGCCGAGCGCAGCGGCTTTGACATGATCGAACTGCATGCCGCCCATGGCTACCTGATCTCGTCGTTCATCTCACCGCTGTCGAACACGCGCACCGACAAGTACGGCGGTTCTCTCGACAATCGCATGCGATACCCACTCGAAGTCTTCGAAGCTATGCGTGTGGTGTGGCCGGAACATAAACCCATGTCTGTGCGCATCTCGGCCAACGATTGGGTCGGCGAGGCCGGCGTGACCCCCGACGAAGCGGTCTCGATTGCCACGCGCTTCTCGCAGGCTGGGGCCGACATCATCGACGTGTCAGCCGGTCAGACCTGGGTCGATGCAGAGCCAGTTTACGGGCGCATGTTCCAAACCCCGTTTAGCGATCGGATCAAGAACGAAGCCGGGATTGCGACCATGGCAGTCGGCAACATCTACGAAGCTGACCACGCCAACTCCATTCTGATGGCTGGCCGTGCCGACCTGGTGTGTCTCGCGCGCCCTCATCTGGCTGACCCATATTGGCTATTACATGCCGCCACCGAAATCGGTGATCGTCACGCACCCTGGCCGCTGCCCTATGAGGCTGGCCGAGACCAGCTTTGGCGTTTGGCCGATCGCGAAGCTGCAATGAAGGAGACACGTTCGTGAGCCTTTCCCAACGCCATGCAGTCGTGACCGGAGGCGGATCTGGCGTGGGCCAGGCCACCGCCCGGGCACTCGCCGACGCTGGGGCTGTGGTGACCATCGTGGGTCGCGGTCCCAAGGCGTTGGCACAAGTAGCCGATCAGCATCCGGCGATCACGGGGTATGTCGCAGACGTGACGAATCGCGCATCGCTCGAGCAAGCCCTGGATACTGCACGTGAGACATCGGGCCCGATCGACATCATGGTGGCGAGCGCCGGCACGTCGACCAGCAAGCCGTTTCATCGACTGAAAGCTAGCGATCTAAACGAGCTGATATCGGTCAATCTGCTCGGGGTCTTTCATGCCTTTCAGATCGCCTACGACGACGTTCGCAAACGTGACTGGGGCCGGTTGATCGCAGTGGCCTCAACGGCTGGTCTGACCGGCTATCCCTACGTTTCGCACTACTGCGCATCCAAGCACGCTGTCGTCGGCATGGTCCGAGCCCTGGCCCAAGAGGCCGGGCGCACCAGCACAACAGTCAACGCCGTCTGCCCCTCCTACGTTGACACGCCAATGACGGCCCGTACGGTCGACAACATCGTTGCTCAGACCGGCATGAGTGATGACGACGCTCTCGCAGCGCTCACGTCATCGAACCCCCAAGGCCGCCTGATTACACCCGACGAAGTAGCAGGCTCGATCCTATGGCTCTGCAGCGATGCTGCAGCCAGCGTGAACGGACAGGCAATCGCACTCGACGGTGGCGAACTATGAGCACGTCCACCGTTACCACCGCATCCAAAGAGCGGCTGCGGGCCTGGCTCAAAATCCTGAAAACCGCCCGCCATATCGAGAAGGAGCTACGAGAGCGATTCCGCACCGAACTGGATACGACACTCCCCCGGTTCGATGTCATGTCGGCGCTCAGCCGGGCCCCCGATGGTCTCAAGATGCACGAGTTGTCCAGCGCGTTGCGAGTCTCGAACGGCAATGTGACCGGAATTGTTGACCGGCTGGTCGACAACGGGCTCGTCGAACGCCAGGCAGTGCAGGGCGATCGACGGGCGCAGCTGATCTGTCTGACATCGGTCGGTGTCACCACCTTTGATGACCAGGCCCAGATCCACGAGGCCTGGGTCGACGAGCTACTCGCTGATCTTCCGCCATCCGACGTCGAGCAGCTCATGGACCTGCTTGAACTAGTGCACTAATGCCATGTCTAGCAATCACCAAGGAACCCCATGACCAGTTATGAACCGCAGCACTTCGAACTTGACATGCACGCTGGTGTCGCTCGCATCATGCTGAGCCGACCCGAACGCAAGAATCCTTTGACCTTTGACAGCTATGCGGATCTGCGCGACTTCTTCCGCCACATCCGTGACGACGAAGATGTGAAAGCGGTCGTCTTCGATTCCAATGGCGGCAACTTCTGCTCGGGTGGCGACGTACACGAGATCATCGGGCCGCTCGTCGGCAAGGACATGAAAGGCCTGCTCGAGTTCACCCGCATGACGGGTGACCTGATCAAGGCCATGGTGAGCTGCGGCACACCAATCATCTCTGCCATTGATGGGGTCGCCGTCGGTGCGGGTGCCATCGTGGCTATGGCCAGCGACATGCGCATCGCTACCGACCGTGCCAAATGCGCCTTCCTCTTCACACGAGTGGGTCTGGCTGGCTGTGACATGGGCGCGTGCGCGATCTTGCCCCGCATCATCGGCCAAGGACGGGCGACCGAACTGTTGTTCTCGGGCCGCTCCTTTAGCGCCGACGAGGGTTTTGCATGGGGCTTTTACAACACGGTGGTGTCGCCTGACGAGCTCACGAACGAAGCAATGGGCCGAGCCCAGCGTCTGGCCGAAGGGCCCACATTTGGTCACATGATCACCAAAACCATGCTGGCCCAGGAATGGTCTATGTCGATCGAACAAGCCATCGAAGCCGAAGCGCAAGCCCAAGCTATTTGTATGCAGACGCTTGACTTCGAACGGGCCTACAACGCCTTTGTGAACAAGAAATCGCCGATCTTCCAAGGTGACTGAGCCTGCCCGACTGAGTCACTGCGACTCTGCTGGCCACTCTGAGCAAGCGGGCTCAACAACTGAGCACCTGTAGCCGAACCACCATTCATTAGCCCATCGAGTCAGTAGCCCACCGAGAGGAACACACATGCTGGGGCCAAGCGCACATACCGACACCTTCACCCGTGACAATCTGCCTTCTGGCGCTCTGCAACCGGACTTCCTGCTAGACGGGTTCGACTACCCGCGCTACCTGAACGTTGGTTACGAGCTCACCGATGCCATGGTCCGAGACGGTTTTGGCGACCACACTGCGTTGATTGGCAACGGTCGTCGGCGCACGTATAAGGAACTCACGGACTGGACCAATCGGCTCGCTAACGCGCTGGTCGACAACTATGGCGTTGTTCCCGGTAACCGCATCCTGATCCGCTCAGGTAACAACCCGGCCTTCGTCGCCTGCTGGATCGCAGCCATGAAAGTCGGTGCCGTACCGGTAAACACGATGCCGTTGCTTCGTGCTGGTGAACTCACCAAGGTCGTTGACAAGGCGCAGGTGACACATGCATTGTGCGACAGCCGCCTGATGGACGAGCTTGCCATCTGTGCCGCCCAGTCCTCGTACCTGCAGCGCACGGTCGCGTTTGATGGTTCGGCAAACCATGACAGCGAACTCGACCGCGTCGCTCTCGAGAAGCCGGTCAGCTTCGAGAGTGTCAAGACAGGTCGCGACGACGTTGCCTTGCTGGCTTTCACATCAGGCAGCACCGGCGAGCCCAAGGCCACCATGCATTTTCACCGGGATCTGCTGATCATCGCCGATGGCTACGCGGCCGACGTGCTGCATGTGACCCCCGACGATGTCTTTGTCGGCTCGCCGCCGTTGGCCTTCACGTTTGGGTTGGGCGGCTTGGCGATATTCCCGCTCCGGTTCGGGGCCACAGCAACATTGCTCGAAGACGCCTCGCCCCCAAATCTCATCGACATCATCCAGCGATATGGCGCAACGGTCTGCTTCACGGCGCCGACCGCCTATAACGCAATGCTGACCGCTATGGACGAAGGTGCTGATTTGTCATCGCTTCGAGCCGCCGTGTCCGCCGGCGAGACGCTTCCTAAGCCGGTGTACGACGCCTGGTTAGCCAAGACGGGCAAACCCATGCTCGACGGCATTGGAGCCACCGAGCTGTTGCACATCTTCGTGTCGAACCGCTTCGATGACCACCAAGGCGCGTGCACTGGTAAACCTGTCCGGGGGTACCAAGCCCGGGTGGTCGACGACGATATGAACGAGGTCGAGCCCGGCACGGTTGGCCGGCTCGCGGTGCGCGGCCCAACGGGTTGTCGTTACCTGGCCGATGAGCGCCAGATCGACTATGTGCACGACGGCTGGAACATCACTGGCGACAGCTTCAGCATCGACCCAGACGGCTACCTGCACTTCGCAGCTCGGAACGACGACATGATCATCTCGTCGGGCTACAACATTGCTGGCCCCGAGGTCGAAGCCGTGCTGATGGCCCACGACGCAGTACTCGAGTGTGCCGTCATTGGCGTGCCCGACCCAGATAGAGGCCACATCGTGCAAGCCCATATCGTGCTCAGCGACGCGCATGCTCGCACTAGTGACATGGCGGCAGCGCTCCAAAACCATGTCAAGGCCAGTATTGCGCCCTACAAGTATCCGAGATCGATCGTGTTCACCGAATCCCTACCCAAGACCGAGACCGGCAAGATCCAACGTTATGTGCTGCGCGAACAGGCAGCGTCCTGATGTTGCATGAAACCGTCACCCCCGCTGGTTGGGCTCCGGCCAAGGGATACGCCAACGGCGTCATCGCAACCGGGCGAGCGTTATACCTGGGAGGTCAAATCGGCTGGAACGCCGAGCAGGCCTTCGAGACCGACGACTTCATTGGCCAGATGACCCAGACACTCGAAAACATCAAGGCGATTCTGGTAGCAGCCGGCGGTGGCCCCGAGCATCTGACCAGGCTTACATGGTTCGTAACCGACAAGGCCGAATACGCCGCCAACCAGCGCCAAGTCGGCCAGGCCTACCGGGCGGTGCTCGGCAACAACTTTCCTGCCATGAGCTTGCTCGTCGTCGCTGACCTGCTCGAAGATCGAGCCAAGATCGAAATCGAAGCCACCGCAGTACTACCCACGTAACGCACGCGACGGGTTGGCTGGCGCGAGGTCAGTTGTCGTCGGCGGTAAGCATGCTTGGGGCGGCCCACGAGGCCGGATTGTTTAGCACAACATCCACAGGATCGATCACAAGGCGATCGACGGCAACCAATGGGGTGCAGCTCCGATCGAATGGAACCGCCGATACATCGACGACTGGAGGCAAGACCGCTCGAACACCACGCACAATCGGCTGACCTTCATCTCGTTCCTCAAATACTGCTAGGAGATCGTCCAGAGTCTGTGGTGAGAGTGTGAGCGGATCCGCCGTCTCAAAGAATGTCCTGTCGGCGCCCACGAGCACATCGG
>MEHZ011553977.1_pt1 | contig 29880 bp, 28 predicted proteins | sample 897221 | NCBI WGS metagenome assembly MEHZ01 (sample SAMN05514161, study PRJNA337945) | marine metagenome | isolation source: marine surface water | place: Arctic Ocean | collected 2007-12-13
GCCTGCTGGGCTGTTCAACCTATTAAGAGGCGCCAGGACGGTTTGTTTATTTTCTAGGCGATTACGTTGAACGCCGGCGACTAAATGAATGGACGGGTGAATAGAAAAGATAATATATTTGTAAATATGCGTTGGGAGGAGTGGTGACAAATCTAGTTTCAATTTTTATTAAAGTCATGGCCTTGGTCGTTATTCAGCATCCTAGTCGATGCCGACAGCGTCACTCAACAATCAGAATTCAACATCAGAACGGAGAAACTCCATGGATCTAAGCAAAGCCGATATGCTTCGAATGTTTGAACAAATGACCCGCATCCGTGAGTTTGATGAGCGGGCAGGGTTGTTAATGGAGCAGGCCAGAGTGCATGGTTCGGTTCATCTTTATTGCGGCGAAGAGGCAATAGCCGTAGGGGTCTGTGAAGCGCTTAACGACGACGACTACATTACCTCTACCCACCGCGGTCATGGACACCTTATTGCTAAGGGCGGTGATGTGGACCGTATGTATGCTGAGCTGTTTGCTAAGGCAACGGGGTACAACGGAGGTAAGGGCGGGTCCATGCACATGGCGGCTTTAGACCTCGGCATCATTGGTGCTAACGGAATAGTTGCCGCGGGGCTGCCTATAGGGTTAGGAGTAGCTTTCGCTAGCCAGTACCAAGGGAATGATCGCGTCACGGTCTGTTTTTTCGGTGACGGCGCTACCAATGAAGGAGCGTTTCATGAAGCCATGAATATGGCTGCCATACTCAAGGCTCCCATGGTATTTGTCTGCGAGAACAATGGTTATGGCGAGTGGTCCAGCGCTGAATCTACAACTTCGGTGACCGATATCGTCGATCGTGCAGCATCCTATGGCATAGCAGGTGCCATGGTGGATGGTATGGATATCGCAGCGGTACACGAAGCCTCAATAGAGGCGGTTGCGCGTGCCCGCAGCGGTGCCGGGCCAACGTTGCTGGAGTGTAAAACCTATCGTTACTACGATCATGTTGGCCGCGACTTTGGAGTACTGCAACGAGACCCGGATGAAATCGCTCGGTGGCGTGCGCGTGACCCAATAAAGCAGTGGCGCGAGGCACTTATTGCCCAAGGTGTGTTCGATGACAAGACGGCAGACACTATCACTGCACGTATTGCTGCCGACATGGAGCGAGCGATTACCAATGCGGAACAGGCGCCGGATCCACACCCCGATGCTTTATACGAAGATGTCTATTCGGAGTCCACGGTATGACTAACAAAACGATGACAGCAGCCATTAACGAGGCTATCGATCAGGAAATGAGCCGAGATGATAAAGTCTTTGTGGCTGGCGAAGACGTGCGCGTCGGTGGTCCCTTTGGAACCGAGGCGGGTTTGCATGCTAAATACGGAGACAAGAGAATTCTTAACACCGCCATTTCTGAATTAGCGCTCACGGGCATCGGCGTAGGTGCTGCGGCTGTTGGGCTTCGACCGATTATCGAGATTATGATCATGGATTTTGTCGCGGTTGGTATGGATCAAATTGTTAATCAGATGGCTAAAATGAAGTACATGTTGGGTGGTCAAGCGACCCTACCAATTGTGGTTACCACCTTCGCTGGAATTGATAGCAGTAGTGCGGCTCAGCATTCGGGCAGCTTAGAAGCCTGGTTCTGTCACGTACCCGGTTTAAAAGTGGTCATGCCCTCTAATGCATACGACGCTAAAGGGCTTTTAACTGCCGCTATTAGAGACGACAACCCGGTAATGTTCATTAACAACAAACGCTGCATGTCGTCCATAATGGAGGTGCCTGACGAACCTTACGTTCTTCCCTTAGGGGTTGCGGAGGTCAAGCGCAGCGGCAGCGATGTTACGGTGGTGGCGCTTGGGCGCTTGGTAGTAGATGCGCTAACAGCAGCAGACGAATTGGCGAAAGAGGGAATCAGCCTGGAAGTGATAGATCCGCGCACGCTATCACCTATGGACATGACCACGATATTAACATCAGTGCAAAAAACTAGTCGGGCCGTGGTAGCTCATGAAGCCGTGAGGAACTGTGGTGTAGGCGCTGAGATAGCGGCCACTATCGCTGATGAAGCTTTTGACTTTTTAGATGCACCAGTGAAGCGAGTGGGTGCACCTTTCACGCCGGTTCCCTTTGCTCCGGCGTTAGAAAAAGAATACCTACCCGGCGCGCAGGAAATTGTGGACGCAGTGCGCTCGCTCTACGGCTAACTCCGAGATACCATCGGCGGCCGCTCGCCTTGCAGGACTGAACCTTTTCCTTCGGCATTCAAACGGTAATGGCTTGCGAGGGTAAAGATCCGAGCTAGGCATGAAGCGCCCTAAGTAGTAGCGGAAGACCAAGCGCGGAAAGGGGTAGTGGTGCAGATAAGTTTCAGGCCCAATCAATAAGTTTTACCGTTATTGAGAAAAATACCTATTTGCACTGCATCGACATAGCTGGTCGGTGGTGAAGTCATTTTGGTTCCTGGGTAGTAGGCCTGCGGATTAGTTAGAAAAGCAGCCATGGTAAAGTAATCCCAGACAACGCTGGTTTTATCGTTGGCCAACGCCGACGAATATGAATATCCCGGCAACGAGCCAGATCGGCGTCCCGCGACCCCATCTAAGAGTGGGCCGATTTTGCCGTTAGTCCTATCTCCGTATGTATGGCAGGTTCCGCAATTCTGGACAAATAGAGACTCAGCGTGTGCTGGATCGTAGTCGATACTTTCTGCGGCAATGGTTTCTTCACCCTGCATAACGCCGTGTTCTTTGAATGTGGCAGCCAGGTCCGCGCCCAGCGGCATATCAAAAGGCTGCGTCACGCGTGCCAACTCTTCCCCGGTTGGTTGTCCCGGCCGGATGCGGAGAATTTTGCCTTTAGAAGAATCCGTTATGGCATACAAAAAACCATCGGGGCCGGCTTCCACCGAGCGAATGCGTTCATTAAAGTCCGCCAACAAACGTTCCTCGTGAAGGAGTTTGCCATCGCGAATTCTCAGTCGTCGGATTGCCTGGCCGGATAGCGCGCCAATGAACAGATCACCTTGCCATGCCGGGAATGCGCTGCCGCCGTAATAAGTAAGGCCCGAAGGGGATATGGAAGGGCTCCAAACCACTACAGGATCAACGAACTCGGCAGCCGTTTGCTGGTCGGACATCGCGCGTCCAGAATAGTCAAAACCCCAGCTCAACAACGGCCAACCGTAATTTCCACCTGCTTTTAGCAAATTCAGTTCATCGCCTCCCGCGGGTCCGATGTCTAAAACCCATACCTGGCCATCTTCGTCGAAAGCAAAGCCTCCAGGCGATCGAAAACCAGTCGCCAACAGTTCTGGCTTTGCATTGGCGTCGGCGACCGCGATTGCGTTGTCATTGGGGACCGTGCCATCTCGATTAATTCGAATGATTTTCCCGATGTGTCCATCAACTCGCTGCACCATACCGCTGCCAGATTGTCCGCTAGATCCGACGCCGACGATCAGTGATTTATCTTGCAGAAACTGGATGCGTGTGATGTTCGGTCCGCCGGTTGGCGCGGGCGGAGACGTTCTAAATAGTTCCTGTCCATCAACCAGTTGGTTGCCCTCCAGCCTCGCTCGATAGACGACTCCCGTTCTAGCTGTTGCCTTGCCTTTGGTATAAGTGAGATACAGATACGGGCTGGTCTCAAAATCGGGATCAATTTTTATGTCTAGCAATCCATCGTAAGGACTGGCTGACATCACTTCCGGTACGCCTTCAAGTTCTGCGATAATCTCACCGTCGCGAACTACTTTAATTTTACCAAACCGCTCGGTGATTAAGAGCGTGCCGTCAGGAAGCCAGGTCATCGCCCAAGGGAAGTTAAGCGGGGTAACATAGTCTTCGACCCAGTACTTTTGTTCGAAACTGCCAGGGCTAGTCTTGCCAACCGCTTTAGAAGAGCAGCCGCCAAGTACTAGAAAAATCGTAATGAGTAGGACCACTTGTATTCGTTGCATAATCATTGCTTCTAAGTCCTTAGGTCATGTTTCATCGTGACAACTGTCGTCAATTGTTTAAGTCTCGACCTTAGTGTTTTGGTTTTCAATATTTATCTTGGTTTTAGTGATTCTCTGAGATATCGACCGTTTGGGCTCGTTAGTTCAGGCTCTTGCTTTAAAGCTCTTCATTTCGAGCCTTGGAATAGTTGCCAAATCGTATTGTACATATTATGCGCAAAGATTAGTCTGCAAATATTTTTCCAGAGAAAGGTACGGGTATGATTATTTTGGCTGTCAAATGAGCGAAGCTTATCCTGATGTCGCCTGGAGTGACCGTCTGGTTATCAACGGCGCTCTGACCAGAGGTGCAGGTTCCACAATTACAATTGATAACCCTGCAACCGGCGAGCCGATTCTGGCGCTGAGCCAAGCGTCCGTGGCACAGGTGGATGATGCCGTCAGGGCGGCGAGAACCGCTTTTGATTCTGGTCTGTGGGCAGACGGTGTGCAACGTCGTGAGGTATTGTTGCGCCTTGCCGATCTGCTAGAGCAACATCAGGCCGAATTTGGGGCGGCCATTATCGCAGAGGTTGGCACGCCGCAAAATCTGATTGCGCCCCTTCAGTTAGGGGTTCCGCTGGCAGCGCTGAGATACTATGCCGAAATGGCGATCCAAGACCACACACAAGATCTCGGGTCTGATGTTGCCGGAGATAGCGCCAGTATCGTTCGGCAGTTACCTGTTGGTGTAGTTGCGGCGATTACCGCTTATAACTATCCAATTTTGATGCTGGGCTTAAAGATCGCTCCGGCCTTGGCCGCTGGTTGCACTGTTGTCGTATTGCCCTCGCCGCAAACACCACTAACTACGTTGTTGTTTGGCAAGCTGCTTAGAGAAGCTGGTGTGCCAGATGGGGTCATAAATATTGTGGTAGGGGAAGAGGACGTAGGTCGCGCACTTACTGAACATCCTGATGTAGATAAGATATCGTTTACTGGCTCTGTGCCGGTAGGCAGTGCCGTCATGCGCCAGGCGGCGAGCCAGATTACCGGTGTGGTTTTGGAACTCGGGGGCAAGTCGGCTTCCATTGTTCTACCCGATGTGTCGCTTGAAGCATTGATGGCGCCGATACACCTTCGCTACCTCCGTAATGCGGGGCAGGGCTGCGCCTCGCCAACACGTATACTCGTGCAGCAGGACCAAATGGATGAGTTTATCACCTTAAGCCAGGCGTTCTTTCCTTCCGTTAAAGTCGGTGATCCAACGGCAGCCGATACAGTGTGTGGCCCATTGATTAGTGAAGGTCATCGCAGTCGCGTGGAAGGCTATGTGCAGCGGGCCGTAGCAGCGGGTGCCAGGATCGTCGCCGGTGGAGGGCGCCCGGATATCGCCCATGGCTGGTACATGAATCCCACATTGATTGCGGGGGTGAATAATAGTGATGAAATTTGCCGGGAAGAACTGTTCGGCCCGGTTGGAGTTGTTTTGCCCTATCGCGATGTAGACGACGCGATTGCGGTCTGCAATGACAGTTATCTAGGGCTCGCGGCCGCCATCTTTGGATCCACAGAGCAGGCAATAACCGTCGCCAATCGGTTAAGGGTCGGCTCCGTTTACATCAACGGCGGAGGTGCCATTCGCATGGAGGCACCAATGGGTGGGCTTAAGCAGAGCGGTATAGGTCGCGAATATGGAGAAGCTGGCTTCAAAGAATATCTGGAACCGCAACACATTCAATGGTCCACGCCTTAATACTGCAACACTTTAACAAGTTAGAAGGCTTAATGATCGACGTAGCCAGCAGGGGCCTGCGTATCGTGTCTAGCAGCGCTGTATTTCAGCCTCAAGTGGGATGGGAAAATCATATTGTACATATTATGCGCATAGTTTAATCTGCGTCCCATCAAAGCCATTTGCCAGCTCGTATTTAGCCCCTAGGAGGCGCCAAGCATGACGGACTCTACCGACAATTATGCAGACAACTATGATGATGTCACGCAGTACAGCTTGGAGGAAGGAAGCGAAAAAGGGCTGATAGATTCCCAGCGGGAATTGGTCTTTATGTGGACAACAAAGGCGGCGGAACCCGTGGGCGTTGTTCAGTGTTACCTCTTTCATGATGGCAAGTTTTGGATGACCTGTACTGAGTCACGTAAGCGTGTTCCCGCATTGCGCCGTGATTCGAATAGCTGTATCTGCATCAGTGAAAAAACATCGGAAGTCAATTCAGGGCAAGTTGGTTATGCCCCGGGAAGAACGGTGACCTATAAAGGCACGACCAAGGTGCATGATCCTGCAGATCGCGAGGTCAAAGATTGGTTCTATCGTGACTACGCGCAGAATATGCATGGTCCCTCTGGTCAAGATGCTGTGGACCAATTCATCGAGTATCTAGATACCCCAACGCGCGTTGTACTGGAGTTTACGCCAGGCAAACGAATTGGGTATGACGGTGCCAAGATGGTCGAGGCAACGAAGCCTATATTTTCCGATACAGAAGATTGAGGCCACTTGGTGACAATTAAACGAGGGTCAAAGCTGGCTGAAACGCTAGCTAAAGACATCCTAATGCAAATTTGCCAGGACGGTGTGGTCATTGGAAGCCAGCTCCCGAGCGAAGTTCAGATGCTTGCCGACTATGGGGTTGGACGCGGATCCTTGCGTGAAGCCCTTCGTATATTAGAGATTCACGGAATCATTCGAGTCAAGGCGGGGCTTGGTGGCGGTCCCATCGTGCTGGGAGCGACCACGAAAGACCTGGGTAGAATGGCCACGATATTTTTTCAAGCGAGTAACGTAAGCTTCCGGGAAGTGATCGATGCGCGCCTCGTGCTAGAGCCGATGCTGGCGCGCTTGGCCGCGACTCATTGTGAACCCTTGCAGGTGAAGGAGCTTGTCGCCGCACAAACCTCAACCGAAAGCGATCAGGCTTACCTTCAGACCAGTGCAGGCTTTCACCGTAAAATTGCCGCGATGTCGAGTAACCGGATTCTCAGTCTATTTAGCCACGCGATTGAAGACATTTTTCATGAGCGGGTGATTGGCATGTTGTTTCCTTCAGAAAAGCGCAATGAAGTCGTGTGCGCCCACGATGCGATTGCAGCAGCAGTTGCAGCCGGAGATCCGGATGCTGCGGAGCAACTGATGCGTGATCACATGATCGAGTACGTGCGATATGTAGAAGAGCGCTACCCTGCGCTCATGGATGAGAGCGTTACCTGGCAATAATCATCAAGCAAATGTCGTGTTCGTCGATGTGGCCAATCCGGCTACTAATGCACGGTGTTTGGACGAAGAGAGAGGATAGGCATGAGTAGTGTAAAGCTGGATTCTGAATGTGTAGAGGCTAATCCGCCCGGTGCCTTCACCGGTATTCGGGTGCTCGATTTGAGTATGTATTTGGCCGGGCCATATTGCTCGCGACTAATGGCTGATATGGGCGCAGATATCGTCAAGATCGAACCACCTTCTGGAGATTTTCTGCGTTCGGCGCCGCCGATGCGTGATGGCTCAAGTGCCTACTTTGGTCACCTTAATTGTGGTAAACGCAGCGTCTGTATTGATCTAAAACAGCCCGAAGGCATTGAAATCATTAAGCGATTGCTCGAGGAAACCGATGTCTTGCTGGAGAATTTTCGACCGGGTGTGATGGCGCGCTTTGGTCTTGATTACGAGGCCGTGAAGCTTATTAAAGCTGACATTGTTTACTGCTCTGTCTCGGGTTACGGGCAGACGGGTCCCAGTGCAAGCTTGCCGGCCTTCGCGCCAATAATCCACGCTTCAAGCGGTTTTGAAATGCAGTCTATCCGATATGAAGCGGATATTGAGCGCCCCATTGCAAATCGCAATTGCATGGCCGACTACCTGGCGGCGACTCATGCTCTGGCTGGCATAGGTGCAGCGCTGTTTCGGCGGGCAACAACGGGCAAAGGGGATTATCTTGATGTTGCGCTCATGGACACTGTGCACAATGCAATGGGTTACGAATATGTTGATGCTCAGTTCCCTGGCCAGCCAACACCTACCTTTAGACCTATGCGCACACTTGACGGTTTTATCGCGATGGCCCCCGTGTCTGAACCAAATTTTCGAGCGTTGGCCCGAGCCGCCAATAGCTCTCACTGGCTTGAAGACCCACGGTTTGTCACTCGAGAGAAACGAATCGGGCACTGGCAGGAGTTCTTAGATGTCATCGAGCTATGGACACAAACCGTCACGAGCGATGATGCCGAATCGAACCTTGCGCGTGAGGGCTGTCCCGCGTCCATCTATCGGTCCATTGCCGATTCCCAAGTTGATCCTCAGGTTCGAGTTCGAGGTTCTGCGGTAGACGTCGAAGATACTAGCGGTACTTTTCAAGTAGCGAACTGTCCAATTAAGTTCACTGATGCCATTGCAAACGCTGGGGAAAATGTTCCTGAGTTGGGGGAGCATGCTGACGAAGTTCTTGCTGCAGCGGGATATTCCGCTGAGAAGATCAAAGCGTTACGCGGTGCCAATGTAATAATTTAGCAGGGGGCGCAGCGGTAAATTGCGTTGACCTAAAAAAGATATTAATAGTAATCGAATTAATTAAGGGGTATCTAAATGAAAAGTGTGAAACTAGGCACGGGCCTGGCTTTTTGGGGCGATTCACTTCGGCCTGCCATCGATATGGTTGAGCGTGCAGATATACAGTACCTCTGCTGCGATCATCTCGCTGAACTGACCATGTCGATTCTTAGTAAACAGAAGTCCCGTAAACCGGACCTGGGTTATACCACTGATATTATTCCGTTCCTGCGCGGCGTGCTGCCTAAGTGTCATGAGCGCGGTATCAAAATTATTTCCAACGCAGGTGGATCGAATCCTGAAGCGTGCGCAGAAAAAGTGATTGAACTTTGCCGGGAACTTGGCCTGCACGGAATGAAAGTCGCGACGGTAACCGGCGATGACATTATGGACCGCGTCGATGGTTTACTTGCGGACGGTATCGAGTTTGCTAACACGGATACCGGTCAGCAACTTGCGGATATCCGCGACAAGGTAACCCAAGCCAACGTTTATATTGGGTGCGACGGCATTGTTGAAGCGCTAGAGCAGGGCGCCGATATTGTTATTTGCGGTCGCGTCACAGATGCTGCTTTGTATCTTGGTCCGATGAGACACGAACTAGGCTGGGCAGTCGACGATTGGCAGAGCCTGGGCGCTGGCACGGGCGTTGCACATTGTATTGAATGTGGGGGGCAAGCCAGTGGTGGTCTGTATTCGGGCGGCTGGCAAGATATGAACAACCTTTCTTCGCTGGGCTATCCGGTGACAGAGGTTTTTGAAAACGGTGAAGCGACGCTGTCGAAAACGCCACAAACCGGTGGCTCAGTCACGGTCGGGACTGTGAGCGAGCAGCTTGTTTACGAAGTACTTGATCCTGCTAATTATTTAACGGCAGACGTTGTGTCCGATGTCAGTCAGATCAAGCTGGATCAGGTGGGTCCTGACCAGGTACACATTCATAATGTTAAGGGTAAACCTGCACCGGCAACGCTCAAAGTGAATATGGGGTACCGTGCCGGGTTTGTTGGCGAGACACAATTTACTTACACCTGGCCTGATGCAATTAAGAAAGCCAAAGCCGGTCTTCAGTTCCTCAATGAACGATTAGAGCAGGTCAATTTTAAATCATCAGCCACGCGGGTTGAATATGTGGGCCATAATTCTATGTGGGGGCCTGAAGTTTCTGATCCTCCAGAGGATCCTGATATTGAAGAAATCGTCGTGCGATTCGCGGCGCGATGCCCAACAAAAGAAGAGGCTCAAAAAGTTTTTACTGAAAGCGTGCCGCTTTACAACAATGGTCCCGCCGGAGCGAGTGGCATTGGTACCCGGCCGCCGATCAAAGAGCTTTATGGTATTTGGCCTTGCCTTATCCCACGCGAATTAATAACCATTAAAACAACTGTTACGAGGGTGACACCGTGACTGTTCGAGTTTGGGACCTTGCTCATGGACGCTCGGGTGACAAGGGCGATATCTGTAACATCGGCCTCATTGCGAGAAGCGATGAAGCATATGAAAGGCTTTGCCGACAGGTTACCTCCCAACGTCTTCGAGATCATTTCGGGGCGCTAATTAAAGGTGACGTCGATCGATATGAGTTGCCAAACATTAAAGCGCTGAACTTTGTCTGTAAAGGTGCTCTCGATGGTGGTGGCACACTGTCCCTTCGATCCGATCATCTGGGTAAAGTGATGTATACATGGCTGTTACGTATGGAGCTTGATGATGAGTGAGGCACACACCAACTTGAATGAAGCTTCGGTCGCATCCGCCGAAGAATTAGCAGCGCTTCGCTCCCTGCTTCAAAAATTCTGTGCTGAAAACATTCGCCCTCGAGTACGTGAACTTGAAGACGCGGGTGAGTTCCCGCGTGAACTTTACAAAGAGTTGGGCGAACTTGGTGCGTTTGGCTGTATTTTCCCCGAAGAATTCGGTGGCTCTAATATGGGTTTTGAAGCGTTGGCGCTGGTTGCAGAAGAGCTAGCCTATGCTTATCCGCCCGTTAGTGCCTCAATGAACCTTCAGGCCGCGACAGTACCACTCATGATTAAAAATTGGGGGCGGCCAGAGCAGATCAACAAATATGTCTCCGGTCTTATTAGTGGCACCGTTCTTGGCAGTAGCGCCTTGACGGAGCCAGATGGTGGCACAGATTTAATGGGCGCTATGCGCACAACCGCAAAACGTGATGGTGCTGATTATATTATTAATGGCAGTAAAATGTGGATAACCAACGCCAACGTCGCCGATGTTGTGATTGTTTATTGCAAAACCGACACTGAAGCCAAACACAAAGGCGTCAGTGCCTTCCTTGTAGATACAACGACCCCCGGGTTCGAAGCGAACCGAGTTAAATGCCGAGTACTCGGCAATCTGATGCCAACCAACGGCCTGACTTTTACTGATATGCGGGTCCCAGCAGATTGTATGCTCGGAAACGAAGGTGAGGGTTTCAAAGTGGCGATGAATGCCATGGACTATGGGCGACTGGTTGTCGCCGCTCGCTCGCTTGGTCTGGCTAGAGCATGCCTGGATGCCAGCGTCGAGTACGCTGATCTCCGTGAGGCCTTTGGCGAGAAGATCGGCTCTTTCCAGATGATAAAGCATCAAATTGCAGATATGACGACCGAAGTCGCAGCGGCAACGGAGCTCGTCTATAAAGCCGCCAGAATGTTTGACCAAGGCTCTGCGGCTACCCGAGAGGCCGCGATTGCCAAGTATTTTGCAGGCGAAATGTGCAATCGCGCCGCTCAGGCAACTACAGAGATTTTTGGCGGGTATGCTTTCTCGGACGAACTACCAATATCCATCTATCTTAATTACGCCAAACTCTGGCAGACGGGGGAGGGCTCGGCCAATCTTCAACGCATTCTGATCGCAGATGATGCGCTAGGCTGGAAATCAATGGATAGGCATAAACAGGCGCCAAAAGGCTGAGGGAAATAGGCATGTCAGGTTGGGAAAATATACTGGTTGAACGTAAAGGGAGCCTGGGCAAGATCACATTAAACAGACCTGAGGCGAGAAACTCTCTCGACAATGCAACCGCTCGTGAAGTTTTGGATGGGCTTAATCAGCATTTTGGTGACCCTCAAGTTCGCAGCATAGTCATCGCTGGGGCTGGTAATGCGTTTTGCGCGGGCGGTGACCTGAAACAAATGCGAGCGCTATCATCGATGTCAGGCGAGCAAGCCTATGCTTGGCCAACCGCCATCGTTGAAGCACACAAGGCAATGCTTATCGCAGACAAGCCGGTGATCGCTGCTGTGAATGGGCCCGCCCTAGCAGGTGGTATGGGTTTGGCTGGTATGTGCGACATAATCATTGCGCTTAAAGATGCACAGTTTGGTTTGCCTGAAGTGAAGATTGGTCTTTTCCCAATGATTATTGTGGCGCAGTTGTCGCGCTCAATGCCGCGAAAGCATTTGCTTGAGATGATGTTGACAGGCGACCCTATGAGTGCAGAGGAAGCCTATCGGCTGGGCTTCGTTAATAAGCTCGCCGACGACATGGCAGATATGGACACGTTGGTGGCGGACTACGCACGGCGCTTTGAAAAAACAAGCCCGACTGCGGTTGCTCTAGGTAGACGCGCCTTCAATCTATTGTCTGATATGCCTGCCTCGCAAGCCGTCGACGCGGCACAATTTTTGAACCTGCCTTTCTTCTTCGGTGATGACATTAAAGAAGGTGCTAATGCGTTTTTTGAGAAACGTAAGCCCAAGTGGAATCCCTTTCGAAAGAAGTCTGAGTAATACAGCATGGGTGAATCGCCAGTAGATCAATTTGATTATGTTATTGTCGGGGGGGGTACAGCTGCTGGTATTGTTGCCTGGCGATTAGGCGCGGCGGGTTATAGCGTTTGCGTGCTGGAGGCTGGCCCAGAAGACTATAATCCTTTTATCCACATTCCCGCCGGATTCAGTAAAACGCTGGCCGACCCAAAGATAACTTGGCAGTTCACATCAGATCCTGAACCAGGTATCCAGGGTCGATCAATTGTCTATGCCCAGGGAAAAACCCTGGGTGGTTCAAGTGCTATTAATGGCATGATCTATAACCGGGGTCAGGCAGCAGACTTTGATGGTTGGGCACAGGCGGGGAATTCGGGTTGGTCCTATGACGAGGTGCTGCCTTACTTTAAGCGGACAGAAAATCGTATTGGGGAATCGGTCGACCCAGACTACCGCGGCGTTGATGGCAGGTTTACCGTGACGACGCCCAAATGGCCCAATGAGTTGGAGTCTGCGTTTTACGATGCGGCAATTAATGCTGGTTATCCACGCAATGATGACTACAACGGGGCGTCTCAAGACGGGGTGGGTGCTTACCAAAGTTCTATTAGTAACGGTTGGCGAGTCAGTAGCGCGAGCGCTTTTCTTAAGCCGGCGCGGCGGAAGCATAAGGTTGACGTCCGCTCTAATGCGCTGGCAACGGCGATAATGTTAGTAGGTAAACGCGCCAATGGGGTCTCTTATCGTCGTGGCGGTAACGAGTCGGTTGTGCTCGCCAAACGGGAAGTCATTGTTTGCGCCGGTACACTGAACTCACCTAAGCTTTTGCAATTGAGTGGCATTGGCCCGGCGAAATTATTAAGAGAGCATGGGGTCGAAGTGGTTCATGATTTGCCCTCGGTTGGCGAGAATCTTAGGGATCACTTTAGTCCGCGTATCGTTGCTCGCGCCAAACCCGGACTGAAAAGCATCAACCAGAACGCCGCAGGGTTGCCTTTAGTGGGGGAAGTTTTTCGGTGGTTGCTAAAACGACCTAGCGTTTTGGCTATTAGTCCTGGCCGGGTGCATATCTTTGGTAAAAGCTCACCGGAGTTAGAGAGCCCCGATTACGTATTACTGTTTGCGCCGGCAAGTTACAAAGCGGGAATGGTGGGCGTGCTGGATGACTATCCTGGTTTCACGGTTGGCACCTGGCAAATGCGACCTCAGAGTACGGGCTACGTGCGCATCGGAAGCGCGGACCCGACAGTTAATGCGAATTTCAACCCACGCTATTTGTCAGACCCCTTGGATAGCACAATCCTGTTATCCGCGATGAAGGCCGGACGAAACCTGTTGAAAACGGAGCCATTGGCGTCATTAGTGGAAGAAGAAGTATTGCCAGGGACTCAATATAAATCCGATGACGAACTGATGGGCTTTGCTAAACAGTATGGCGCGACGAGCTTCCACTTGGTGGGCAGTTGTCGAATGGGGCAACACAGTGATGGCTCGAACGTTGTTGATCCTCGATTGCGGGTGCACGGGGTTCAGGCGCTGCGTGTTATTGACGCTTCGGTTATGCCGACAATACCCTCTGCAAACACTGCCGCCTCAACGATGATGATCGCCGAGAAAGGCGCGGATATGGTCATTGAAGATGCGAGAAAAAATTAAAATAAAAAAGGAAGCTGAATGAGTAAGAAACAAGGACATTGTGGCCTCCAAGGGACGCTTGGTCTCACGTTTATTGCGCTGATCGCACTCACAGGATGTAAAGACTCAGGGCTAGTTCAAGAACCAGAGTCTAGTCTGTCAACCTATAGCGAGAATAGCGATGAGCTCCACACCTATACCAACGCCGTGATCGTTGAAAAAGAAGGGGAAGAGCTGTACGGAAAGAACTGTGCGAGTTGCCACGATGGCGGCGTCCATCGAGGTCCTGATAAAAACATGATCGCGTTGATGTCAGCGAATTCAATTTACAAAGCCTTGACTGACGGCGTCATGAGTTTGCAGGCTCAAAATTTGAGTGTTGACGAGAAACGACGCGTGGCCGAGTATCTGGCTAACAGTCGTTTGAAGGAAGGTTCTGCCGAATCGGAACTCTCTGTCTGTTCTGGTGATGCTGCCAAGTTTGATTTCAACGAGCCGCCGTCACTGCATGGCTGGGGTTTTAACTCTGGCAATTCCCATTACATTGATCCCTCGCAAACCAGCATTACGCGACAAAACGTCGGGCGACTATCGCTGAAATGGACGTTTGCGTTCCCTGACGCCTTAAGAGTTAGGTCGCGACCGACGATAGCAGCGGGCGCATTATTTGTCGGTAGTCACAACGGACAAGTGTATGCGCTGGATCAGGATACTGCATGCGTTAGATGGGTGTTTAGTGCTTCAGCTGAAGTACGAAACGGTCTTGTAATAACACCCTGGGAAGCCGGTGATGAAACCGCTGAACCGCTGATTTTCTTTGGTGACCTGATTGGTTACATCTATGCCGTCAATGCTAAAACAGGAGAATTGGTTTGGCGAGATCGTCCTGATGCTCACCCTAGCTCGACTATCACAGGTGCGGCTAACCTGTTCGATGGTGTGTTGTACGTGCCTGTGTCATCGCTAGAGGTCATTCCTGCTTACGATTCTGATTATGAGTGCTGTACCTTTCGTGGCTCGGTCGTTGCCTACAATGCTCAGACCGGCAGTAAGTTATGGCAAGCCTTTACGACCGACGAGCCGGAGCTTAATGGCGTAACAGCCAACGGTACGTCACGTATGTCGCCGTCCGGCGCGCCAGTTTGGAACAGCCCAACGGTTGATCAACATCGACGACAGATAGTTTTTGGAACGGGAGAAAACTATTCATCCCCAGCCACGGGTACTAGCGACGCCATTATGGCTCTTGATATGAATACGGGAGCTGTTAATTGGGTGTATCAGGCGACAGCTGATGATGCATGGAATACGGCGTGCGTTAAGGGCGGCAACAGCGCACATCCGTCGGCGGCGGCTGAAGCTAGTGGGCCCAATTGTCCCGTTGAAAATGGGCCTGATGTAGATTTTGGTGCTGGTGCGATATTGGCAACGACAAAATCCGGCAAGGATTTAATCTTGGCCGGCCAAAAGTCAGGTGACGTGCATGCAATCAACCCAGCCACGGGTAAATTGATCTGGAAGACCAAGGTCGGTAGGGGTAGCCTTCTTGGTGGCATTAACTTTGGCATGGCCGTCGCTAATGACATGGTGTTCGTGCCTATCGCCGATGTCAAAGATGGGACTGGCGAGACGCCGGCGGGAATTTTTATAGGTGCGCGTCATCCTGGGCTTCACGCATTAAACATCAATACGGGTGAGATTAGCTGGAGATCGCCCATGGTCAATAGTTGTGAAGGCAAGGACAGCTGCCTGCCTGGCATAGCGCAAGCTATTGCCGCCTCTGATCAACTTGTCTTTACCGGCGGTATGGACGGTGTCTTGCGTATTTATGATACGGCTAGCGGCAAGGTGTTATGGCAATATCAGACTGCCAAGAGTTTTACTGGCAGTAATGGCGTTGAAGGTATGGGCGGTTCGTTTGCGGGCGGCAGTGGTCCAGTAGTCCACGGCAACATGCTTTTTGCTAGTTCTGGCTATGCGTTTAACGGATTGATGCCGGGTAATGTATTGCTCGCGTTTGAGCTGCAACCAGAATCAGACAGACTACAAAAGTAGGAGTGCTAGTACACGATGGATATCATTGCAGAAGGTTTTTGGTTTACAGAGTGTCCGAGGTTTGATCACCAAGGTGCGTTGTATTTTTCAGATGTAATGGGTCATAAATTTTGCCGGTATACGCCGCAAGACGGCGTTAGCGTGGTAGATGAAAGAAGGTTCGTCGGTGGCTGTGTTGTCAACGAGGATGGTCTTGTGATCTATTCGGGTATCGATGGTCTGGCTAGTTACAATCCGCAGACTAATCGTTCTCAATCGATCGAAACCTCACTGGATTCTCGCGAAATCAGCAGCGTCAACGATATTGAGGCCGACAGTCAAGGTAATATCTATGGTGGCACGATTGATCTTGGTGCATTTGAGAGAGGAGATCTCAAGAAACCAGGGCTTATCTTCAAGATAGATACAAACGGTTCGGTGACAGAGTTTGGACCCGCCGGGACACCTAATGGACTGGCATTTAGTGCCGACGGCGCGACAATGTATTTGTCCGAATCTGGCGAGGGTATATTTACCTATGATATTGGTGCCGATGGCAGTATTGAAAATAGAACCTTGTTCGCGGCAGTAGAGGATTGTGACGGTATTGCATTGGATGAGCGCGGTGGTTTGTGGGTCGGACGTTATCTTTGTAACGAATTAGTATGTTATGGGCCAAGGGGATCAGTGGAACGCGTGCTAAAGATACCTTACAACAGCGTGTCGAGCGTTGTTTTCGGCGGCGATGATTTGAAAGACCTCTACGTGACCGGTGGAGATTTGACCGAACAAGGGACTGGCGGCGTGCTAAAGCTCGGTGCTGAAGTTGCAGGTCTGGCACCTTATTTTTCAAAATTAAACTGCTAAGGAAAATCTATGTCTCATACCGTCTTAGTAGAATTATGCTGCGTGGTTGGTGCGGGCCCAGAGTATCTAAAAACGATCCTACCGATGCTCAAGGATACCCGTGCCTTCGAGGGCTGCGAGTCTGTCGAAGCTTATACAGACGAAGATCAACCGGATATGGTCTTCCTTTGGGAAAAGTGGGCGTCTCGCGAACGTCAAGAGGCATACTTGGCTTGGCGCATCGAGACCGGTACTTTGGCAGAGATGGATAGGTTTATGGCCGCAGACCCGCGGTTTATTCAACTTTCGCAGCACGATTGACGTTCAGTTAGTTTTAAGTTGATTGCAGTACTGAAATAAAAATATAGGACTACTAAATGATTGTTATCTGCTTCAATAATCCCATATTGGTTCGAAAATAATTAAAAGGAGCTGTCAGTTATGTCGAAAGAATCAGAAGACCGAGAAGTACTAAATCAAATTTATGCCGCGTTTTTTGCGGGCGAGCTGGACCTTTGGTTGACCTTTTGGACAGAGGAATCTGAAATGTGGGAAGCAGACTCGCTACCTTATGGCGGCACCGCTAAGGGACTTGCACAAATCCGAGAGACGGCGGAGCAAATGGGTCAAGCCTGGGACGATTTAGATCTTGAGATTCACGACATTGTTGGCAACGACGATCTCTTGATTACTTATGGCACCTGGACAGGTACCGGACGTAAAAGTGGAAAAAGCGCTTCTTTCCCCTTTGCGGAAGTTTGGGTGTTTAAAGATCATAAGGTCTTAAAAGTCACGCCAATCTATGGCGACACTGCGTTGATTAATTCGATTCTCAACTGATTAGCGGTAGCTAAACAAGGAATTCCCGCCTGTGAAGTTTGGTATATTAGCAACCCCGATTTGGGGAAAAGAAACAGACCCTGCCGTTCAGTTCGCTGAGCATAAAGAATTACTGCAGCTCGCAGAGCAGCTTGGCTTCGATACTATCGTCGCGGGTCAACATTTTTTAGGCACCGAGTTACGTTACTACCAACCGGTTCCTTATCTTACATACCTATCGCAGTTCGCTCCGAGTATGGAGGTGGCTATTGGCATTATCCTGTTATCTTTGGTCAATCCAGTTGAAACAGCAGAACAAGTGGCGACGCTCGATGCCGTTACTGGAGGTAAAGCCATCCTTGGATTAGGGCTTGGTTATGCGGATCATGAATTCAAGGCTTTGGGGATCCCAAGAGAATCAAGGGTTAAACGGTTTGAAGAAAGTTTAGAACTGATCAAAGCTCTATGGTCGGGCGAAGAGGTGAACTTTAAGGGCGAGCACTTTGTCGTTGAACATGTATCGCCGGCAGTTTTGCCAGTACAACGTCCGAGGCCGCCCATCTGGATCGGTGGTCAGGGTGAGCAGGCGATTCGCCGAGCAGCACGTTTAAGTGACGCTTGGTATGCACCTCCGTTTCCAACCCATGAAGGACTTGCGCGTTTGCGAGCTGTATTCTTAGAGGAGAGGGAAAAGTCGGGGCTAGCCCTGGATGGAGATTTTCCACTGAGGCGCGAGATGGTTATGGCATCGTCAAAGTCGGAAGCGCGACGGCTTGCAACCCAATGGAGTGCAGCACGTTACAAGACTTACCTGAAATGGGGCTTGGGCGAAACGCTCGACAATGATGCCAAAGGGTTTGGATCTTCGGAGGATCAAGACATTGACGCTCGGTTTCTTCTTGGCACCGCTGATGATTGCGCGGAAGCGCTCAATAATTTACGAGCAGACCTTGGTATGACTCAGTTTATGTTTAAGGCACATTGGCCGGGGGTGCCTCACTCGGAGTCGATGCGTCAGCTTGAATTATTTGGCACAAAGGTCATTCCGGAGCTTCGCAAAGCTTGAGCAGTGCGCAGTTAATAATAACGGTTTACGATGAAGAGAATTGCGCGACAGTTTCCCGCAGGACGGTCGCGGCCTGCTTGTTGGCACTGGCAATGGTGCTCATGCCACCACTTAACTCACTGATATCCCCGATTAACGGCCAAATTGCGTGTGCTTCCCCGTGAAAGGGTAGTTTTTCCATCGCGATAAACCAGCGTGTGATATTTGAGTACTTTTTATAATCAGTGCAATTAGCGTACTTTTTCTGATTCTGCCCTAGTTCTTCATAGGCGCTGATATCCGCGAGCGTGACTGTTGGACCGGCAATAAAAGTTGAGGTAGCTAACATGCCGTCGATGATTTCAAGTGCGTCGTTTACGACTCGTGAATTATTTTGTAGACCAGAAAATGTGTTGCGCCTAAACCAGGTTTCGTCAGGGTCTTCCACCTCAAATACGGCCGGCCATAGCGCTCGACTCCACTGAACGACCACTTCTCGTGTATTGCGATGGTGGAAGTGAAGATACTGATTAACCTTTGCGCGCGCGACTAGAGCGTCTGGCCAAAGATCGTACCAGCTGTATTTCTCGCATAAATAGATCAGGATCGCGTGACTTTCCCAAAGTATGACGCCGTTATCATCGATGGCGGGGATGGTTCCGCGTGGATTAACGGCCGTTAAGTATTCTGGTTGCTTCGCCGTCTTGTTTTGGTTCGTCATGACAAATTTGAACGGTAACTTTTTTATCAAGCAGGTCCATACGACAGCTCGGACGGGTTGAGAGTTTGGTACACCGTATAGCGTTAACATTGATCAAATAAGCCTCTAATGTTTTGATTCTCAATGACGTTATACGTGAGAGGCCGTGAGCTGTCGATTGAACGCTCATTTTTTATTTCGACACGAAGATTGATCGAAAACCTTAGCTAATCCAGGTCAGCCTGCAGGCTAGGCTTCTTCTTCCTTAAACCATTCCCTGACGACTCTGCGCAAAAGTTTACCGGTTTCGTTGTATGGGAGCTCGGAACTGAAGTGAATAGCCTCTGGCACTCTGGATGAACGAAGATGTTCTCGAATGTGACTCCGAAGTTCATCCTCCGTGATGCTTTGCCCAGTCGCCAAAACAACGGCGAGAGCGACGACTTCGCCCCATTCCTCGGAAGTAATGCCAACTGCCGCCGTATCGGCAATGGCTGAGTGTTGATGAAGCAGGTCTTCAATCTCGCCGGGTGAAATATTCTCACCGCCGCGAACAATCACATCGTCAGCGCGGCCAGACAGGAATAGATAGCCGTGATCGTCCAAGTAACCCGCATCGCGAGTGGGGAACCAACCCTCAGAGTCGAGCACGCTGCGACCATTGTATTCACCAGATACCTGAGGGCCGCGAACATAGATTTCGCCAGGCTCGAAAGGCTCGAGTTGCTTGCCATCCTCATCTCGAACCTCTATTTCTACCGAAGGCAGTGGTTTTCCGACCGAGCCGAGTCTTGCACGCACCGCAGTATCATCGTGATCGATCGCTGTTCGATGGTCTTCTGGACCTAAAAGTGCGACGGTTGAGCTCGTTTCAGTCAACCCATAGGCGTTAGTGAAATTGACGTCAGGGAACAACTTCAGTGCTCGCTCTATGACGGGGACAGGCATCTTGCCACCACCGTAAGCGATCGAAATCAGGCTGGGGAAGGTTTTCGGATCTAGTTTGGCCGTGTCGATTTCCTTAATAATTCGAGTCAGCATCGTCGGAACGACAAAGGCGCTGGTAACGCCTTCGTCGACCACTAGCCGCAGCCATTCTGCAGGATCGAAGTCTGCCAGTTGCACGACTCGACGGCAGGCGTAGATGTTACTCATCGCCGCCGAAATACCAGCGATATGGTACGGCGGCACAGATACTAGCGCTGCTTCTTCTTCAAGGGCGCCCATAAACTCCACTGACCCCAGTATGTAAGACACCAGATGTTCATGGCGTAGTAATGCCGCCTTAGGAATACCTGTGGTACCGCTGGTAAAAAGCTGCACTGCAACGGCGGAAGGATCTTCATGCCAGGTGACTTCGACTTCTTCGCCGTTCAGCACGTCGTTAAGGAAATCAGCCGAATCCTGAACGACCCAGCCGTTAAAGTCATAGGTTTCATTCCGCGGACCTGAAATGAGGTAGGCCGGACTGATGCGATCAAGAAGAGGGGTGGTTTGTTCCTCACTCAAACGATAATTAAGTGGTACATAAGGTATGCCTGCTATAGCTGCACCCATGAGGGCTATCGGCGTAGCTGGACTAGATGTGTCAAGCAAACACACAAACTTGCAGTTGGCTGCGGAAAAATGCAGTGCCGCACGTTTAGCTGCGCTGAATAATTGCGAGTAAGTATAGTGTTTGCCATCATGGCTCAGCGCAGGTCGGCTTGGGCAGGCTTCTGCTGCCATCTGCAGAAAGAGGGCGATGTTCATGTGAGTATTATTCCAGAAATTGGCTAGTCGGAAGAGGGAAGCTTCTTGGTATCTTTAGTCATCAGTTCTTCATCGTTACAGTAAAGCGAACCCTCGCCGGTTTTAACGCATAGTACCTCGATAGATTCGTTAGAATTAATGTATCGTTTACCGATTATACAGCCGTTCATCTTGCCTGACTCCCCCTTAACTCGACCCGAGGATTCATCCAGCGTAACGCCACCGCAGGTTAGTTCGTCGCTGTCTCCGGCTTTGATAATCATGAGTTCGGCTTCGCACACATTGCTCTTTAATCTTGTTCCAGGTTTCATCATGTCAATCTCAATTGAAATGGGTAGCGCGAACGCAATAGAAAATTAATCCGGGTCGGTTCAGCTCCTTAAAAAGAGCGCGACCAGTATTTTGTTTAGTCTAACTTGGTGGCATCTTGATCTCGAGTGCCGGGCAACCTTCGGGTGGTGGCTTAATTTCTTGCCGGGCTATAGTTCCCACTAATTCCAAAAACGCTCCGTCAGGATCTATGGCATGGACAATACCGAATTCATCGTCTCCGGTGCCGCTGCAACAAGGTGCTACCTCGGAGAGAAATTCCACACCCTGAGCCTTTAATATCCTAACCGCGCGATTCAAGTTGGGAACAAGTAGTGCGATTCTATTTATCCCAATATGATTTATGGGCGGCGGGTAAGCCGGGGCGGGGTCGTAAGGCTCGATCCATTGTAACAATCGTAAAACGTGGTGGTCGCCGCGTCCCAGTGAAATATCAGCACCTCTGACGCGAAAAGGTTCGTCTAGCCCATAGGCTTGAGCTTCTTTGATAGACCCGGTTGCTGCTAAGAATTTGGTTTCTGTGTAACCAAGCGCATGGTAGAACGCGAGAGACTTATCGAGATTGCTTACGTTAATGCCTATATATGGCATGGCGATAAGGTGCATGTCGGCTTCAGGGTCGCCGTGAGGCGGCGCTGTTTCCATGAGTTTGTAAAGTACGCCATCTAGATCGCGAAAAAATACGAATCGATCTCCATGAATGCCGTAAGGCTCAGAAAGAAATTCCACTCCCTCTGACTTTAGGAACGCTACATCACTTCCAAGGTCTGTGGTTAGAAGTGCCGCATAGGCCATGCCCAGATGATTTGGCTTATCGTAGGGTGCTTCATCGTTGAAAGGCGTTTTGAACTGCAGCAGGTCAATGTTAGCGGTATTCAGGCTATCTGGCAGCGCAATGACCTCCCCTTTCACAAGCTCGTATTGACAAATATCGAACATCCCGAGCGCCCGGGCCATTGTGTGGGTGTTGGTCAGGGGAAACCCGCTTTGCCCCTCTGTGTAGCCCAGTTTTCTATAAAAAGCCCGGGCCTTGTCAAAGTCTCGTGTATGGGTAGCAAAGTGAAACCGGGCTACTAGGCCAATATCTTTGTCTGCTAATTCGGTGACCATTGCACTGTAGTCAGGAATTTGTAGAGGAGATGTTTCCTCAGGTACCGGTGCGGCGACGGATGAGACTGCAAGTATTGATAGTGCCAGGAATGCAGTGGTTTTCATTATTATTTTCCTCAAGATATTTTGCGGTTGCGCTTTATGACACCGGACCCAAAACCAGTTGCTGTCACACAGGGATTGTCCCGTAACCCTAAGACTTCCTCACCATGCTGATGGGTTTTTTGCGTCTCTGACCTCAGCTCCTTTGCGTTTTTATTGTAAGGAGCTGATAATTTTATCAGCTCCGGTTAGCGCTCCTAGCTAACCACGCCATCACCGAACATTTTCTCGATGCGTGTTGCATCAACCGAGAATGACGCTAATACTTGTCGGGTATGTTGACCGTGATCTGGGCTAGGAGACCCGGCTTCAAGAACTTCACCGCCAAACCTCGGTGGTGATTTCACCACCCGCATTGAACCCATTAAGGGGTGGTCGATGACATCAACGGAGCCGTTCGCTTGCAATTGCTCTTGGGCCAGAACCTCGTCTCGATCTAGAAAGCGAGCGCAAGGAACGTCCGCCTCTGCCATTTTAGCGATCACTTCGTCGGTGGTATACTTTAAGTATTCGCCTGCAACCAGCGATTTAAAAACATCAATGTTGGTAAGCAACTTCTGCATGTCATCAAAACGTTCGTCAGCCAATAGATGTTCCATTCCCATGGCAATAAGTGACCGCATTTGTTGGTCAGCGTTACCGGCGGAAATTGTGACTGCGCCGTCTTTGGTTACCGTCGATTCGTAGAGAAGGTCTATAAGCAAAGGCTGCGGCGCAACATCCTCATCCAGCAACGTATGGTTCTGAAAGCCGTCAGGAAAGATAAAAAATAGGCCAGCATCTAACATTGAGAGGTCAATATGTTGGCCTTCGCCAGTCTTTTCCCGAAAATAAAGAGCGCTGGTGACGGCCTGACAAGCAGTGTAAGCGGTAATCTTGTCGCAAATCAGTGTGCGGAAAAACGCTGGTTCTTGTTTTCCTTGGGTTGCGGTAATACCTGATTGAGCCTGAATGATGGGGTCATAGGCGGGTGAGCTGCTTTTGGGGCCTTTGGTACCGAATCCTGAAATTGCGGTGTAGATCAAGCTTGGGTTCAATGATCGGAGATCGTCACTGCCTAAACCAAGTTTGTCCATGACGCCTGGTCTGAAGTTATGAATAACCACATCTATCTCGGGTATCATTTCGCGAATTAGTGCCTGACCGGCTTCGGTTTTGATATCAACACGAATGGCCTCTTTGCCACGATTACAATTAGCAAATAAAGAGGAAATACCGCCCTTGGTTGCACCAATGTAGCGAAGCGGGTCGCCGGCGTTTAATGGCTCGACCTTAATCACACGGGCACCTTGCTCGCACATTTGCATTGCCGCAAATGAGGCGGTAATCATGGTGGAAAACTCGAGGATGGTAACGCCTTCAAGTGGTTTCATATTCGCTCCTTATTATTATGCGTTCTTGCATGAAAGCTAACCATCTAAGGTTATTTCCCGCCAATTCGTTGATTTGTCTAACTTAACACGATTCCTTTGATGGTTGACCCTGAAGCGGTTAAATGAAAAAGACGAGGGCGTGTCGAAACCATGATTATTCTTACTGGCGCAACTGATTTTGGCTAAATTATCTTCAAATTTTATTGTGAATGATAGCGATCATGAATAATATCAGGGAGGACTAGCACCACTAACAATAGCGGTCCTAAGTGAATAAGCGACCTTAGTTTAATATTTTTAGCTGGTGTTCAACCTATTTCACAACGGAGTGTCCTTTGGAGCAGCAATTTTCTTTTATGAAGGTGACGATGGCGCGTTGGACGATAATTTATGGGGTGTGGTTGATTGCTTGGGCGGCTTCGACCTCCATCGTCACGGGCTCCCAATCTATAACGTCGTGGATTCCCGCAATGCTGGGGGTACCCATTTTACTGATGGGCTTGATGTATTTAATACGGCCCGCATATCTGAAAATATGGATGCACGTAGCTGCCTTGTTCGGCGTGATAGCGCTCTTGGGTGGTCTTGATTTTTTTCGTGGTGTATTGGCAGGCCATGACCCTTTTGCTAGTCCTGCAGCCAGTGCTTCGAAGTTAATGCTACTGGTCACTGGCGCATTGTTTGTTGCGACTTGTCTTCGCTCGTTTATCTGGGCGCGAAAAAATCTACAAGATTAGCTTTGCAGTAATGGTTTTTGCTTTTTCACTTTAAATGGCAGCTTTTAGCGGACTGAGCGACCTCCTTCCGCGGCTTGGGCAGGGTATTAATCCGTGGTTAGCTGGCCTACATAGTGTTAGTTTGCTAAGAGACGCCCTAACTAGTTTAGTTGAAAAATATAGATGTCTTGGAGAAAGCTTGCAGAAACAGATGCATTTGGAACCTCTCTGTTTCAAAATGCCTGTTGCAGGCAAGTTATCAAATTTATTCCAGAGGCGGTGTTCGAAGAAAAAGGCGCTGAGGAAAAACACTTCGTCGCAAAAATCCCGCTGATCGACCTTAAGGTTTATGTGTATTTAGACAGTGCAGAGATTGTTTCTCCCAGTCTAAATATTCGTTTTGAGCGAGCCAACTCTGCGACACCGGAAGACTTAACGATGAAATTGATAAAAGAATTGTCGAACGCATTCTAACCGGTATTGGCTCAAGCTGCCCCGGCTCTTCATTTTCCTTAGTCACCGCTATTAATTAACGTATCACTGACTTGGCTATCGGAACATATGCGCCAGTAATAAAAACGCCTTGGCCGGCTATCTACACAAAGGCTACTGACTAGCAATGTAATCATTGTGCTGAAGAGTTAATGGTCGGCCGAGATCTATATTTAATAGAGCAGTGCTAAGGAAGCCGAACATAATAATCTAGTTGATTTCGTTTCAAATTTAAAATTACATTAGCGCGTTGCTTCGGAACTCCTATCGGCAGCCAAATAGCGAATTTTAGAATTCAAGCGCTTAGATACGTGTGCCGTTAACCCACGATTAGTCGCGCGCCTAGGCCGACTGTTATAGTGTCGCTAAATTAAAACCACCTTGGAGGTGTTTCGTGGCTAAATCAGAAGCAGTGAGTTCTGTTAATTTCTTTCTCGACGGAAATTTTTCCCCGGTTTCGGAAGAGCGGGAAGCGCAAAATATGGATGTTAGAGGTAACATACCAAAAGACTTGTCTGGTCACTTCCTGCGGGTTGGTCCAAACCCTGTTCACATATTTGATGAGGCCGCGTATCACACCTTTGATGGTGACGGCATGATTCATGCCATCGAGTTTCGTGAAGGCCTTGCCCACTACCGCAATCGCTTCGTGCAAACAGAAGGCCTGAAACTCGAACAGGAGCGCGGCGATTGGGTATACAAGGGCATGAATTCGATCATGGATCCTACTCCGTCACGTATCCCTGATGGCGCTCCAAGAAATAAGAATCTGGCAAACACAGCTTTTGCTTACCATAACAATACGCTATATGCCCTACACGAACCGTCTCAACCGACCATAATTAGATTGCCCGGACTAGAAACAGATGGTCCGACGAACTTCGATGGCAAGTTAAAACACCCTTTCACCGCCCACCCCAAGGTCGATCAGAAAAGTGGAGAGATGATGACTTTCGGTTATGCATTCCAGCCACCCTATGTCTCTTATTCAGTCATTAGCGCCGCTGGCGAACTGATTCACTCGACGCCGATCACGATTGAAAAACCAGTTTTTATGCACGACTTTGCAGTGACAGAAAAATATTCTTTGTTTCTAGACTTTCCAATCACGCTCGATGTCGAGCGCGCAATGGCCGGCGGTCCAGCTTTGGGCTTTGAACCAGAACACGGTTCTAGGATTGGAGTTGTGCCGCGCTTCGGCACAGATTCAGATGTGCGTTGGTTTGAAGTTGAGACTGGTTCGGTTGTGCATACCGCTAATGCTTGGGAAGAAGGCGACGAGGTTGTATTGCAGGCGTCGCGCTCTAAAACCTCCGACATTGCAAGTGCCGGTTTGGCCGCAGAAAACTTGGAGGAGACCCAAGGCCAGCTTTATGAGTGGCGTATCAACTTAATAAGTGGTGCCGTTACAGAGCGAACGCTGAGCGCAGTTCGCTGCGATTTTACCCGGGTTAACGACAATTATGTCTGCCAAAAAACCCGCTATGTCTACGGTGCTGTATTTAATCCCGTAAGACCTTTCAGCTTTGACGGCGTAATGAAGTTTGATAATGAGACGCAAACTACAACTAAGTTTGATTATGGCCCTAAGCGGTTTGGCGGAGAAGCGGTGTTTGCGCCGAAAGTTGGTGCAACGACCGAAGATGACGGCTACCTTATTTGTTTTGTTCAGGACGAGGAAGTGGGACAAAGCGAATGTTTGATTTTGGACGCAAAGAATATCGTCGCTGGACCAGTTGCGTCGATTCTTGTTCCCTATAGGGTGCCTTACGGCTTTCACGCGGGATGGGTTGCTACCGACTAGGCCGCAATAGTTGTTATTGGTCATGCGACCTAAACACCTCGATAATCGAGAATGGACGCAATCACACCGAGGACTCACCAGTCATTAGAAACCGGGCCTATAAAAACACTCGGTCTAGCTATTGACTAGAGTGTAAATTTGACGGCTGTTCCATTCTCGTCGAAGGTAAGAGCGAGAGATTAAAATTTCGGTGGCACTCGCCTCTTTGAAAGGTCTTTCGAGAGGGAGGGCAAAACACATTTCAAGAAAAATGAAATCCCCAAGCGCCGCGGGAGGGGTAATATAGCGGGGATAATACTTCGCTTTCCTTTCGATATGATGCCTGCGGCCATTCATGGCTCTGCGCTGATTTTAAAATCAGCCGATCAGGGAATGATGTATCTCACTCAGGCGATTGTGCAGCATTGCACCAATGACGCAGGGTGACAGTTTCTCCTCGACATCCGCGGCGGCACGCAGTCCGATTCTTTGCGCAAGAGCGGCATCTGAGAAAATAAGTTTCATTTGCTCTGCGGCATGAGATGCAGAGGGATCTGCCCAAGTCTGTCCTTTTTTATATGGGCCGTGGTTTTCGTCTAATTTGATTAGCTCGTAGTTCACCGGCAAAGAGTTTTCAGTGTTACAAAAATCAGTATTACCCGACCAGTCGGTTGCTATAACGGGCTTGCCGAACAGCATAGCCTCGGCTATGCCAAGACCGAATCCTTCGGACCGGTGTAACGACACAAAGCAATCTATATGGTGCATTAAAGAGAACACTTGGTGTCGGTCAAAATACTGGTCAATAAGCTTAATCTTTTTGTTGTTTGCAGCCTCTCGTAGCAAAAAATTAGAGATCTCATTGTGGGCATCAAGGTTGAGTACTTTGACGATGAATTGGGTTTCATCTTTAGCGGTGTCGAATGCCTGTTTAAAAGCCGTGATCGCAGCCTGTACATTTTTTCTTTCAGGAACGCTTAAACAGTCGAACATGGTGTAGAAGGTGTAAGGTTCAAAATCGATCCCGAGTTCTCCTGTCTCCTCACTGGGTTGATGCTCCATCCATATGGCGTGAGGCACAACGACCACTGGTATGTCGACTTGTTTTTCGATCGAGGCTTTACAGAACTCGGAGGGAGTCCAAATTTCATCTAAATATTTGCTGGCGCTTGCCCAATCAATGGGGAATTCTGGTAATTCCCAAGCCCAGAAGCCGATGTTAAAACAGCCTTCAAGTGCATGCAGACCTATTTCTTTAACGGCGAATTCAAGCTGGTCCGCGTTGACATGAAAAAGGTTAATTCGGTATTTCGGAGCTCTTTTATAAGAAGCGTCGACGTGGCCGTCCATTCTTGAAACATTGCCTAAACGGACATCTACAACAGAGATAGGAATATTGACAGATGTGAGGCTTTGAATGTTAGACCTTGCAGATTGACCTACCCCACTTTCTGCGTGTACGTAGCCAAAAAGATTGATGCCGAATTCATTCGATCTATCGGCGTGACCACTGGGTTTGTAGTCGCTGTTGCTGCGGCGTATCAGTGCCAAATTAACGCGGTGTCTGATTTCTGGCGATAGAAAAGGCCTGACAATATTACGGCTGTAGCGTGCTAGCCTGTAGATCAAATGATAGAAATTAGTTCGCGGGGATTTTTTTTTATCTATATTTTGTTCTAGCCAAAATCTGACAGGTGCAATAAAACATTCGTCAAAAGTCGCTTGGGTCGCTGCATTGTCACTAAACCATTGAGCATAGCGGACTCCATCAGCGCCGTAAATGTCGGGAAAAGCATCCTGAAGGTCTTTTCTTTCACGATAAAGCCGGTGAGCAAGATGGGTGATGTAAGAGAATGACTCGCCGTCGTGCTCGATGGGCTGGTTTAGATAACCCATGAAATCCTTACTTCCTTCCGTAGACCAAAGGTCGCTCGAATCAGACTCCCAGTCGAATTCATCTCTGTAGATATAGCGAGCTTGATCGGGTATCGCGGTACCGTCCGAAAAATAGCCGAAAGCGAATGGGAGTTCTCTGCACTCATCTTGGCCGAACTTTATGAGATCAGCAGCATAGTCATCGCAAAGCGCCTCAACAGCAGTGCCCGCGGAGGTTCTAGTGAAACGATTCTGGTGTTTGCTGAGAGTCTTTGCTGAAGGATTAAAACCTGAAAAATGAAAGAACACTAACTGGTCGTTATTTACCTTGAAGCTATTGTCACTTCGGATGACTTTTCGATGCGCGAGGTTCCAGTAAGCCAGATTCCAGCCTTCATTGCGTTCCACATAAACCCCGTCGAAAATCCCAGGAACCATGTCCATCCACTTCTGATCGACGAACAGCCCTCGCTCTAAGTCGACGACGCAATCTTTGTAGAGTTTACCCTGCCACCACTTGGTGAGTGCTCTGGTGCTTTGAGAATCACGAAGTCCAATATACCCAAGGTTGTAGGTGCCACTCCGGAGTATATCTAGCTCAGAAGGCCGTGCGTCATCTTCGAGCGTTCCGGTTAAGTGAGGTGTTAATAATATCTCGTGAGAATCCAACAGGTTAACCATTGGAACAAGGCTGCTGTAGACCTTGATATCAGGGTCGATGTATATCACTTTTTCGTATCCGTGTTCAAACAACTTCTCAATGACATACGGTTTAATGGCAGTATTCAGCTCAAGGATGGTGTAGCGAAAAATAAATTTTTCGAATGACGGGATGTTGTCGAGCAGGTCAAGATTGAAAATTTCAAAATTGTCTCTTGAGTAATCAAAGCCGTCAGGCCTGTCACACAACGCAACGACTCTGCTAGCCTCAGGGTAGTGCTGCTCAACACTGTGCATGAGTGTCCTTGCGACGTGGGTATAGTTCTTGGAGACAACGGTAAAAATACAAACTTTATTCATCATTGTTAGTTAACCTTTTAATGCCTGCAATTCTTG
>MEHZ011472460.1_pt1 | contig 29872 bp, 32 predicted proteins | sample 897221 | NCBI WGS metagenome assembly MEHZ01 (sample SAMN05514161, study PRJNA337945) | marine metagenome | isolation source: marine surface water | place: Arctic Ocean | collected 2007-12-13
ATGTGCCAGTACCGTGCCGTGGGTCATCCGGTGGCCTTTGCAGTCACCGAAGCGCTGGTTGACCGTGGCGCGCGAGAACTGGGGATCGATCCGGTCGAAATTCGCCGCCGCAATTTGATCGCAGATGATGCCTATCCGACCAAGGGTGCCAGCGGCATTGCGCTCGAAGGCCTATCCCACCATGCCTCGCTGAATAAGCTGATGGGTTCGTTGGATTACGAGGCCATGAAGGCGGAGCGCGATGCGCTGCGCGGTGACGGAATTTACCGCGGCATCGGGTTTGCCGCGATGATCGAACTGACCAATCCCGGTGCTGCCATGTATGGCATTGGCGGTGCGCGGATTTCGTCTCAGGACGGCGCGCAGGCCCGGCTTGATTCAAGCGGATCGCTGGTCGTGCATACTTCGATCACCGAACAGGGACAGGGGACCGATGCCATCGTCGCGCAGATCGCCGCGTCGGCCTTCGGCACGTCGCCTGACAAGGTCAAGGTCGTGACAGGTGACACCGATCATGTACCCACCGGTGGTGGCACCTGGGGCTCACGTGGCGCTGGTATCGGCGGTGAAGCGGTACTGCAGGTCTCCAAGGTTCTCCGTCAGAACATCAAGGAGATCGCCGGCCAGCTGCTTCAGGCTGACCCGGAAACCCTGGATATCCAGAAAGGAATGGTAGTCGATCTGGGTACGGAAAACGAGCGTATGGGGCTGGATGAGCTGGCACGGATTTCCTATTTCCGCTCTGACCTGATCCCAAAAGGGTTTCAGCCTGAACTGATGGCGACCCGCCATTTCATACCGCGCGAGTACAACATTGCTTTCACCAATGGCATTCAGGCTTGTTATGTCGAAGTCGATCCCGAGATCGGATTTGTGAAGATTCTCAAGCACTGGGTCGTCGAGGATTGTGGCACGGTCATCAACCCGCAGCTCGTTGATGAACAGGTGCGCGGCGGCGTGATCCAGGGCCTGGGCGGCGCGCTGATGGAAGAGTGCCGCTACGATGATCAGGGCAATATGGTGAATGCCAATATGGCGGACTACCTGGTGCCCATGGCCGGTGAGATGCCGGATATCGAGGTTGGACATGTGGAGACCCCCACGGCCGATTCCGAACTCGGGGCTAAAGGTGCTGGTGAGGCCGGCACGGCGGGGGCCCCGGCGGTGGTGATGAACGCAATCAACGATGCGCTTTCGCCTTTCAATGCGCGTCTGCTGCATCAGCCCATAACCCCGGAACGCATCCTGAAGGCACTGGGTAAATTCTGATTATCTACCAGACCTCATGCTGAGGAGCCGCCCGCGGCTGCGTCTCGCAGCAGGGTGGGGGTAGCGCGACGGTTTTCGAACCCAAGTATCCTTCGAGACGAGCCTTCGGCTCTGCTCAGGATGAGGTTATTGGGGAAATTCGTCAGGAGCTTTGCGCGCGCAGGGCCCAGATTGCGGCCATGAAGACGGCCTTGGCGCGGGGCAGAATCAGCAGCGACAGGACGATTAGCACCGGGACCATGATCGCGGCCATTTCCCATGGGGTGTAGCGCCCGCTTTTTGACATGGAAATCATGAACGGGGCCATTACATGGCCGACGATCAGGATCGTCAGCCAGGGGGCCGCATCATCGGAGCGGATGACGGACCAGTCTTCGTGGCATTCCGGGCAGGAATCGACCTGTTTGAGATAGGCACGGAAGAGCGCTGCTCGCCCGCAACGGGGACACCGCCCGCGCAATCCGCGGCCGAGGGCGGTCCACAAGTATCGCTTTTCGGCGTGATCCATATCTGGTTTCCGGTCCAGTGATTTCAGGCAGTATACATCACGAAGCTGGGCGGCTGGTGCGCCGGGTGGCGAGATGCCGCAGCCGTGAACGCGATGGTAGGGGGCGGCTTTGCGTCCCTCCCGCGAAGCCTCTAGTCTGCGGGCGAAAATTCACACGGGACTGAAACCATGAGTGTTGCAGATCACAGTAACGAAGGCAGTGTCCTCGACCGCGATGACAGCTTCATCGGCAAGGCCGTGCCGCGCGCCAATGCGGCGCGCTTGTTGGCCGGTCAGGGAAAGTATGTCGATGACCTGACTCTGCCCCGCATGGTGCATGTTGTTTATTACCGCTCTCCTTATGCCCATGCGCGGATCGTCTCGATCAACGATGACGCGACACGCGCTTGCCCGGGGGTGATCCGGGTTGTGACCGGCAAGGAGATGGCCGAGGTCTGCAAGCCCTGGGTCGGTGTTCTTGCCCATATGAAAGGCATGAAGTCCGGCACCCAGTATGCCATGGCTGTGGAGCGTACCTGCTGGCAGGGCGAACCGATCGTTGCCGTGATCGCGCATTCCCGCGCCGAAGCCGAGGACGCGGTCCAGGTACTCGAAGTTGAATTCGAAGAGCTTCCGGTGCTGGCTGACCCTGAGGTCGTGCTGGATGAGGGGGCTTATGTGATGCATCCCGAGCTGGGCGACAATCTGCTGTTCGAGATGAACCACGACATTGGTGATACCGCGGCGGCGTTCGAGAATGCGGCCGCCATTGTCGAGAAAACCCTCAATTTTGGGCGCCACACAGGCGTGTGTATGGAAGCCCGTTCGATCATCGCCGACTACAGTTCTTCCGAACATCGCCTGACGGCTTATCACTCCCATCAGGCCCCGCACATGATGCAGGACCTGTTTGCGCGCCATCTCGATATCCCGAACCAGAATGTTCGAATTATCTGTGGGGATGTCGGCGGTGCGTTTGGCATCAAGGGTCATACCTATCCGGACGAGATGGCGACGGCCGGGCTGTCATTGATGCTCAAGCGGCCGGTGAAGTTCATCGCCGATCGGCTCGAATCCTTCCTGACAGATATTCATGCCCGTGATCATCGTGTCCATGCCCGCGCGGCCTTCGCGGCCGATGGTGAGTTGCTCGCGTTTGAGATGGACGATCTGACCGGTGTGGGTGCCTATTCGATGTATCCGCGCACCAGTGCGCTGGAAGCCTTGCAGGTCATCAACTATGTGGGGGCGCCCTATACCCACAAGAATTACAAGGCGCGCTCGCAGGTCGTGTTCCAGAACAAGACACCCATGAGCCAGTACCGGGCGGTGGGGCATCCCGTCGCCGTTGCGATCACCGAAACCCTGATGGAAGAAGGTGCGCGCGCCCTGGAGATGGACCCGGTGGATATCCGCCGACGCAATCTGATGCCCGATGATGGTTATCCCTGCGAGTTCATCACCGGGCTGAAGCTCGAAGGCCTGTCCCATGAGGCGTCCCTCGACAAGCTTCTGACGATGTTCGACTACGAGGGCTTCCGCGCCGACCAGAAAAGTCTGCGCGAAAAGGGAATTTACCGGGGCATCGGGTTTGCGACCCTGGTCGAGATGACCAATCCGGGTCCGCATACTTATGGCCTGGGTGGCGCACGGATTTCATCTCAGGATGGCGCTGCGGCCCGAATGGACGCGTCCGGGGCAGTCGTGATTCAGACCAGTATTTCCGAACAGGGACAAGGGAGCGAAGCGGTCATTCAACAAGTCGCTGCGAGCGCCTTTGGCACCACACCGGATAAGGTGAAGGTGATTTCAGGCGACACCGATAACGTCCCGGTTGGCTGGGGTGCTGGTGGTTCCGGCGGTGCGGGCATTGCCGGTGAAGCCGCGCTGCAGGCCGCTAAGGCTCTGCGCCATAACGTGCTCGATGTTGCCGCGATCCTGCTGCAGGCCGAAGCGACGTCCCTCGATATTCGCCTCGGCGTTGTTGTTGATCGGACAACCGGTGAGGAACGCATGCCCCTCGAGGAAGTGGCCCGGGTGGCCTATTTCCGGCCCGACACCTTGCCGCAGGATTTTCAGTCCGAGATGATGGCGACCCGCCACTACATCCCCAAGAAGTATCCCGTTGCCATGACCAACAGCTTCCAGGCGGTGACGGTCGAGGTTGATCCGGAAACCGGGACGGTCAAATTGCTGAAATTCTACTGCGTCGAGGATTGCGGCAAGGTCATCAATCCGCTGCTCGTCGACGAACAGGTCCGCGGCTCGATCGTGCAGGGCATCGGCGGCGTGCTTTTTGAAGAGTGCCGCTACGATCTCAACGGTAATTTCCTGAATGCCAACATGGCCGATTATCTGGTGCCCATGGCGGGTGAAATGCCGGACATCGAGATTGCTCATGTGGAGACCCTGACCAAGGAATCCGAACTTGGTGCCAAGGGTGCGGGTGAGGCAGGAACCGCCGGCGCGCCGGGGGCGATCCTCAATGCGATCAACGATGCACTCAGTCCTTTGGGCGCCTCCGTCTGGGACCAGCCGGTCAGCCCTGAGCGCGTGCTCAAGGCGTTGGGCAAGTACACTAGCTAACATCACTTCATAAGGCCTCACCCTGAGCTTGACGAAGGGTGTGGTGCCGCGCCCTCATACTTCGACAGGCTCAGCATGAGGGCTTTCGAGAGGATATTGTTATGGCCGACATTGAAATCATCAGTTCTTCAACCTGTCCCTTTGCCCAGCGCACTCGCATGGCGCTGATCGAGAAGGGGATCGAGTTTGATCTCACCGCCATCGATCTCAATGACAAGCCCGACTGGTTTCTGGATATTTCGCCTTATGGCAAGGTGCCGGTGTTGCGCCATAACGGCGTGGTGATTTTCGAATCTGCCGTGATCAACGAATACCTCGAAGACGTGTTTCCGGCACGCCCGATGCTGCCGCACGATCCGGCACGCCGGGCTCAGGCACGGATCTGGATTGATTTTGCCAATGTTCGTTTCACCCCGCTCGTCTACAAGCTGATGCTGGCCCAGGGTGCCGACGCCCAGACCGCTCTGGCCACCCGGCTGACCGACGCTCTGCTGGCGATGGAGCATCAGGGCCTCGGTGCGCTGAGCGACGGGCCCTACTGGATGGGTGACGAAGTCGGCCTGGTTGATCTGACATTCCTGCCGCATATGCAGCGGCTCGGCGTGCTGACCCATTACCGCGACTTTAAGATTCCCGACGAATGCGTCCTGCTCAAAGCCTGGTTGCAGCTTATGGGCCAGCGCCCGTCGGTGACCGAAGGTTCTGCTGACCTCGACGTGCTGATCGAGAATTGGCGCAAATACGCCGAGAACACCTCGACCGGAACCACCGCCACAGATATGCGCGCGGCTTAGCGTTCCGTCAGCGGGCACATGCCTGGGACCGGGGAAGGCACCAGCAGGGTGGTTTCCTGAGACACCATCAGCGGGCGAATTTTTGCCAGATGGGCGTCCCATTCCGGGCGCGCATAATTGGCTTTGCGGATTTCGTCACGTTGGGCCACGTCGTCGAACTGCCAGATATGCACGATCTGATTCAGGGGGCCGACGTCGGATTGGAAATACCCGACCAGATGATCGTGCATGCGCGGATCCTGGGCTGCAAAGCCACCGTCCTGATAGTGCTGCCAGTACTCGGCAGGCTTGCCGGGGTTCAGCGTGTAATTGCGAATTTCGAGGATCATCGTCGAGCCTTTCAGAAGTTTGACGCCGGGCCGGGCAACCGGCCTGCGCACAGGGAATAGGTGCTTTTCGCCAATCTACATTGTTGTCCCGGGACCGGCCTGATAGGCTTTTGCACAAGATAAGCTCTGAATTCCATAGGAGACGACATGGTCCATGTACGTGAAATGCCCGACCATCTGCGGGAAGCGTTGATCAACCAGGAGCTGCCCGAATACGGCGACACGCCCTGGGTGACGCCCAAGCCGCTTGATGAATGCCGTATCGCCCTGATTTCGACTGCTGGACTGCACCGGCGTGAAGACCCGTTGTTCACCCCGGGTTCGGGTGACTACCGGATCATTCCGGATGATTACGACATGAACGGTCTCACCATGAGCCACCTGTCGACCAACTTTGATCGCAGCGGCTTTTATAAGGACGTGAACACGTCCTTCCCGATCGACCGCCTCCATGAGCTGGCCGAAGAAGGCGTGATTGGCTCTTCGGCGAGCCGCCATTATTCCTTCATGGGGGCCACGCCGCCCACCGCGATGGAGCCGGTCGCCCGCGACCTGGCCAATGTGCTCAAGGCAGATAATGTCGACGCCGTTGTCCTGGTCCCGGTCTGACCCCAATGCACGCGCGCCGTGGGCGGGCTAGCACACTATCTTGAAGACGAAGGCATTCCGACGACGCATATCGCGTTGATCCGCAAACATGCCGAAGACATCAAACCGCCGCGGGCTCTCGCGGTGCCGTTCGAACTCGGACGCCCCCTGGGTGCGCCGGACGAACCAGACTTCCAGCGTCGGGTTCTCCGGACTTGTCTGGAGCTTCTTGAGCGGGAATCTGGTCCGGTCCTCGAGGATTTTCCCGATGATGCGCCGGGTGAAGATGCTGATCAGGAAGGCTGGACCTGTCCGGTCAATTTCGCCGTTCCAGTCGATGATCTGAGTGACGAAGACCTGATCCGGCAGACCCTGGAGCACGAGATTGCGCTGTTGCGACCCTGGTATGAGGAATCGAAACAGAATCGCAGTGGGCGAACAAATTTCGGCATTTCCGGCACAACGCCGGAGCAGATTGCCGCCTATATCGCCCATGTGATTGTCAGCCAGGAGGACAGCGTATCGCCAATCGCGGATACGCCGGCTCATCTGGCCTTCAAGCATATGGCTGATGATATTCGCTACTACTACATGGAAGCGGCCATCGCGCGTCCGGATACGCGGGTGAGCGATCTGGAGATCGGCAACTGGCTTTGGGGTGAGACCACTCTGGGCAAGGCGCTGGTCACGATCCGGGACTGGTCGATGGAAACCGAACATCCGGGCTTCAAAGCGCTCGCGCCGACCGCGATGGTGCCCGCGCATCAGAAGCATCGTACCAAACACGGCTGACCGACAAGGTCTCTGTTAAAATTAAGGCCCTCCCTTATTGGGGAGGGCTTTCTTTTTGGGTCAGGCGCGAAATCCGATGGCGGATTTTGCCGTATCGGCGGTCTGTACGGTGCCGATAACCGCCGCATCGGCACTACCGGTTGCGTGCAGGGCAGTGACGCATTTCTCCGCCTGGTCGGCGGGTACCCCGAACAACAATCCGCCGGTGGTTTGGGGGTCAAACAAAAGCGGGCGTGTCGGGTGATTCCCGGCGGCCAGCCCCTGACCGGCCGAAGCTTCGTTGCCGGGCCTCAAAGTGCTTTCGATGCCCCGTTGGGAAAGTTCGGCTGCGCCAGCGAGAACCGGGATCGCATCGAGATCGAGAATGGCTGCAGCGTCGGAAGCTTCAAGCATTTCCAGCAGATGCCCGGCGAGACCGAACCCGGTGACATCGGTTCCCGCAGACACGCCATGGTCGCGCATGATTTCCACACAGGGACGCAGTGAGATTTGCATGGAGGCGAGCGCGGCCTCGATCCAGGTGCCACGCGCTTCGGCACGCATATCGGCGGCGAACAGCACTCCGGTGCCGATCGGTTTGGTCAGGATTAGTGCGTCACCGGGCTTGAGTCCGCCTTTTCGGATGATGGTTTCGGGGGCGGCATACCCATTCACAGTTAGTCCAAACGCCATCTCCGCACCTTCGCCGGTGTGACCGCCCGCCAACACCGCGCCGGCCTCGGCAAGGGTTTCTGTGGCGCCGGCGAGCAACTGGTAGAGGTCGTCCCCCATCTTGTCGTCTTCCCCGTGGGGCAGCATGACGGCAGCCAGGGCGGAATGGGGCTCTGCGCCCATGGCAAAAATATCGCCGAGGCAGTGGTTCGCTGCGATCCGCCCAAACAGGAAGGGGTCGTCCAGAAACGCGCGGAACTGATCGACGGTCTGGATCAATGATTTTCCCGGCGGCGGCGTTAGCACCGCAGCATCGTCCGGCGAGTCGAGACCTTGGTCGAGGCCTTCCTTGGTTTGCACGGGAAGGCGCGACAGGGCTTTGCGCAGGACTGTGGCCGGGACCTTGGCGCCACAACCGCCACAGCGCATGGCATCGAGCACGTCACCTCCGTCGGGGGTGTCTGTGCTCATGTCCGGCAGGTCCTGGTACTTCTCCATCCAGCGTCGGTCGATCCAGTCTTTCCAGCGCCAGACCCACGTGCCCTCAAGGGCGAAAGGCCCACGCGCGGCAATCGCATAGGGCTCCCCAGTGGTGATCAGGGCCAGGGTGTGTCCCTGCGGTTTGTAGGGTTTCAGCGCCTTGTCCGTGGCGAGGCGACGCAGGTTTTCGGCCAGATAAGGGCCTTGGCGAACCGCGTAAACGCCGGATTTCGGTAGCTTATAATTCTCCATCGCCGCCGCGTCCCCGGCCGTGAAGACGTGGTTGTGAGATACGGAGCGCAGCATGTCGTTGACACGCACAAACCCGTGCGCATCCAGAGCCAAACCGCTCCCGGCGAGCCATTTCGGGGCGCCTGCCGAAGTTACCAAAATGGTCTGTTCACTGGGCAGGGTCTCACCGTTTGAGAGTGCGACACTGTCCGGGGTGATCTGTGTTGCCATCACCCCGAGGCGAACTTCGATGCCTCGCGTGGCCAGCGCGCGGCTGAGCTTCTTACGGGCCGCCGCGTTGTAGCTGGGCAGCAGGACGTCGTCAGCCTCGATGACGGTAAAACCGAAATCATCTGGTCGCTTGCCGAGCTCGACAGCCACACCGCGTAGGCGGTGGCTGAGGGAAAGCGCGAGTTCAACACCTCCGGCACCGCCGCCGATGATGGTCAGCCGGAAACGTCCCTGATGGTCACGGATCCGGGCCGTGAGCTGGTGATAGGCCGCGAGGAAGCGATCACTGGGTTTGACCGGCAACGCGTGCTCGGCCCCGGAAATTTCCAGGGTCGACGGCGTAGAGCCCGCATCGATTGAGAGGATATCGAACGGTACGGGGGGGCGGCCGGTCACGTTGATTTGGTTTGCGTCCAAATCTAGACCGGTGGCTGGGGCGTGGATGAGACGCGCGCTGGCAAAGCCGGCGAGGGGACGCAGATCGATATGGGCTTCAGCCTGGGAATAATGCCCGGCGATATAGCCGGGGATCATGCCGGAATAGGGAGTCAGCAGGTCGCGGGCGATCAAGGTCAGCCGGACGCCTGGTTCGGGCTTCATGCCGAATCGCTTGAGCACATCCACATGGGAATGGCCGCCCCCAATCAGAACGATATCGCGGCGAATGGGGACCGTCGGTTTCATGGTTCTTTTGGTTTCGCCGGATTGCACGGAAAATTGGCGGAAGAGGGTGGGAGTCGAACCCACCAGGCACGTCTAACGCCCCTCACCGGTTTTGAAGACCGGGCGCCCCACCGGGGAACGGTCCTCCTCCACCATCCATAATCGGACTTCCGTGCGCCGGGAGCAAGACCATGACGGGGAATTTATCTGTTGCCTGCAGGGCAGGGAGCAAAATCGGGCCTGCGCGAACCTAAGCGGGGGAATATGTCCACCTTCGATTTACGAACAGGCTTCCCGAACGCCTTAATCCTTGTCAGAGTTCGATTTGAAAGCGCTGATTGCGATCAACGCCAATCCCGTAGAGAGAATTGAGGACTGCCATGCCGTCATTTGATGTGGTTTCGCGCACCCAGGTGCCTGAAGTCGACAACGCCATTCAGGGTGCCATGCGTGAAATCGGTACGCGCTATGATTTCAAGGGCAGCGCCTGCTCGATCGAACGCACGGACGAAGCTCTGCTGCTGAAGGCCGATGACGATCTGAAACTGAAGCAGGTTACAGAAGTGCTCAACGTCTACCTGACACGACGCAAGGTCGATGTTGGGGCTTTCGATTTTGGCACGGTCGAAATGGCATCGGGAAATTCAGTGCGCCAGACGGTTGCGATCAAACAGGGTGTCGAGCGCGAAGCGGCACAGAAAATCGTCAAAGCGGTGAAGGCTTCAAAACTGAAAGTGCAGGTTGCCATTCAGGGCGATGAGCTGCGGGTTTCAGGGAAGAAGCGCGATGATCTGACGGCGACCATTGAGTTGATCAAGGAGTTGAAACTCACCGTGCCGCTCCAGTACCTGAATTTTCGGGACTAGCCGGCGACCTTTGCTAGGCTCGGATGTAGATCCAGCCCTCGATTTGCAGCTGTACGATCATTTCTAGGGCTGCCGGGATTGCGTTGATATTGCGGGGTGCCGAAAGCTTCCGCGCGGCGAGAGTGTTGGCACAAACCCGCAGGAGGTCATCGGTTTCCGATTCCGGGGTCCCCAGCGCGGCCGGGACTCCGTCCGCGTTCACGATGATCAAAATCTCTGCGTCCGGTTGCCGCGCTCGAAGGTTACGCGCGTTGGAACGCGCGCGTTGAAGCGCGTCTGCCGTGGGGGCGTGCAGGATTACCCGCATGATCAGATTCCCCCGCCTTCGTCGAACAGGCTGGAAAGATCAGCTTTGACCTGGGTGCCGATCCTCCCGACTTCCTCGCCGTCCCGCGACCGGGGCCGAGCGGCCTCGACGTCATAGGTTCGCACCACCCGCGCGGGGGTGCCGCCGAGCAGCAGAACCCTGTCGCCGAGATAGACCGCCTCGTCGATATCGTGGGTGACAAACAGGATCGACTTGCCGGTTTCACCCCAGATCCGCAGCAACTCATCTTGCAGGGTCTGTCGGGTGATGGCGTCGAGCGCGCCAAAGGGTTCATCCATCAGTAAAAGATCGGGATCGACGGCAAGCCCACGAGCGATGCCGACGCGCTGACGTTGACCGCCCGAAAGCTCATGCGCCCAGCGGGTGCCGTAATCTGCAAGCCCGACCAGCTGTAACGCGTCGGCGATGCGGCGGTCGCGTTCGGTCCCGCTGACAGTCAGTCCCTCCAGGCCGAGGGCCACATTGTCGCTGACGCTGCGCCACGGCATCAGGCGTGCTTCCTGAAACACCATGGCGATCTCACGGCGATCTGGCCGGGGCTCGATATCGTGTTTGATCGTGCCAGCCGACGGGGGGAGAAGACCGCCGAGGACGCGCAACAGGGTCGACTTGCCGGCACCCGACGCGCCGACGACGATCACGAACTCACCGCGCCCGACAGACAGGTCGATATTCGAAAAAACAGGCCCGTCGGCGCCCGGGAAGGTGGCGGCGATATTCTCGAGACTAACTATCGCTGCCATCGGAGCACCCGGTTTTGGGCCGCGACGAACAGCATGTCGCTGAGGCCATATAGCAACGCAATGGTGAGCATGTAGACAATCACGACTTCGGTCGCGAGCAGGCCCGCGGCTTCGTTCATGCGCTGGCCGATCCCGGTAATGCCGAAGAGTTCTGCTGCCACCACGGTCATCCAGCCCTGGCCGAGCCCGGCGCGTAGCCCTGAGAGAATGCCCGGTGCGGCGGCGGGCAGGATCACCTTGCGCAGACGGGCTCCCAGGGAGCGGTGACCAAAGGAGGCCGCCAGCTCGATCAGGTCGGGATCGACCGCCCGCACGGCGGTATAAGCGGTGAAGTAGTTGATCCAGAACACCCCGATCGCAATGATGAAGGCGGCGGCGGTTTCGCTGATCCCGAACCAGATAATTGCGAACGGAATCCACGCCAGTGGCGGGATCGGACGTAACAGGCGGGCGAGCCAGCTTTGGACATCATCGAGACCCGGAAACAGGGCCACCGCTGCGCCAACCATGACTCCCAGCAGGGAACCGCTGATCAGACCGATCAGATAGTGGTTCAGGCTGGCGAGCACCATCTGGTGCCAGAAGCCCAGCGAGACTTCCGAAATCAGTGTGGAGGGCAGTTTGCTGGGTGCGGGCAGCAATGTGGCTTCGACCACACCGCTGCGCGCCACCAACTCCCAGATCAGGAGAAATCCAAAAAGCCCGCCCGCACCAAGAAGGGTGCGTCTGGACATGGGTTACTCCGCGACCTGCTTGTAGAACGACGCATCGAAAAGCTCATCGAGCGGGACCGGCTTCTTGAGGGTACCGATCTCGGCCGAGAAGTCATGCATGACCTTGGTTGCCGCGACGATGGCATTAGGGTCGGAGACAAAATTGTTCGATGCCGATCGCAGGGCGCGCTGGATGACTTCCAGCGGGATTAAGCCTCGACCGAGAGTGGCGTGAATATGCTTTGCCGCCCGATCCGGGTCATCGTTGATCAATTGGGTCGCACGTACATGCAGTTCGACAAGCTTGGTTACGGCGTCACGATGAGCCGCAATGGCATTTTCGCGTATGGCGAGAACCGCGCCGGGCTGCTTGGGAAGCATCTCGCCACCGGTGACAGCAATTCGGGCATCCGGCAATTTCTCACCGATGATGGTGAGAATAGGCTCGAGGATTGAGGCCGCATCGACCGACTTGGCCAACATGGCCTGCTGCACTTTGCCGGCCCCCATGCCGATGATCTCGACATCGTCTTCGGTCAATCCTGCAACCTTGATCAGCCAATGGCGCAGGACTGTATCGGGGACCGAGCCCTTGGGCAGGGAGGCGAAGCGAGGCTTGCGGCCGGTATCGGCTGTGAATTTTCGTACGCCTTCGGCGGGGGTGGCGGCGGCTGCCAACGTGGCACCGAAGTCACCACGGGTGATCACCGCGATCTGTTCGATGCCGGCACTGGCCACGACCTTGATCGGAACGCCCCGGGCACGGGAAACCATGGCCGGGCCGATGCCAAAATACATCACGTCGAAATTGCCCGACGCGATGGCCTGGACGATAGCGGGACCGGAGGAAAACTTGGTGAGCTCAAGCTCAAGCCCGGCTTCTTTGGTCCAGCCTTCGCCTTCCATGACGAAGAGTTGGGCCATCGGCATGATCGGAATATAGGCGACTTTTAGCTTTGTCTGCGCTGAGGCGCCGGTCTGTGACAACAGACCGAACGCCAGCGCAAACACGGCCAAGCAGCGGGTAACGGGGGTATTCAGAAGATTTCGCATGGCAATAGCCCTTTCGACAGTCGCGCATTATGGTGTGTGCGACTGTATATAGGCTAAATACCCACTAAGCAAACGTGAATAATTTTAATTAACACAAAATATGTGTGTTAATGGGTTCTTTTAGACGGGATTGGCCTCGAAATAGGCGATGTCATCGGCATCCTGAGCGAAGTCGGGATTGGTCGGCCATCCCACCATGCGCGGAGCCATCTCGGTGCCATAGCGAACCCGAAACAGCAGAGTTCGTTGGGGACCATTTTCGTATTCATGAACTTCACCTGGGGGGTGCACCACAAACGAGCCTGGTTTGATGTCTAGGGTCTTACCGTCTGGCGTGCGCATGATTCCGCCGCCTTCCCAGCAGAAATAAATTTCTGTGCAATCGGGATGGCAGTGGTTTGGGCTGACCTGCCCGGGTTCCCAGCAGGCCACTGTCACGTCTCCGTCGGAAACCTTGCCGAGAATTTTCTCGACATGTTTCTGTGGGTCAAAAGTTTTTTCTGCTTCGAGGTCGAATGCGAGCATCGTGTGTCTCCCTAGCTCTTGTTGTTTGAGAAAGTTTAGCGATGCAGCTTCGCTTGCGTAAGTCCCCTGATGCAAAAGCAAACGCCGCACCGGAAAGCCGGTACGGCGCGCAAACGTTTTTACCTAAAGGGCGTGAACGCTACTTGTTCTTCATGGACTCGTAGAAATTGACCATCTTCACGATGTCTTCAGCATCCATCCGGCCGAGCGGGCCGTCGCTGTAACTTGCAGCCATTACCTTGCCATCGGGACCCAACACAAACTCCGAAGGTTGGATGATCTGACGACGATCTTCCCAGTAGGAACCAAGCGTGTCCGCCATTTCGCGGGTTACACCGAAACCAACGGGGAAGTTCACCTCATCGGCGACTTCCTGGGCTTTTTCGATTGGATCAACACTGGCTGCGACAACGGTCACGCCGATTTTCTCAAATTCTGCTTTTTGGTTTGCGAAGCCGACTAACTGACGGCGACAGTAGGGTCACCAGTGGCCACGATAAAACAGGATGACTCGGTATCCATCACCTAGACCATCCGGCAGGTCGAGCGTTCCACCATCGACGAGATTAAGCGTCATGCTGGGGAAGGCTGAACCAATGCCAAGCTTGTCCGACATATTAGGTCCTTTTCATAAAAACAAACGCTTTATGGCGCTCGTTACTCCTATAATGCGCATATGCAAGCCGCCTTGCAATCGCTCCGGTCTTGTCTCGGGGGCCCTGAATCATGTATTAACGTGGCGTTCGGCACAGTTAAGAAGGCCGACAAAACACTGGGAGGCTTGCCGTGACCACAAATGTATTCCTGATTTTGTACGTTCTGCCATTTGCTGTCATGGCGATCGTGATGCTCTTGATGAACATGATGATACCGAGCCCGCCCGATATTACTAAGACCGGCCGCCTCGCCAATTTCAATGATTTCCATCGGGAAGCTTATGTTGGCGCGATTGCGGCTGCCATTGCTTCGGTTGTGGTCTTCCACATTCGCGGTGGCCCGGAACCGTTCGTTCTGTTCTGGATGCCGCTGCTCTCGACCGTGATGATCCTGCCGTTCGGCTATGCCGCTGCGCTGTTCATCGCAGGGGTTACCGGCATGGGCAAGAAGGCCCCCGCTGTCTGACCTAGACGGCAGCCGTCAGGCTTCCGGCCCCAGTTAGAACGACAAATAATTCCATCGGCACCGAGCCGGTATTCCGGATCGTATGGCTTGTCCCCTTGGGGACAAACACGAAGCTTTCCTGTCGGATCTCCTCCGGGGTCGAATCGCCCTCAGCTTCGCCGGTACCCTTCTCGACAAAATAAATGGCTTCGGCATTGCTGAGCGCGTGGGGTGCAATAGCCCCGCCCGCCGGGATCGTGGCATGGACCAGGGTGTTTGGGCTGCCGTTATGGCTGCCGATCGGTGCCAGAGTTTCCACCCCGGACCAGGCGTCTGGAATCCCCTCACCGGGTGCACTTGTGTCTTCCAGGCGGACAAGTATGCCGTTATCCAACCCTTTGCGGGGGCGTTTGATGTCTGAGTCCATGACGTTGCCGCAGAATTCGTAGCCGGTTCCTGCCACGTCGGGCGCATTCATGTAGAAGCCGATCACGCGGGCGTCCTCATCTTCGGTCTCGTTAAAGAAGAAGTGTTCGGAACCTTTCGGCATCAGCCGGCAATGTCCGGTTGTGACCACGGCCCGACTGTCACCCTGGCCAACGACGCCGTTTCCCGACAGATAGACCGCGATCTCGTCGCTGACCGTGTGCAGATGCTTGGCGTGGGTTGAGCCGGGTCGGAAGATCGAATGGAACACCGTCGTGGCGCTGCCGGTCTCTCCGGTGATCGGCAGGCGGAACTCCGAAATGGCCCAGCCGTCACGCTCCTGCATGCGCTCGATTTCAACGTCATAGGTTTGAATGACTGTAATGCTCATGGAAATTTCCTATCCAGCGTCTGCAACAAGGCCCACCGCCTCGATCCCGGCGATGGCGCAAGCCTCGTCCCGATCCGACACGTCGCCGGTCACCCCGACAGCCCCCAAAATCTCACCAGCAGCGTTACGAATCAAGACACCCCCGGGCGCGTTTAAAACCTTGCCGTCTGTGGCGGCGTTCAGGGTCTGGATGAAACGGTCCGGCCGTTCGACCAGCGCGCGGCTCCCCATCCCCATGCCCAGCGCACCCCAGGCCTTGGCCTGGGCGATTTGCGGGCGCAGAAAACTGGTGCCGTCCTCTCGGGCGAAGGCCAGTAGGTGACCGCCCGGGTCAAGAATTGCCACGCCCAAAGGCAGGCATTCGGTCGTGCGGCCATGGGCCAGTGTGACGTCAATAATCTGTTGGGCTTGTTTCAGGGTGACCTGGGTCATCACAATCTCCGTACTTTTATGAGGCTTCAAAAGCAAAAGACGGCGTGCCGCCGGCCCCGATGATTCGTCCGGCGGTCCCGCCCGCGAAATGGGTCGGGAGCACCAGCGTGCCTGCATCGGTGTGGGCGTCCACGAATTTTGTCCGGCTGGCTGAGGAAACTTCCAGGTCCCAGCAATAACAAGTGCTCCACTCAGCATGGGGCACCTGGATCGGGTGATGCATCAAATCGCCAACAAAAGCACCGCGCTCCCCCTTGGACTCAACATTAACGATCACATGGCCGGGGGAGTGCCCGGGGGTGGGTTCAAGCCAGATCCCCTGTTCGATTTCGTGGTCATGGTCGACCAAAACGGCTTGCCCTGCCTCCATCACTGGCAGAACGGAATCGATAAAGGTTAGCCCGATACGTTCGGCGCCCCGTGCGCTTTCCTGTTCCCAGTGGTGGTATTCATCCCGCGCAAACACGTATTTCGCATTGGGAAAAGTCGGCACCCAGCGCCCGTCGAGCAGCTGCGTGTTCCAGCCCACATGGTCGGGATGCAGATGAGTGCACATGACAATGTCGATATCGGCCGGGGTCAGGCCTAGCGCCTTGAGGTTGCCCATCCACGGCCATTTCTTCATGTGCCAATCAGGACTGGAGCGTTCCTTGTCCTCGCCGACGCAGGTGTCGATCAGGATCGTGTGTCGTGGCGTTTGCACGACAAAGCTCTGGAAGGCCATGATCAGCTTGCCGGATGCGATATCGAAATGGGTCGGTGCCATCCAGCCCATCTGTTCGGCAACGGCCTCAGGGGTGGAACCCGGGAACATGTCGGCCGGGGTAATATAGGGCCCGGAATCCTCGAGCACCGAGTGAACGGAGATCTCACCAATGGTCTGTGGTTGCATGTTAGGCCCCTAATATTGTGCGATGGGTGACGCGAGTGTCCGATGTTAGTCTTTTCGGTGCAACCAGTCCGCAGGAACAGTCGCGAAGCATGAACGCAACGCCCGACATTCCCCGTATCACATCCACCGGCATTGGTTCGCCGCCAGATGTTGTTGTGGAACGCATCTGTACGCGCTTTGCCGAGACCGGCGTTATCGTGTTTGAAGATGTTATGCCGCACGAGACCATCGCGGAACTGACGCAGGCTTATCTGCAGGGCTACACGGATTATCACCGTGACATGATGTTCGAAGATGCGCGCCATGTCGGCGACCGACGCAACATGATCACCATCACCCTCGATGGACCCTTCAACGATCCGATGGTCTATGCCCCCGCGTTTATGATGCCCGTGATCAAAAGGCTGTTGGGTGATGTTGCGATCCTCGGAAGCTTTGTGGCTGTGACCTCGCTCGACGGATCGGAGGAACAGCACACCCATCGCGACATGCCACCGCTCTTTGGTGACGATCAGCTCGGTGCGGCCGTGCGTGCTTATTGACTGAATCTTGTGATTCCCTTCGTAGACATGAATGACGTCAACGGGACCACGGCGTTTCTCGCAGGCAGTCATCATGCGATTGGGGAAGAACCGGCGGGAATCGAGCCCCAGGCCCCCGATGTGGGGATCGGGGACGTGATGTTGTTCGATTGTCGGGTCTGGCATTTCGGGACCCCGAACCGGTCGAACGCGCCGCGGCCGGTGCTTTACAATTCGTACCAGCGCCCGTGGTTCCGCGAGGCGATCAATTTTGATCTGCAAGCCCCCCTGACGGTGTCACAGCGCGCGCTAGATCAGGTGCCTGATGAACACCGTCATCTCTTCGAATGAGCCATGAAGCCGCGTTGATACTGGGCTGACACTGGTCTGAAACCGGGTTAGAGCGCGGCGGCGCGTTGATCGGAAATCACCCCATCCCCGCCACAATTGCTCCCTATATATAGTCGGGCCCGAACTTGCGGTGGCGATACACTGTGGTGGTGCGTTGACGCGTTTGCGGGGCACGCGGTACGGCAACCGTACCGGCCCGCGGAAATAGGGCTGTTTGGAAAATCAGGAGGCGAAACAATGATGGGCATGCAATTTGGACTTTCGAGAGGAATCCTTATGCGGCTACAGAAAGCCACAGCGGCAGCGTTGCTTGCCGCCCCGGCACTGGTCTTGTCTCCGACGATGGCGGGAGCCCAGCTCGGCGACATCCTGAAGGCTCCCAAGACTCTGATCGACCGGGCTATTGAGGCGCGCAGTGCCGAAGACATCGCCAAGGACAACAGGGTCGTGATCGATGTGAATGCGATCATGGCCGAGGTTCGCACGATCAAGGCGTCGACTGAAATTTATGAGCAAAACCTGCTGATCACCGGGGTTTTCGCCGATCAGAAATCCCTGGATCAATTCAGGGAACAGGTCAGGCAGGTGCGGGGCCTGAAGGATTTATACTGGCATGCGGTTTTTCTGAGCGAGGACGAACGCAATCGTCGCAAGTCGGAGCTTCTGGCGTGGAATGACGTCTTGCTGCTGGAAACCAAGGTTGGAATCGAAATGGTGTCCACCCGAGGTGTTGCGGATGTGAATTTCCGGACCGCGGTGGATTCTTTCGGAACGGTCTACCTCCTCGGAAGGGCACGTTCTCAGGAAGAGCTCGATAAGGCGGTCGCAACAGTCACGAATACTGAAGGGGTGTCCCGGCTGGTCAATTACGCGTTCGTTCGGCCTTAATCTTCGGCGCGTGCGCCGAACACCTCGTCGATCGTTTTGACCTGATGGCGGATATTGCCGTCGCGCTGGGATAGTTTGATCCGGTCGAAATACTCCATAACTTCGACCGCAAGATTTCGTCCAATCCCGGCGGCCTTACGGAAGTCCGAGACACCGACCGTGCCGTCCTGGGCGATCATCGCGGCAAAAATCTCGCCATGACTGCGCAGCGCGGTCGGCGTGTAGAATCGGTTTCCGGCGATCTGCACGGCCATCCCCATACGGACCGCCTGGCGTAGAGTTTTCATGACCACGTTGACCGCGAGGCCGGTTGTGCTTGCCATGTCGTGGACCACCGGCGGGGTGCCCTGATCTTCTTCCAGAAGTGGCAGCAAGACCGCCCAGTGGGCAGCATCGTCACCTGTGAGTCCGGCCTGGTGATCGGGCCGGTGCAACAGCATGCCGTCGCTGGCGATGGTGCCATCACTGACCAGCGCTGCGACCAGCGCGTTAAACAGTGGCTCGGGCACAAATCGCTTGTGACTGCGTCGCAGTTGGGCGGCAGCCGGCCCGAGGCGCGCCGGATTGGCGGCGTGGAAGGCATCGAGAGCGGTCAGGAAGTCGTCCCGTCGGGCGGACCAGGCCTCCGGCGACAGCGCCAGTTGATTTGAGCCGTCCCCCGCGACGACCGCATCATTTGCCGCGAGGATATCGGCGACTTCATCCGTAGCGAGATTGCGCGTGGCAACAAATTCATCGAGGGGAATGCCGGTTTGCGAAAGTGCGAGCGCTTGGGCCAGGGCGGTCTTGTGGTCAGACGTATCGAGCGCGTCGAGTATGGCCAGTCGATCCGTACGAGCCCGGCCGCGTCGGGGTGGGAACAGGTCGATCACATGACCGCCACCCAGTGTGGTCTGGGCTGATTGATCCCGGATCACAAAACGATCCCGGGCACAGGCCCCCAGCGGTTCGTCCAGGACGAGCTGAGCCAATGCACTTTTCCCGGGCTCGATCGTTTCGGACCCGAGAACCGCGACCCGACCGGTGACGTTCTTGGCACCGAGATGCACATGGACCGGCGTCCAGTGGCGCAAGGGTCGGCGCGCATCGGCGACGACTTTCAGGCGAACATCGAGTTTGCGGTAAAGGCCGAGACACGGGCTGGCGACGAGCCAGTCGCCGCGGGCGATATCGTCCCGGTCGATCCCCGCGAGGTTGATCGCGAGACGGTCCCCGGCACGTCCGGCCTCGCTGTCGGCGTTGTTGGCGTGGATGCCGCGTACGCGTGCCTGGGTATCAAATCCGGCGATCCACACGCGGTCTTCCTTGGCGACGCGTCCCGAAAACGCTGTGCCGGTGACCACCAATCCGGCCCCGGCCACCGTAAACATTCGGTCGACGCCCAGTCGGAAGTATCCCTGTTCTGACCGGGTCTCGGTGTCTTCCGATAAAGCGGTGATGTGCGCCGTGAGCGCTTCGATGCCATCTCCGGTGATGGCGGAAACCGGGAAGATTGGCGCGTCGGCCAGGGTGGTGTCGGCGAGCATAAGCTCGATTTCGTCTCGAACCTCGGCAACCCGTTCTGCGGGCACTCGGTCGATTTTGGTCAGGGCCACCAGGCCCCGTGCGACGCCAAGAATATCAAGAATGGCAAGATGTTCGCGGGTCTGGGGCATCGGTCCGTCATCGGCGGCGATAACCAGCAGCGCGCAATCGATCCCGGTGACCCCGGCGAGCATGTTGTGGACCAGTCGTTCATGTCCCGGTACGTCGATAAAGCCGAGCCGGGCACCATTGGCGAGATTGGTATAGGCAAAACCGAGATCGAGCGTCATGCCGCGCTTCTTCTCTTCGGGCAAACGGTCTGCATCGGTGCCCGTCAGAGCCTTCACCAGCAAGGTTTTGCCGTGATCGATATGTCCAGCCGTGGCGATGATCATCGTGGAGACAGTGTTGTGAACTGGGTGCGGAACTCGTCGACATTGTCGAGGCAGCGTAGATCGAGCCACATCGCATCATCCTGAACCCGTCCGATCACCGGGATCGGCAGGTCACGCAGATCTACCGCCAGGCGCTTAAGAGCGGCGCCTCTTCCGCGGGTGGCGATCGGGGTGATGCGGAGGGCCGCGCTGTCGAGAGTTTCGACCGGCAATGCGCCGGATCCGATTTGGCCGGAACACGCGGCGACCGAAACGTCGTAACCGTCTCCCAATGTCTCCTGAACGTCACCAATCAGGGAAGCAGCATCGGCGTGGATGTCTTCTGCTCCCCGCGCGAGCATGCGCAGGGTGGGCAGGCGTTCGGCGAGCCGGTCCGGGTCACGGTACAGATGCAGGGTTGCGGCCAGCGCGGCGAGAGTGGCCTTGTCGCAGCGCAGGGCACGTTTCAACGGGTTCTTTTTCAGCTTGGCAATTAGATCCCGTCGCCCGACGATCAGCCCTGCCTGCGGGCCGCCGAGAAGCTTGTCTCCCGAGAAGGTGACGATGTCGGCACCCGCCGTGATGGTCTCCCGGGGGGTCGGCTCGTGAGGCAGGCCCCAACGTTCAAGGCCCACCAAAGCACCCGCGCCAAGGTCAACGGCGAAAGGCACATCTCCTGAATGGGCAATACCCGCGAGCACGTCTTCATCGACGGCCGCCGTGAACCCCTGTACCGCATAGTTGGAGGTATGCACCTTCATGAGCAGCCCGGTGCGTGTGCTCAACGCATCTTCGAAATCCTTCGGGTGGGTGCGGTTGGTGGTGCCAACCTCGATCAGCTTGGCCCCCGCGCGCGACATGATGTCGGGAATACGAAAGGCGCCACCAATCTCGACCAGCTCACCGCGGGAGACGGGGACTTCCTTTCGCAGGGCCAGGGCGTTGAGCAAGAGCAGCACTGCGCCGGCATTGTTGTTGACCACCGTGGCTGCTTCCGCGCCGGTCAGTTCGCACAGTAATTCTTCGACATGGACGTCGCGGTCACCACGTTTGCCTGAGGCGAGATCGTACTCGAGATTACTGGCCCCGCGCGCCGCGTCGGCCATGGCGGTGATCGCTTCCTCGGCGAGGGGCGCGCGGCCGAGATTGGTGTGCAGCACGGTGCCTGTCAGATTGAAGACCCGGCGCAGGGAAGGTGTCTCAGCGCGGGTGAGCCGTGCGCCGGCGCTCTGGACGATCAGGTGGTCGCTCAGGTCGACTTCCACGCCCGCGGCAAGGGCTGTGCGAATCCCGTCGAGTACGCCCCGAAAGGCATTTGTTGTGGCCTCGCGACCATGGGTTTCGACAAGGATCGTCGCGTCGGGCGTCTGCAACAAACGGTCGAGCGAGGGAATGGCGGAGAAATCGGGATGGGTATCTGACATGGGCGGGGATTGTTCAGTGCCAGCGGTGTTCGATCAAGGCTGATATAGTGATTACACCGATCAATTTTTGTGACCACGCATCATGCCCGTATTTTCAACCCCGCCCGTCGGCGTCCCGTTTGCTCTTTCAGCACCGTTCTAGGCCCGTTGCATGAAAGACTGGGGCGGTATTGCCGCCGGGCTCGGCACGGTTCTTTGTTTTGTTGCGATGCTTGTGGCGGGTCGTCTCGGTGCAACCACCGACGCGCTGACGGTCTATGATCTGGCCGGGTTGCGGATGGGGGTAGCAGCCCTGTGCGCCACGCCGTTCCTTCTGCGATCCTACCCCTGGAAGGTTGATGTCCGCGCCCATGCGGTGGTCGCCTTTTTTGGTGGCGCGCCTTTCGTTTTGTTGATTTTCGGCGGCATGGTTTTCGCCCCGGTTGGCCACGCGGCGGTGATGATGAACGGTTCTCTGCCCGTGTTCGCTGCTTTTGTGACCTGGATATGGGTCGGTGATCGTCCTGGACGGTGGCAGTGGGTTGGCATCGTCGCGATCACTGCGGGTGTCGGCGCGGTCGGCTGGGAGGCGGTCGCGGGCGGCATTCCGGGACAATGGCGCGGGCATTTGCTGTTTCTCACTGCCGGGCTGTCGGCCGCAATCTGGTACGGAGGCATGCGGGCCTGGCGGTTGTCGGTGATCCAGTCTCTCGCCGCATTGCTGGTGACTAACGCGCTGGTCTATGTGCCGATCTGGTTGTTGTTTTTGCCTTCGGGCCTGTTTTCGGCGCCGCGCCTCGACATTTTGCTACAGGTCGTGGTCCACGGAGTTTTCGGGGCGTTCCTGTGTATCCTGTGTCACGCCTATTCGGTGAAGACCATCGGGCCTATGCGCCAGGCCGCGATCATGTCGGCCGCCCCGGTTCTCGCGCTTTTTGTGGCGATTCCCACATTGGGCGAAATCCCTAGCACCCTGAACATTGTCGGGGCAGGGATTGTGGCGATGGGAATTCTGGCGACGGTGTTTTTGCGGCCGCGGGAAAAATCCTGAACCGGTAATTGTTGTCGCGCGGCGACATGCTAGAAACCCGCCATGGTAAAACTATCCGTTCTTGATCAATCTCCCGTCCGCGCTGGTGGTGACCCGCGTCAGGCGCTCGCCGAGACGATCACCCTGGCCCAGAATGCCGAACGTCTGGGCTACAGCCGTTATTGGCTGGCCGAACATCATGGTACCGAAGGATTTGCGGGATCGTCGCCGGAGATCATGGTGACCCGGGTGGCCGCGGCAACCGACAGCATCCGCGTGGGGTCGGGGGGTGTGATGCTCAGCCACTATTCCCCCCTGAAAGTGGCGGAAAACTTCAAGCTACTCGAAAACCTCTATCCCGGCCGCATAGATCTGGGGATTGGCCGGGCACCGGGCAGCGACGGATTGACCGCGGCGGCTCTGGCCTATGGCAGCGAAGTTGGGATTGAGTATTTTCCAACCAAGATTGCCGACATGATGGCGTTTCTCGCCGATGGGGTTCCGGCCAGCGAGCCGTTTCGTGATGTCCGGGCGACCCCGGCGATCGCCGCGATGCCGGAGGTCTGGTTGCTGGGGTCGAGCGATCAGAGCGCAGCCTATGCCGCGCATTTTGGCCTGGCCTTCACGTTCGCGCATTTTATCGCTCCGCAGGTCAGCAAGCCGGTCTTTGATTATTATCGGAGTAACTTCAAAGCGTCGTCTTCGCTCGCAGAACCGAAAGCCAGCGCGGGCGTTTTCGTGATCTGTGCGGACACGAAGGAAGAGGCCGAGTATCTTGCGGCCAGTCGGGACTACTGGCGTATGAAGCTGCAATACGGCCAGCATCTGCCCTATCCCCCGCCCGACGAGGCCCTCGCCCATGGGTATACGACCCAGGAAAAGCGCGTGGTTGAGGCGAACCGGGCGAACCGGTTCACCGGCGCCCCGCAATCTTTGAAACAGGAACTGACGGCTTACGCCGACGAAAACGGGCTCGATGAGCTCGTGATCCTGACCATTACCTATGATTTCGAGAAACGCCTACGGTCGTATGAATTGCTGGCCGATGCTTTCGAGCTAACCGCAAACAGGAGCGCGGAAAATGAGTGATGTAGATCTGTCGGGCCGGGGTGCTGTTGTCACCGGTTCGACCAGCGGTATTGGGCTGGGCGTGGCCCGCGTACTGGCGAAGGCCGGCGCAAATGTCATGCTGAACGGCTTCGGCGATGCCGATGAAATCGAAAACCTTCGCGCTTCGCTGGCCCGTGATTGCGGGGTGACGGTGGCCTATTCCGGTGCTGACCTTTCCGACGGTGCGGCGGCGACGGGGGTGATTGCGGCGGCCGAAGCGGCGATCGGCAATGTGGACATTCTCGTCAACAACGCCGGGATTCAGCATGTTGCGCCGATCGACGCGTTCCCGCCGGAAAAATGGGAAGCGATCATCGCGGTCAATCTGTCTTCTGCCTTCTATACGGTTTCGGCCGCGCTGGAAGGGATGAAAGCGCGAAATTCCGGTCGCATCATCAACATCGCCTCGGCCCACGGTCTGGTGGCGTCACCCTTCAAGTCTGCTTATGTGGCAGCCAAACATGGCCTGGTGGGCCTGACCAAGACGATTGCGCTGGAAGTGGCGGAGACCGGCATCACATGCAACGCGATCTGCCCCGGTTTTGTGCAGACACCGCTGGTGGAGGGCCAGATTGATGATCAGGCCACGGCCCACGGAATGTCGCGGGAGGAAGTCATTCGCGACATCGTGCTGGCGTCCCAGCCGAGCAAGCGGTTTGTCGAGGCGGATCACATCTCGGAGACGGTGATGTTCCTGTGCGGTCCGGCGGGGGGATCCTTCACGGGCGCCGCGCTGGCGATCGATGGCGGCTGGACCGCGCGTTAAAGACCTCAAAAACACCTGTGCGTGTGCGTTCGCCCTGTCGATGATTGATTAACGTTTTCACGGCATCCTGAGGCGGTAAGCGCAGTCGTGTGCCTGAAGATGGGCGGCGGCGATGGCTCCAGGAGGGAACGAGGCGCGAAAATGTTGAAGAAACTGCTTTTGGCAGGGCTCGGCTTGTCCGTGCTTTCGCTGTCTTCCGCGCAGGCCGGCGAGGCCCTGCATCTGTCTGTCACCAGCGGACTGCCGGTCAATCATGTGGCGCTGAAGATATTCCGGTCCCGGTTTCAGGATGAGATCACACGACGGCTGGGGGCGGAAAATGCCGGGTCGGTTGTCTGGGATGAAACCCATGCTGGAACCCTGTCGCATTTCGGCGGCTCGCTGGAGGCGGTCGAAGACGATCTCTCGACCTTTGCGATTATCTCGGTCAGTCATGAAACCAAGCGGTTGCCGCTTCAGGACATGACTTTTCATGCGCCGTTCACCACAGAAAACTGTGCACTGATGGGCGAGGCTTATCACGCGATTCATCGCCATCTCCGTGGCATGACCGGTCAGATTACCGCAGCTCATCAGACCTATCTCTCGGCCATGGCCAGTGACGACTATAATTTTATTTCGACTCAGAAAATTTGTAACACGGCCGATATTGGCGGCATGGCGATTGGTGTGGTGGATCCGGTCAGTTCCTGGGTTACCGGGGCGGAGGGGCAGCCCGTTCGCCTGCAGGCTGATTTGCTCGGCGCACGATTGGAGGCGGGTACGCTGATCGGGGCGCTGTTGCCGAATACGGAGATGCGTCGGCTGGGTTTGAAAAAATTCGCCGTTCACTACACGAGGGCCAAATTCGGCGCGCAGGTACCGTTCATCATCACCGTGAACACGCGGGCCCTGAAAGCACTGCCCGATGCACTCCGGAGCGTCGTGCTGGAGACGGCGTCGGGGTTCGTTTACACCTCCGCGCAGGACTATTGCGCGGCCGGTATTGAGGCTGTCGACATACTCAAGAGTCAGGGGGTGCTGACCGCCAAACTGCTCAAGAGCCGGCGCTTTCAGTGGGCGGATGCCCTGGGCCCTGTTGCCCAGAAATAGGCGGCCCGGAACGATAAGGTCCGCCGCCCGGGAAGCAAGCCGATGGCCTCATTCATGAGCCATCTCAGTGCTGCGGGAGTGACCCTGACGCGCGACTGGTCTGCCCCGGCTCCGCTCGGTGCTGTGCCCAAGATGACACCCCCGGCCCGTCAGGTTTCCGAAGCCCCGGCGGCACATGCTGCCAAACCGGCCGCCAAACACGCTTCAGCACCTAAGACCAAGAAACCCGCCAAGCATCACTGAGGCAGGCTGAGGGCCTGTGCGGCTATGCTTTGCGAAATGACCCAGTGGGTTGTATAATTTTTGCTTGGTATTTTGGGGAGTAATGCGATGGCTCAAAGCGAGCTGGCCGTCTTCAGTGACAGCGATTTCGATGCTCAGGTTCTCGGACACGAGGGACTGACCGTGGTCGATTTCTGGTCCGAGACATGCGTTCCCTGCAAACAACTCAAGAAAATTCTGATTCAGGTCGCCGAAGACGCACCCGATAATGTGGTGATCGGGACCGTGAACGGGGACAAAAATACCGATCTCCTGGCGCGCTACGGCGTGCGCGGATTTCCCACCTTGGTGTTTATCAAGGGCGGAGAAGTGGTCGAAACGCGCACCGGCGTCGATCGAAAGCAGATACTCAAGAAGGCGATCGAAGCCCACGCCTGACCGGTGGGGCCTGCGGTTCGCATAACGAGGAAACAGAGATGGCCAATATTACATTGCTCGACATCGAAGAGCTGAAGAAGACCAAGCTCAAGCCGTATGTCGAAAAATCCCTTGAGCTGCGGGCGCCCGATCCGGGCTTCCACGCGGTCATGGGGCATAATATCGACCTGGCGGAAAAGTTTTATCTGGCCTGGGTCGGCGCGTTCAACGAGGGCATGCTCAGTCATCGTCTCAAGGAGGTGATCCGGGTGATGCTCTCCCGGATGGCCCATTGCAGCTACTGAGGCAATGTACGGTCTGCTTCGGCGAAGCAGCAGGGACTTGACGAAAAAGCACTCGACGACGGCATCTATAATCATGCCACAAGCGACGTCTTCACCGATGAGGAGAAGGCGATCATGCGCTATGTGGAGGTCATCGCAACCGATCCGGACTCCTTTGATGATGCAGGATGGGCCGATCTCCGCGCCCATCTTTCAGAAGCAGAGATCGTTGAACTGGGCATGTTCCTGTTCATGAATCTCGGTTTTCACACCTTCTTTGGAAGCCTGAAATTCTATCCGATGTTTTCTCCGGATGGGGTTCTGGTCAGCCAGGAAGAATCCGAACGCCTCTACGGCGATCGGCCGGAATCACTGCAAACCGAGGCGGCTGAATAATGTTGCGTATGCAACCGCTCGATCTTGTGGAGATCACGGATCCTGAGATCCACGAATTGCTCGCCGAGTGTGAGGAGTTCGGAGTTCCCGACGCATTGTTTGTGCGGATTTTTGCTCGCCAGCCCGATCAGATGAAGGGCATGCTGCGGGCGATGCTCGTCTCCCATCGCGACGGCAGCGTGGACCACAAGCTCAAGGAAATCATGCGCATCCAGATCGCGCGCTTTGCCGAGGATCCCTATTTCTCTGCCCTGCGCTCGAAAAAGGCCATGGCCGCGGGTCTCACCGAAGAGATCATCGATGCCGGGTGTGAGGATTATGAGGATTCAGAGCTTTTCACCGAAGCCGAGAAGGTCGCCCTGCGCTATGCGGAGCAGATGTTCCTCGACGTGAGCAAGGTCGACAAATTCTTCTATGACGAGATGCACAAGCATTACAGCGATGCCGAGATCATGGAAATCGGCGCATTCATCGCACTGTTCCACGGCATTCATATGGTGATGCGAACCTTCGACGCCCGTCCGCTCGCCGCGGCCTGACCCCATTTCGTCAGGCCCGCGAGGGCCGGTGTTTTTCTAGTCCCTGTTCAGTACGGACCAGATTCGCGGCGGTGTGGCCGGCATATCCATTTCAGTGATCCCGCGGGTCGACAGGGCGTCGATGATCGCGTTCATCCCGGCCGCCAGCGCGCCGGTGGTGCCGGCCTCGCCCGCGCCTTTTGCGCCTACCGGGTTGGTGGTGCAGGGGACCGAGTGGAAGCCGAGTTTCATGCCCGGAATGTCGTCGGCCCGGGGCATCATGTAATCCATGAAAGAGCCCGCGAGCAGCTGGCCGTCATCGTCATAGATCGCATGCTCACCGAGCACCTGACCCAGACCTTGGGCGACACCACCATGGACCTGACCATGGACAATCATCGGGTTGATGACGGTGCCGCAATCATCGACGGCCACATAATTCAGCACGTCGACGACGCCGGTCTCGGGCTCGATCTCGATTTCACAGATGTGGCAGCCATTGGGATAGGTCTGTTCCGGGGAAACGAAATCTTCTTCGGAATCAAGACTGATCGGGACACCGTCGGGCAGCGCGCCCATGGATTTGGCTTGTTCAGCCAGATCGAAGATGCTCACTGTGCGGTCGGTTCCCGCCACGCTGAAACTTCCATCGGCGTATTCGATATCTGCTTCGGCCGCTTCGAGCACATGACCCGCCAGCTTCCGGCCTTTGTCGATGACCGCGTCGGCGGTCAGCGAGATCGCACCGCTGGCCAGGGCCATGGAGCGCGATGCCACGGAGGCAAACCCGGTTGCCGGGGTTTCGAAGCTGTCCCCCTCAACGATGCGGACCTTCTCGTAAGGCACCTGCAGCAGGTCGGAGACGACCTGAGCGAAGGAGGTGGCGTGACCCTGTCCGTTGGACTGAACCGCGAGATGGGCCTCGACTGTGCCGTCATCCGCGAAGGAGAGCTTGGCACCTTCCTGCAGATAGCCGCCCGCGGTCTCCACGAAGCATGACAAGCCGATGCCGCGCAGCTTGCCGTTTTTCTCACTCTCGGCTCGCCGGTCGGCGAAACCGTCCCATTCGGCCAGCGCCAGGGCTTTGTCCATTTCGGCTTCGAACTCACCGGAATCGTAAACCTGATCCAGGGAGGTGGTGTAGGGCATCTGTTCGGGCTTGATGAAGTTGCGCCGGCGCAACTCAACCCGGTCGATCCCGAGCTGGCGCGCGGCATGGTCCATCATCCGCTCGAGCATATAAGCAGCTTCCGGACGTCCGGCGCCCCGGTAAGGACCGATCGGGATGTTGTTGGTCATCAGGCATTTCACCTGATATTCCAGCGCGGGATTGTCGTAACAGCCGGTCAGGCAATTGCAGACATTGCGGGTGGCAGCGGCCGGGCCATGGGAGGACAGGTAACCGCCCATCGAGGCGATCATATCCACCCGGAAGGCTTGGATTTTTCCGTTTTCGTCGAACGCCATCGCGCCGTTCATCACCCCGTCGCGGGCCTGATTGTCGGCCAGGAATGCTTCCGAGCGTGTTCCCTGCCACTTGACCGGCTTGCCGGTCATTTTCGAGGCAAACAGGATCGCCACATATTCGGGATAGGCTTGGGTTTTCATACCGAAGCCGCCGCCGACATCGTTGGTCATTACCCGCATCTGCTCGTGGGGGACCTGGAAGATTACATCGGCGAGCATGTTGCGCATGGCGTTTACGCCCTGAGAGCCGCTGATCAGCTCGTAGCAGCCCGCGCCATCATTGGCCGAAGCCAGAAAACGTGCCGCCGCGCTCCGCGGCTCCATGGAGGCGACCACCAGCCGGTTGGTGGTGAGGGTCAAATTGACCACATGGGCAGCACTATCAATGGCCGCGCTTGCCTTGGCCTCGTCCCCGATCTGGAAGTCGAGGCAGACATTGTTGGGGATATGCTCGTGAAGCTGGGGAGCGTCGGCGTCCTGAGCCTTGGTGACATCGACCAGAGCGGGCAAGGGGTCTACGTCCAGATCGATCAGGTCGACGGCATCCTGGGCCAGGGCGGTGCTGTCAGCGACGACCATCGCGATGATCTCACCGACATGATAAATCTTACCCAGCGCCACAGCGGGCCGCTGGGTTCGTGACATATCCGAGCCGTCACGATTAACGAACGGCGTGACGTTGGGAATCGGGCCGACACCGGCGGTCTTCAGATCGTCGCCGACATAGACGCTGGTCACGCCGGGCGCCGCGGCAGCCTCGGAAATATCGATCCCGGTGATGACCCCATGGCCGATCGGGGCCCGCAGGAAGGCGGCGAAGAGCTGCCCTTCAAACCCGGTATCGTCGGCATAGGCGCCGCCGCCAGTGAGAAGGCGCGCATCCTCGCGCCGCGGGACATGCTGTGAAATTCCAAACTGACCGGATGCCATGGTGATTT
>MEHZ011514899.1_pt1 | contig 29563 bp, 26 predicted proteins | sample 897221 | NCBI WGS metagenome assembly MEHZ01 (sample SAMN05514161, study PRJNA337945) | marine metagenome | isolation source: marine surface water | place: Arctic Ocean | collected 2007-12-13
CCTGTGTAAAATATATCACTCAATTATCGAGATGTTGCAACGGTATTGATTAAATGGTGACTAAATGGGGTCGGGGTAAATTTACAAACATCAAAGAGAATTTTAGGAGCAATTCATGACATCCATTCTTGTTATAGCGCACATTGGTTTGGTCTCATGGCTTAAGCGAGCGAATCTAGAGAGTGACCTGACGACACGCTGAATCTTGGAAACGTAAGTTAACGACTGCTAGAAATTCCAGCCACGCTTATTAGTTTTGAGTTCAGTCTGCTTATCGTCGAGTGCCTGTTTCAATGATTCAGCTTTTTCTGGATACAGGTTTTGAATATCATGTGCTTCAGCATCGCCCGTAAACCGGGACAAGTGCTCACGCTTGCGACCAAAATCATTCATTTCTAGCATTAGCTTGAATTCATTGTTGCGTATTGCTGCGGGCAGTGACTTCAGTACTGGGAAGTAATAGAGAAAGTCGTGTGGTGAATTCTCCTCGCCCTTCAGCAAGCCTGTTAGGTCACGGCCATCGATTATTCGATCTTCCGGTAATGGTAGTCCGGCAAAATTCAACAGGGTTGGAAAGAGATCACTGTTCATAGCCATCTCGGCTGTTACGCGGCCGCTTTGAATTTCCGCAGGCCAGCGAACGATCATGGGTACGCGCTGGCCGCCTTCAAGGACGTCCCCCTTGCGGCCCCTCAATGGCCCAGGACTACCATTGTAGTCGGCGCCGTTGTCGCTGGTGATGATGACAATTGTATTGTCCGCAAGGCCCATTCGATCCAGCGCATCGATTAATGCGCCAGTACTTCTGTCTAGGTCTTCAACGACATCGCCGTATGTTCCACCGCGGGATGTGTTTGCAAATTCGGTTGAGGCGTAATGGGGTACATGCGGAAGTGAGTGAGATAAGTAGAGGAAAAATGGTTCGTCATCGCTGGCTTCAACAAAAGATATTGCCTCTTTTGTGTACATTTCGGTCAGCTCGCGCTGGTCAATCCCTTCTCCAGGCAATGGATGCATTTCATCACGCTCTGATGAAAAGAATCCTCCATCACGTTGGTCTTCAATCGCGATCTCTTCGTTACGATAGAGGTTTAACGGAAACATATCATTGCTAAATAGCACGCCGTAAAAATATTCGAAGCCGAAGTCATTCGGTCTATGAGCTTGGTGGTCACCTAGGTGCCACTTGCCGATCATGCCGGTTCGGTAGCCTGCATGCTGCAGAACCTCTGCTACGGTGATCTCCTCCTTCGGTAAAGCATTGGTGTAGCCCATGATGCGTCGATAGACGCCCATTACCGACCAGTCAGGAAAGAACACGTGTCGATCCGTTAGTGTCCGTGGTGGAAGTCGACCGGTTAAAAGCGCCGCTCTTGAGGGTGTACATACAGGCGATGCCGAATAGAAATCCGTCATTAATAATCCCTGCTTGGCAATCGCGTCAATATTGGGTGTTTCAATAAGTTGATTGCCATAGCTGGAAAGATCCCCCCAGCCAAGATCATCGAAAAATATTACAACAATGTTAGGGGCGTTCTCTGTGGCGGCTGGCATGTTCGCCAGGTAATCTTGCTTGGCTAGATAATGTGTTTTATTAATACTCGGATCCGTTGCGGAAATATAAGCGAATCGCATCATCCCGAACAAGAGCGTGGCCAGTAACCCGCCGAGAACGACAGCACCGATCAGGCGGCTAAACTTAGTAAATAGGTGTATAAGTAGTTGCATGGCTCTGTATTTCTTCCGAGTGTATGCTCTAGTATCTTGAGTATGTCATCAAATATATCTAGCTAGCGAGTAATAGGATGCGAATACTATATATAGATATCGATACCCAGCGAGCAGATCATCTTGGTTGCTATGGCTATCATCGAAACACATCGCCCAATATTGACGCACTGGCTGCGAGCGCGATGCAGTTCAATAACGTTCATGCATCCGATACACCCTGCCTGCCTAGCCGTTCTGCGCTGCTAACAGGGCGATTTGGCATCCACAACGGCGTGGTCAACCATGGCGGTACAGATGCAGACCCTGTGATTGACGGTCCTGGTCGCGAGTTTTGGTCAAGCCTTCATCTTACAAGTTTTCCATCGCGGTTGAAGCGCGCAGGACTGAAGACCGCCAGCATCAGTTCCTTTGCTCAACGTCATTCTGCATTCCATTGGTATGCGGGGTTTGATGAGGCGCAGCGAGTCCCCGGTAGCATCGGTCTGGAAACCGCTGATGAAGTTTTCGACTTGGCAAGTCACTGGTTGAAACAATACGGCAAGCAGGATGATTGGTTTTTACACGTACATCTTTGGGACCCACACACACCGTATCGTGCCCCGATAGAGTTTGGCGACCCGTTTGCTGGCGAGCCATTGCCAGCCTGGTTGACTGAAGATATTAGGGCTGCACACTGGCAGCAGTGCGGACCGCATTCGGCGCAGGAATGTAGCGGCTTCGCGCCCCGCAAAGAAAATCTCATAAAGTTTCCACGGCAACCACAACAAATTCCAGATATGGCCGGTGTACGCAAGATGTTTGATGGTTATGACACGGGCGTACTTTACGCTGATGTCTATGTCGGACGGCTGTTGAATCTGCTTGCTGATTTGGACATAGATAGTGATACAGCCGTGATGCTGTCTTCAGATCATGGTGAGACACTAGGCGAGTTAAATATCTATGGTGATCACCAAACGGCTGATCAAAAAACCACGCATATCCCTATGCTGCTTAAGTGGCCGGGTGCTAATGATCTTAATGGAAAGCAATTTGATGCATTTCATTATCAGATTGATGTCAGTGCGACGATTCTTGACCTGCTCGATGTGAAAGTGCCGCGTTTGTGGGACGGTGTCAGTTTTGCTGAATCCCTGAAGCGCGGAGAAGATGCAGGCAGAGATAATCTGATCGTATCTCAGGGCGCATGGACGTGTCAGCGAGGCGTTCGCTGGGATGACTATATTTTAATTGACTCTATGCATGATGGTTATCATCTTTTTGATGACACGATGTTATTTAATCTTAAAGATGATCCGCATGAGACAACCAATCTTGCTAATGCTGAGCCAACCATTAGGGATGAAGGCTTGGCTATATTGGGTAGCTGGCATGCGGAGATGATGGTTGATGCCGCAAGAGGGCGTGACCCGTTGCAAAATGTCATAGATGAAGGCGGCCCTTATCATGTGCGCGGTAAGCTGGCGGACTACTTAGTGCGACTACGTGAAACGAACCGACATAGTTATGCTGATGCGCTCGAAGAGAAGTTCAGCGCCGAGATCGACAAATAGATATGCTCGCGCGTTGCCAAGTTTCATTATTCAGCAAGCCAGTTATGAAAATCACTCGCTTATCGATCATGGTGTTTAGCCTGATTCCGCTCTTCGCTCAAGCTCAGGATCGACCCAACATTCTGTTGCTCATGGCGGAGGATTTGAGTCCCAGAATCGGCGCATTTGGTGATGCGGTGGCCATCACCCCCAACATCGATCAGTTGGCTAACGATGGTGTTCGCTACACCAATGTATTTACTACTGCGGGTGTTTGTGCACCCAGTCGCGCTGCGATTATTATGGGCATGCACCAGCAAAGTTTTGGCGCCCAGCATATGCGTTCGTATACCGGGGCACCGGCAGACTATCTTCCTGTGCCGCCAGTCGGCGCGAAAGCGTTTCCGGAGCTTCTGCGGGCGGCCGGCTATTACACCTTTGTAACGACAAAGCTGGACTACCAGTTTAGCGGACCTCGGACAGGCAGTGGCCCCTCTTCGATATGGGATCGCAATGAATCCTTCGGCGCCGATGAAATGCCACCCAACGGACCGTTTTTTGGTTACATAACCTATATGGAAACCCATGAGAGCGGCATCGTGCCTCGTTGGTCCTGGCCGACGAGCATGGCTCATCTCATCGCGCAGGCTATGCATATTTGGTATCACCGTGACACGCAGGACAGTGTTTTCGCAGACGATGTCGTCGTGCCGCCTTATTACCCTGATACAAAACCCATTCGTGAGGACATCGCAAGGCACTATAATAATATTATAACTATGGATCAAAGGGTCGGTGAGATCCTCGAACGTTTAGAAGCTGACGGTTTAGCTGAAGAGACGATTGTTATCTGGACCACCGATCATGGTGATGGGCTGCCGCGAGCAAAACGAGAGTTGTATGACAGCGGGCTACGGGTGCCTATGATTGTCCGCTGGCCAGAGAAATACCGACCGCGTCATGCGCAACCGGGCTCAGCAGAGGATCGGTTAATAAGTTTTGTCGATCTAGCGCCGACGCTTCTGTCCATGGCGAGGGTGGATATTCCGGACAACATGCAGGGTCAGGCTTTCTCGGGACCCGCCGAGGCGCCACCACGAGATTATGTGTACGCAGCCAGAGATCGTATAGGCCGGCTTCCTGATATGCAGCGCGCCGTCAGAGATCAGCAATACAAATACATTTACAGCCACAACACTCAAGCGGGTGGATTTCGACTCGCCTATCGCGATATGGCTTTGGGCATGCAAGAATTATGGCGCGCGTTAGCAGAGGGCGCGCTCAACGACATCCAGATGCAATGGTTCAGTGAGCGCCCCACGGAAATGCTGTTCGACACATTGGCAGATCCATACGAGATTAATAATCTGGCACAAGATCCTGACTACACGCAAGAGCTTGATCGGCTGCGTGCCGCGTTGGCTGAGCATGAGTCCGATGTCTATGACTATAGTGCCGAAATGTCAGAAGTTGAAATGGCTGAAGTCTTTTGGCCGACGAGCATTCAGCCTGCAACAGCAAAGCCTGGTTTTAGCGTCGATCAAGCAGGGTATGTGGCGATAACAAATGCGAATGGAGCATCAATCGACTACAGCCTTAACAGTGCTCCTTGGTTGCTGTACAGCGATCCGATTTTGCTTGAAGCTGGCGATAAATTGCAGGCCAGAGCAGTGCGTTATGGTTGGGCGGCGAGCGACATTAGCGATTTCTCTTATTAACTCATGTGCTATTTGGCGCTAAACGAAGAGCACCTGGGGAATTGGAACTAGGGGTCGGCGTAAAATTTACATACATAAATTTCACCTCGACCCCAATTTTTCGATCCCGAGTTTTAATGGCTCTACTCGGTGTGTTATTGCTGTCAACTAAAAACAGACATAAGAAATGAACAGATGCGCATGTTCAGTTGCTACGATTTTTCGTTTTTTATTGTTCGAGGGTCTTAATGTCTAGACCGACTGCGATACCAATGGCCTGAACAATCTTAATAACAACAATATCACCGACCTCAGAACGCCTAAGATTGTCAGGGTCTCTTGCTGTGAACTCTGTAACAGTGCCCTCGACATCCTTTAGTTTAAAGGTGTTGTTGTCCAAATTAATTTCTTCTACCGTTTGCGTTGTGACGAATGTGCTCATCAATCCGCCGGCAGGTTTTTCACCTTCTTTAGCGACGGCGACATCAGACGCCAACACACTGCCAAGCATCACTGAATTAGGCTTGTGTACAGAAAGAGATATTTCTTCATAGAATTCCGCAATCACATGATCACCTACTTTTACCTGAGGCAGGTTAACGACATCTGCATCGGCGGTGAATGTCTTTTGAATTCCATCATCACCTCGCAGGGTTACGATACGCGTCTCGTAATCAATGGCGATAACTTGAGCGTCTGCGGTGACAGCCCGGCTAGCTGAAAAGGAGGGCTTCGTCATTTCTGCTTCACCGACTTCGTGGTGATTTGCAAAGCTCGAATTCGAGACTAAAGCGAGGGTTAGTGTAAGAAAACAAATGAATTTCATTGCGTTGTCCTTTGAAGTCGTATGAATTAGGGTCTTCATAATGTCAGGACTGCTTGGGTCAAAAATATTCTGGCACAAAGCGCAGTCGAGGCGATTATAGTCGAAATTGCACCTTATTCAACACGTTGGCGATTAGTGTAGTAGGACGCGCTAGTGTCGTGTAATAGAGTATGTTTTCTGCGCTAATATCCATCAACTGTTGGTAATGAGGTTAACCGATCTTTACCACAGGCACCCATTCACGCGGTCTAACAACGGCTCCCGAACAAGCGTCAATATGTCTATCGCCAGGGTGATTGTTGTTAACAATAGTCTGATCGTTAAAGGGTGGGAGGTATTGCCAATCTGTTCGCAGCAGAGTGAGTGATCAGTTAGTCGATACTGTGACTGCGATCGTACGTCACTTTTTGAAGGCGATCACTGTTCAACGTTAGTTTTCTAAACAGGCATGGCGCCAATAATAAAAATATTCTCGGTGTTAGACGCGCGCGTGGCTGCATTTCGTCACATCCGACGCTCAGACACACGTCGAGCCTCTAATGTTAGCAAGCTCCAACAACGGTATCGTTCCTTAAGCAAGCATGACAGAACAACGGCATTGCGCTGTTCGACATTTTTGTGATGTCTGCGAGCAGGCGCATTTTGCTGTGATTTGTCTCAACGCGCTTTGCTTTCATGCAGCTTAATTTTTTCATTGATTCTATTATTTTTTTCGGATCTTTTGTCCCGCTTCCGCGTGTTCTTCGCGGTTATAATCTTTGTTGCTTCAGGCCTTGTTAGGCTCGGGTGCTTAGCGAGCAATTGCTCTACTTTTTCTTCGATCTTGGCCATTGTATATCTCTAATTAGTGGATTTAACTGCTTAAAAATTTTGCTGTGCTCGCATGACAAGAAGTGCGTATCGCCGATTCTAAGTGGTGCAGCGATGCAAGAAGCGTTTGTGGTAGAAGCTGACGCGACTCGTAAATGAACGCGGGGTGGCGGCTGCGAATCATGGAATTCAATAATTCCGACTAAATGTTTGATCTCATCGGACGGAGATTATAGCGCGTCGAATCACGCCCTGCTATGTCCGCGTTGTTTACATGCAGATTGTGTGTAAAGAAGCTGCTTTGGCAGATAGGCCGCTAATGAGAGGCTGTAGTAAAAGCCCTGAAAACGGGGGCGTCCGGGTTTTGCCCTATAAAACCGAGTTACGCAAGGCCGGCGGTATCTATTCCAAGCAAGAGAGATTCATTGATTCCACATTCTTTCAGCCAGACCAATACAGGGTGTACCGCAGATGCGTGCTTGGTGAGTAACTCACATTATTCAGACCAATACCAACTGGTCACGTTGTAGCGATACTCATCCGTGCGGTCAAAATTGAGCGATTCTACCCAGTGCTCTGAGCCCTTTGAGGCAGGGTCAAAAAAAACACACCGGTTGTATAAAGGGGCGATGCTTATCGAATCATCTGCAGTACCTATAAAGGTTAGCTCCCCTCCGGCACTATCGTCCCAGTCTCTATTCAGATACAGCAGCATGCAAACCTTTCTGCCGGGTGATTCATCAACATGCTGCTTGACAAAATCTGCGCCACGTAAGCGAAAATAATTTGTATTATTTTCAGGCTCAGCCAGATTGTTGTCGGACAATGGCGTATTAAAAATACGTGATAACAAGGATCTAAACTCATTGCTGCGCAAGAATAACAAGAAGTCCTGGGCTGGATTGGCATCGCTTTTGTTGTCGCTGTCCGAACCACGTCGCCAGACATCTCGATGTACAAAGCGTTGATCACCAGCGGTTTGGTGCCACTGGGCGTTATCTACATATAGAGCAGAATAGGTGTGTTTTTGAGTTTGCCAGTATTGCGGTTGCCGCAAAATCCTGGTGACTTGATCAAGTTTGGCTTCGTCAAATAGGCGATCGATCACGACGAAATTAGGTACAGCGCCTAGCAATGTCTCTCGATATGCGCTTAGCGCATTGTCGGTTATTAGCCCATGATTTAGCCACATAGAAACTACCCTTTGCTGTTCTAGATGTTCATTGAAAATGAGAATCTTACAGTGTTGGAGAATACTTCCTATGATTCAAGGATTAAAAAATTTCACGGTTGGTCTGGGTGGAACTGACACTTTATCTACCGACACTTTATCTACCAGAGCATGGACGTAGGCTTCCCGGATTTGGCAGATAAAAGGTTGGCCGGATCGCTGCAATACCTCATCGCTGTTCTATGCGCTGCGATTTCTCATCAGTTGGTGTCGATGTTTAAGCTTAAATTCGAATCAGCTGAGTTTTCGTCGTGCGTATTTCAGACTGTTCTCTAACGCAAGCGATATAGATTAAACCGATGTGTCCAAGTCTGTACCTGCAGCGCCTGTTGGCGATACCAGAGTTTCATCAACCGGTGGGCTAATTGCTTCACTTGCCATTTGTGTAAGAGGGTCGATGCAAATGGGCATGTTCGAAGCGAGTACGGTGAATTTGATATCGTCATCCTCCGCAACAATCGACCGCAATGACCCCCGGTCTTCGTCTTTTAAGGCTTTGAACAAACGATCAGATGTGACGAAGCTGTCGTTGCCGTCGGTTTCTCGACTACTGCTGATATGAATACCGGGGCCGAAACCTTTCGTCAGGCCGTTTACCTTGATCGGCACCGCAACGATTGTCAGTGACACAAAGTCATTCGCCAGAACGCTTGCTGCTACAAAAGATTCATCACAAGCAACTTGTTGACTGGCATCCACCCGTGCCGCTTTTGCCTTCACAAGGACGATGGAGGCTTTGGCGTCTTGCATTCGATTATCGCGCTCATGGCTGACATAGATTCCCAGAGCAACGGCTGCAATGACCGCCACAAGCACAATGGTTAACATGACTTCTGAAACGATCATTCCTTTTGCTGTGTTCTTGCTCACTGTACAAACCTCTTTAATACCAATCTTTCGTCTCTAATAGCAATTAGTAGGCCGTCTTGATGATGTGTCGCATTTTAACTGAGTTACCTGCTAAACAGCAGGCTATGGCAACCGGCTGTGCCGGGTAAGTCTTGTGTTGGACCCGACGTGGCGGCTTTTGCCTGGGCGTTATTGAGACATTTTCGAATCGCCCGCACCATGTTGAAGCGGCGCCGATCACGCGTCATTAGGGTAAAGGTAGGTTGTTGTTTGTGAAGCGGGCATAGTATTTTGATTTTGGCGTTCCATGCAGCACGCGCCAGATAACAAAGGCGATTGGTTTTGTAACAAGTTTGCAGAAGTCGGGTCTTATCTATATACAGATTGGCAATAGTAATAGGAACAGGAATATTTTATGAAATTGAGACAAAAACTATTTTGGGGGTTATTGCTTGCATTTGGCGCGAGCTTGTTAGGATACGCAGCGAATAATGCTGAGAGTTCTCGTGTGCAAGCAAGTGCTGCCGAAACGCGATGGGTGGAAAAGACGCCATCGTTGGAAACAGCGGCTAACTATCGAACCGCGGTTTTTGCCGGTGGCTGTTTCTGGTGTATGGAGCCACCGTATGACAAGTTGACGGGTGTTATCTCAACAATCTCCGGCTATGCAGGTGGTCACGTGTTAGCGCCTACATATCGAGATGTAACCGGTGGACGCTCTGGGCATTTAGAAGTGGTGCAGATTACCTATGATCCAGCGCAGGTTAGTTACGAGACCTTGTTAGAGGTGTTTTGGCGAAACGTCGATCCGCTTGACGGCGGCGGTCAGTTCTGTGACCGCGGACAGAGTTATGCCACGGCAATATTTACCCAGACCGAGCGGCAACGAAAACTCGCCGAAGCCAGTAAAACTAAAATTGCAGCGACCTTGAGTGAAGTGTCTGACCGACCAATAGCGACAGATATTCGACCGCTAAATAGTCCGGGCTTCTACTCCGCTGAAGACTACCACCAGGATTACTATCTAAAAAATCCACTTCGGTATAAGTTTTATCGTAAGAGTTGCGGCAGGGATAGTCGCCTCGAAGCGTTATGGGGTGGTCGCAGTTAAATGGAGGCAGGGTAAAATACGAATTTGCTAAATCGCACAAAAATAGAGGCCTGGAGCCGCGTCTGTAAACGTAAGCCTTTTGTAAATTTTTCGCCGACTCCGCTTATTGCGTTAACGATTAGCATTACCCCTAAAAGCGATGAAGTCAGGTTTCTGCGCCTCACCATATTGCAATACCGTATCTAAGAGGAGTAGAGTTCTTCATTACCGGCGTGAGTTTTCTCAGCAGTAGTCGGCCAGAGTAATCCTTTCAAAGGGGAAACTGAGTGGCCAAAGTTGTAGCGGTAAATGGATTCGGTATCGAATTGACATCATTTTTTAGCTTGATGGATGTCTTGTGTGATGCTGTGCCAGATGGAGGCGATTGTGGTTGAATCGACTCTCTGGCCTCTCGTTCTGTATTTTTCCTTAGTCCTAATACTTGTCATCGCGATACTAATTCTTTCTTCACTCGTAGGGGAAAAGTCTAGTATGAGCCGAGCCACTGGCGAGCCATTCGAGTCTGGCGTGGTGCATATTGGTTCTGCTCAGATTCCTGTTTCTGTAGAGTTTTATTTGGTCGCAATGTTTTTCGTCATCTTCGACTTAGAGACGGTTTTTATATTTGCGTGGGCAGTAGCCTTCTATGAGCTTGGTGTTTTCGGATACTTTGCGATTTCTGTGTTTGTGCTGGTGCTAACAATTGCACTGATTTACGAATGGAAGTCGGGTGCGCTCGAGTGGGGCGTTAAAACAAGAAAGGGTCTTGCACCGAGTCTTCCACAACAGACTTTTGATTTGCAAAAGATAGGAGGCAGATAATGGAATGGAGTCTTACCCCAGCCGATGAAAACATACCCGTGGCTAACATCGATTCAAGCCTTGACGAACACCTTAAACAAAATCTCATCATGACCAATCTCCAGGATATGTTGGCATGGGGTAGGAAAAACTCCATTTGGCCTTTTAACTTTGGTCTCTCATGTTGCTACGTTGAAATGGCGACGTCATTGACCAGTCGGTTTGATGTTGCACGATTTGGCTCGGAAGTCATTCGAGGTTCACCCCGACAGGCTGACATGATGATTATTTCAGGCACTTGTTTCTTGAAGATGGCGCCAGTTGTTCAACGGCTTTACGAGCAGTTACTCGAACCCAAATGGGTGATTTCGATGGGATCTTGTGCAAACTCAGGGGGTATGTACGACATTTATTCGGTGGTTCAAGGTGTCGATAAATTTTTACCGGTCGATGTGTATGTGCCTGGATGCCCGCCGAGGCCTGACGCTTTTTTGCAGGGGCTTATGATGCTGCAAGATGCAGTAGGTAGAGAACGAAGACCCTTAAGTTGGGTTGTTGATGACCAAACAGTCACTAAGGCTGAGAAAGTAAGTCAACGCGATTTGATGAATGAAGAGCGCATGAAGGCGACCAGTTTTGAGGAGCCGGACCATGTGTAGTTTGTATTTGAAATAACGTCTATCGATGCTTTAGGTTGTTTACGAGAGCCGTAACCCAAAGGGGAAAGGTTTGTCTGTAGTAGCTGTACAAGTTGTAGATGTCGAGTCGGAGCTGACCGAACTGTTCCCTCATATTGCGTTGCATTTTCAGCGCACGGCCGATGAGATTCCGACTTTTTGGGTCTCTCGAAGTCATATCCGAGAAATACTCAAAGGCCTAAAGCCTCGATACGAAATGCTTTTCGACCTTTGTGGTGTTGATGAAAGGACCCGCAACCACCGAGTAGGACTTCCCCCAAGTGACTTCACAGTGGTCTACCACCTAACTTCAATACGCCATAACTGTGATGTTAGGGTCAAAGTAGCGCTGTTTGAATCCAGCATTGATGTACCAAGTGTTCACCTCATTTTCCTAAATGCTAACTGGTATGAGCGCGAAGCATGGGACATGTTCGGCATCAATTTTTCCGATCATCCCAACCTTTGCCGAATTCTTCTGCCCCCTACATGGCAGGGTCATGCGCTGCGTAAAGACCATCCTGCTCGAGCAACGGAGATGGATCCCTTCAAAATGGATTTTGAGCGTCAGGACAAGGAACAAGAAGCGTTACGCTTTCGGCCAGAAGACTGGGGCATGAAGCGAAAGAACGATCAAACAGAGTTCATGTTCCTAAATCTGGGGCCCAATCATCCTTCTGTACACGGTGTATTTAGAATTGTTCTTCAGTTAGACGGCGAGCTGGTGGTTGATGCTGTGCCAGAAATTGGTTACCACCATCGTGGCGCCGAAAAAATGGCCGAACGACAAACTTGGCATAGTTATATTCCCTATACAGATCGGATCGACTATCTGGGCGGGGTGATGAATAACCTTCCCTATGTCTTGGCGATTGAAAAGTTGGCGGGAATCCCAGTTCCGCCGCGCGCGCAAACGATCCGAGTCATGATGGCTGAGTTCTTTCGGATTTCAAGCCACCTTGTGTTCTATGGCACTTTTGCGCAAGACGTGGGTCAGCTATCGCCCGTGTTCTATATGTTTTCCGATCGTGAGCGCCTTTTTCGAATTATTGAGGCGATCACCGGCGGAAGAATGCACCCTGCTTGGTTTCGTATCGGCGGCGTGGCACAAGACTTACCGCGCGGCTGGGACGTGATGGTGCGTGATTTCTTAGATTGGATGCCAGCCAGACTAGCTCACTACGAAAAGATGGCAATGAACAACAGCATCTTGAAACAGCGAACTAAAAATATTGGCGTTTACACGCAAAGTGAAGCGATGGAGTGGGGCGTCACTGGGCCCGGTATGCGCGCCACCGGTATCGACTTCGATGTGCGTCGCGATCGTCCTTATAGTGGCTATGAAAATTTTGATTTCGAGGTGCCTGTTTATCACAACGGTGATGCCTACGATCGAGCACGCGTTAGAGTCGATGAAATCACAGAGAGCTTAAAAATTATTCGCCAGTGCTTGGATAACATGCCGGCCGGGATGTACAAGTCTGAGCACAAACTCACTACGCCGCCAGCCAAAGAGCGCACGATGTACGATATCGAGACGTTGATACACCATTTTCTGAGTGTCAGTTGGGGCACCGTTATTCCAGCAGGAGAGTGCGGCGTGACGATCGAGGCTACAAAGGGGATGAATATGTATTACTTAACCAGTGATGGTGGAACATCTTCGTATCGAACCAGAATTAGAACGCCATCATTCCCACATTTGCAGCAAATACCGTTGATCAGTCGCGGGCTAATGATCGCAGATCTCATTGCGATCATCGCCAGCATTGATTTTGTTATGGCAGACGTAGACCGATAAGGATTGCAATGAAGTTGAATCAGAATATTCCGAGCCCCCTGAGTGAAGCTGAGATAAGTGATATTGAGGCTGAAATATCTCACCTTCCCGATCGGAAATCTGCGGCGATAGACGCACTCAAAATAGTACAGTCTTATCGGGGTTGGATCTCTGATGCGAGTTTAGGTGCAATTGCGAATCTGCTTCAGATGTCAAACGAGGAATTGGATGGGATTGCAACGTTTTATAACCTGATTTATCGCAGACCGGTGGGTGAAAAAGTCATTTTACTTTGCGACAGCGTGACCTGTTGGATCATGGACGGTGACAAAATTTGTCAAAAAATTAAATCTCATCTGAACGTGGAGCAAGGCGAGACAACGGCGGATAACAAATTCACCTTATTGCCTGTGACGTGCCTTGGCGACTGCGATCATGCGCCCGTGATGATGGTGGGTGACGAATTGCATCACGATCTCACGACTACCCGTGTCGAGGAGATTTTCAGATGACTCTTACGCCACTCACCCAGAATATACACCCCGACCGCGGACCGACAGGTATTGTCGAATATGAAGGTAATGGTGGCTATCTAGCGGTGAGAGACACGCTGGCGAACTTAAACCCCTCGGAGGTCCTAGAGTTGATCAAGGAGGCAAACCTGCGAGGGCGCGGCGGCGCTGGCTTTCCGACCGGAATGAAATGGAGTTTTGTACCCCCGGACAACCACAGTGGACATCGCTATCTCGTGGCGAATGCAGATGAAATGGAGCCGGGTACGTTCAAAGACAGACTGATTTTGGAGTTTGATCCCCATCAATTGATTGAAGGCATGATCCTCTCGGCCTACACAATATCGGCAAATATTGGTTACATTTTTATTCGGGCTGAATATCACACGGCGATCCGAAGACTTCGGCAGGCTATTGACGAAGCAAAAGCAAGGCACTATCTCGGCACGCGTATTTTAGGTAGTGAGTTTTCTTTCGAACTTCATGTCCATGTAAGCGCAGGCAGATATATCTGCGGCGAAGAGACGGCATTGCTCAATTCCTTAGAGGGTAAACGAGCGACGCCCCGTGCTAAGCCACCTTTTCCTCAGGTGAGTGGATTGTGGGGACGGCCAACAATCGTCAACAATGTCGAGACGCTTTGTAATATTCCCCACATAGTTGCACGAGGTGCAGATTGGTTTAAGTCGCTAGGTAAGGGTGTTGACGCGGGTACCAAACTGTTTGGGGCGAGTGGGCGCGTAAAGCACCCCGGTTGCTGGGAGCTACCGATGGGCACCTCAATTCGGGAAATCCTTGAACAGCACGCCGGTGGAATGCAAGACGGTTATCAATTTAAAGGACTCCTGCCGGGTGGTGCATCAACAGACTTTCTCGTTTCTGAACATTTGGACGTCGCGATGGAATATGAATCCATCATGAAAGCGGGTAGTCGAATGGGTACAGGCACGATGATAATTTTGGATGACCGGACTTGTCCGGTCGGAATGATAGCAAACCTTGAAAAGTTCTTCGCCAGAGAATCTTGCGGATTCTGCACGCCCTGTCGCGAGGGCTTACCCTGGGTTCAACAGCTTCTTGAAGGCATAGAGGCGGGGCGTGGGTCGGTTCAAGATATCGAAATTCTTGAACGCCAATCGCGATTTATAGGTGCCATAGGTAATACTCATTGTGCACATGCACCCGGCGCGATTGAGCCGTTGGTGAGTGGGCTTAAATATTTTCGCGATGACTTCGATGCGCATATTCGTAACCAACGATGTCACTTCAAGTCGGGAGACGCTTGATGCCAATTATTACGGTCGATGGTTATGAGCTGGAAGTCAAAGCGGGTACCAATTTATTGGACGCGTTGCTTTCTAGAAACATCGACGTGCCTTACTTTTGTTGGCATCCCGCGATGGGAAGTATCGGGGCTTGTCGACAGTGTGCAGTTGTTCAATATGCTAATAAGGACGATGGCCGAGGCCGCATTGTCATGTCTTGTATGACGGCTGTGACCGAGGGCGCAATATTTTCAGTCGACACGAACAACGCGGTGACTTTTCGCGAATCAGTTATTGAAAATCTTATGCTGAACCATCCTCATGATTGTCCTGTATGTGAAGAAGGCGGCGAATGTCACCTGCAAGATATGACTGTTATGGTAGGCCATCGAAATCGGCAATATACAGGGCGTAAAACAACCTTTCGAAATCAATACCTTGGTCCATTTATAGGACACGAGATGAATCGCTGCATCACTTGTTATCGTTGTACACGCTTTTATCAGGATTATGCCGGCGGTCATGATCTCAACGCGTTTGGTTCCCGTGATCGCGTTTTCTTTGGGAGAGCGGAATCGGGTGTGCTAGAAAATGAGTTTGCAGGCAATCTCATTGAAGTCTGCCCGACAGGCGTTTTCACTGATAAAACCCTGTCAAAAAACTACACACGAAAGTGGGACCTACAATCTGCCCCAACAGTCTGCACCGGTTGTTCATTAGGTTGTAACACCTATACATCAGAGCGTTATGGTGAATTGAGGCGGGGGCACAATCGCTACAATCAAGAAGTGAATGGATACTTTCTGTGTGACAGAGGTCGATTTGGTTCAGGATATGTTGACTCACCAAAACGAATTCGCCAGGCGGGGATGCTAAATGCAGCGGGTCTCTATGATGTTGTGAGTAAAGATAGCGCGATTGAGCATGTGCGATCAATGTTAGCCAATGCGTCGAAAATCAAAGGCATTGGTTCACCCAGAGCAAGCCTTGAGTCAAACCAATCGCTTAGGGACCTTGTTGGGGAGGATAACTATTGCAGCGGTATGACAAACACAGAGCGAGAAATGCACGCTGTCATACTGGATGTTTTAAGAAGCGATCTGAACTCACCCAGTATGTCCGAGGTTGAGAATTTTGACGCCGTATTAGTGCTTGGTGAAGACGTCACAAATCATGCGCCCAGACTGGCTTTGTCGATTCGCCAAGCCACCAGAAACAAGTCACTCAAACTTGCTGCCGAAACACAACTCAGTGAATGGCAAGATGCGGCAGTTCGAGAACTCGCGCAGAATCAACGAAGTCCGCTCATCGTTGTAACACCTATGACTGACCGTTTGGATGAAATAGCAAGCCAGAGCCTTCGGATGTCTTTTGGCGATATCACGAAATTGACTCAGGGTTTGATCGACGCATTGACTAGCGATGTATCTGGCGAGAAGCAGAGAGCCGGTAGCAGCGAATCTAACGAAGTTGTGCGGGGGATTATTGAAACTTTGCTTGCGGCAGAAAGACCCCTGATCGTTTCAGGCACCAGTGTCGGAAGCCCTGAACTACTCAAGCGAGCCGCTAATCTCGCTGCAGCGTTAAAGCAGCATAAGAAAACTGCGGGCATCTTTTTGTGTGCGAGCGAAGTTAATAGCCTCGGTGTTTGTCTAATCGACAACCATCACTCGCTAGAGTCCATTTTAGACGAAGCGCCGGAGGTGGTCATTGTGCTCGAGAATGACCTCTCCCTAAGGCTAGGTCATCGGTTTGATAGCTGGATAGCGAAGATGCCCCGCCTCATAGCGGTCGATCACCTTGATCATCTAACAACATCGAAAGCCGACATCGTCTTACCCGCCGCCACAGATCCAGAATGTGAAGGCAGTTATATAAACACTGAAGGTAGAGCACAACGTTCAATGGCAGTTTTCAAGCCAGCGGGTAATATCGCTGCAAGTTACCATTGGCTCGACGCGTTGCGAGATGTAACGCGCGTACCTTCTGAAATTCGCGCTGCACTGGCCAATCAATTCAGTGAATTACAGGTACTAGATGATGCGGCGCCGGATGAAAAATTCCGCGACGCTGGCGGTAAACAGCCGCGCATGACTCATCGTTCCAGCGGCAGAACGGCGATGTATGCGGATATATCTGTGCATGAACCCAAACAGCCGATTGACGAAGATTCAGCAATGGCATTTTCCATGGAAGGCAATCAGAACCGGTCACCTTCTGCACTTCGGGCATACACATGGACGCCCGGTTGGAACTCGAATCAATCGATCCACAAATTTCAAATTGAAGTGAACGGTAGTGATGTCGCTGCAAACCCACCCTCGTTCGTTTTTAGTGATTCAGAATCATTTTGTCACTATCCGCGGGGGAATATTTCGAACAACGTTCTGATTCCTCAATTTCATATTTTTGGTAGTGACGAGCTTTCAGCCTTTAGTGATGAGTTATCACAGCGCGTGCCTTTACCCTATCTCAGAATCCGCAGTGAAGATGCGCAGCGTCTTGGTCTTACTAAGGATGATGGGGTGATGTGTGATCAAGTTAAAAAGTCTACGCCACTTCGCATCATCATTGATGATGATTTACCCGTAGACTGCATGGTTTATCCAAAAATAGCCGAATTGTTTGAGCTAAATGGCCTCGACAATGCGTCATTCGTTCGCATAGATGGATGGCATTCACCACCCGCAATCATCACCTCAGATAGGACGAATTGATGAGCGATTTAGTTCTCTATTTGTTGGTCTTCGGCACCTTGGGGGGCGCGTTTGCCGGCGCAGCCATTTTGGTCTGGTTCGAGCGACGTTTATTAGGTATCTGGCAAGATCGGCTAGGACCTAATCGCGTCGGCCCGTTAGGAATAGGTTTGGCGCTTGCAGACATTATTAAACTCTTTGCTAAGGAAGACTGGGTTCCACCTTTCGCGGATAGATTCGTTTTCATCTTTGCGCCGACCGCTATCGTCATGGCGATGCTACTTGGCTTCACTGTTGTGCCCTATACCAGCGAACTTCATATTGCCGACTTGAATATTGCCTTGTTGTTTTTCCTCGGCATGACCTCACTGGCTGTCTATAGCGTACTGCTGGGTGGTCTAGCTTCCAATAATAAATATGCCCTTTTAGGTGGGCTCCGATCAGCTGCTCAAATGGTCAGCTACGAAGTTTTTATGGGGCTATCGTTAATGGGCGTGGTGATGCTATCCGGTTCCTTCAGTTTAGTCGACATTGTGAATGCGCAAGCTGAGCGAGGTTGGTTTGTGATCAGCCAATTTTTTGGTTTTGTTGTATTCCTTATTGCGGGCATTGCGGAAAGCCATCGACTGCCTTTTGATCTTCCTGAGGCTGAGCACGAGTTAGTCGCAGGGTTTCACACAGAATATTCTGGAATGAAGTTCGGCATGTTTATGTTGGGTGAATATCTTGGTCTGATTCTCATCTCTTCCATGATAACCACTCTATTTTTCGGGGGTTGGTTGGGGCCGGGTTTTCTACCACCAATATTTTGGTTCTTCTTCAAAACGTTCATCTTAATCTGTTTCTTCATACTCCTTAGAGCTGGGATACCCAGGCCTCGCTACGATCAGTTGATGTCGTTTGGATGGAAAGTGATGCTACCTCTCACGCTTATTAATTTGTTGGTGACAGGAGCGATAGAACTATGGCTTTGAAAGTTGATATTTTAATGACGGGAGTAAAGGGTTGATGCTGCTTGACATGCTAAGCGCAATTTGGAGTCAGCTGTTGACGTTAGCAGAGGTGCTTAAGCACACGTTTACAAAGGCCGATACAGTGCAGTACCCGGAAGAAATGCCTTATCTTGCGCCACGCTACCGGGGCAGAATTGTGTTGACGCGTGATCCAGATGGTCACGAGCGTTGTGTCGCTTGCAATCTTTGTGCGGTGGCCTGTCCGGTCGACTGCATCGCGTTGCAGAAAACTGAGGATGAAGATGGGCGCTGGTATCCAGAGTTTTTCCGCATAAATTTCTCCCGTTGCATCATGTGTGGCATGTGCGAAGAAGCGTGTCCCACCTATTCGATTCAGCTCACGCCAGATTTTGAGATGTGTGAATACGACCGCCAAAACATGGTGTACGAGAAGGAGCATTTGCTCATTAGCGGGCAGGGTAAATATCCGGGATACAGCTTTTACAATGTTGCTGGCAAGTCGATCGCTGGTAAAGACAAAGGTGAAGCATTGAACGAATCTCCGCCCGTAGATGTGCGGAGTTTACTTCCCTAATAGGTTCGCAATGGGATTTTGATAGGAACGAAAATGTTAGAGATTGGTTTATTTTATGTTGCCGCAACGATCTCGCTGATATCGACTGTATTGGCGGTGACCCGATACAACGCGGCCCATGCGTTAATTTACCTCATCATCTCATTGCTTGCATCGGCGATTATCTTTTACGTGGTAGGGGCTCCGTTCGCAGCGGTTCTAGAGGTATTGATCTATGCAGGGGCCATTATGGTGCTCTTCGTCTTCGTAATTATGATGCTTAACCTAGGTTCAGCGGGTGATGATTTAGAACACCATTGGTTGCAACCATCGATGTGGATTGTGCCGTCTTTATTTTGCTTCGTATTGCTGATTGAAATCATCATCGTCTTGTCGACCGGCGATAACATGTTAGCCGGTACTGTGGTGACGCCAAAACAAGTTGGGATCAAGCTTTTCGGGCCTTACGTGATAGCCGTAGAAATTGCTTCGATGTTGCTGTTAGCGGGCCTTATTGGCGCATACCATTTGGGCCGAAGATATTTGTCGGATGTGCGCGAGCCTTCGGCGGAGAATGAGACAAATGATTGAGTCAATCGTTATACCAATGGAGCATGGATTGCTGCTTGCGGCGGTGCTGTTTTCAATTGGGTTGCTCGGTGTACTTGTGCGCAGGAATATCATTCTTATTCTTATGTCTCTTGAAATTATGCTCAATGCTTGTGGCTTAGCCTTTGTTGTTGTGGGGGCACATTGGGGGCAGGCTGATGGTCAGATCATGTTTATGCTGATCCTGAGTATCGCCGCAGCGGAAGTCGCTGTTGGCCTCGGTTTACTGCTTCAAGCGTATCGCCGTTTCAGCTCTCTTGATATTGACCTAGCCAATAGGATGAGAGGTTGATTATGGCCGATATTGTCTTTCTCATTCCGCTCATGCCCCTTTTAGGGTTCACTATTTTATTCATAACTCTGGGCAATTTACCCAAGCCGTTAGTTGGGCTGGTAGGTGTGGGTTCGATAGCGATCTCAGCAATTGTGGTGCTGCTAGTAGGTCTGGAGTTTCTCTCGCTACAGGAGCCGCAAGCTTATTCAGTGTCACTTTATACTTGGATGAATCTCGGCGGTTTTACTCCAAAAGTCAGTTTCTATATCGACGGTTTAACGCTCACGATGATGTTTGTCATCACGGGCGTAGGGTTATTGATTCATATTTATTCTGCACTCTTTATGTATGACGACGATGACTATAGTCGCTTCTTTAGCTACATGAATTTGTTTGTCTCGGCGATGCTTGTTCTTGTGCTCGCGGATAATCTATTGCTTCTGTTTGTTGGCTGGGAAGGGGTGGGACTTTGTAGCTATCTGCTCGTGGGCTTTTGGCACTTCGATTCAAACAACGGTGCGGCAGCGAGGAAAGCCTTCGTCGTCACGCGTATTGGCGATACAGCGATGGCCTTGGGTATGTTCTTGCTGTTTCTTCACCTGGGTACCCTAGACTTTCAACCGATGGCTCACAAAGCAGCGGTTTTATGGCAGCCAGGTGATTCGACCATCACTATTGCCTGCCTATTGCTGGTGGGCGGTGCCGTCGGTAAATCTGCTCAGCTACCTTTGCAAACTTGGTTGCCAGATGCCATGGCAGGTCCAACGCCTGTGAGTGCGCTCATCCATGCCGCAACGATGGTGACTGCGGGTGTTTATCTTATCGCACGAACACACGGGTTATTTCTGTTGGCACCCACTGCGCTTCTCGTCGTGGCGATTATCGGCGCAATCACACTACTTATGGCTGCCTTTACGGCGATGACTCAAACCGACATCAAGCGAATTCTTGCCTACTCTACCATCAGCCAAATAGGCTATATGTTCCTCGCCCTGGGCGTCGGCGCATGGTCCTCCGCTATTTTCCATCTAATGACCCATGCCTTTTTTAAAGCGCTGCTTTTCTTAGGTGCCGGCGCCGTTATTTACAGCTTGCATCATGAGCATAATATTTTCCGAATGGGTGGGCTTCGCAAAAAAATGCCCGTTGCATTCTGGAGCTTCCTCATCGGTAGTGCAGCGCTCGCTGCCCTACCATTAACATCTGGATATTTTTCGAAAGACGCCATTTTGATTTCTGCATTCCAGCAGCCTGATTTCGGAATCTGGTTTTGGGGCGCGGGAATTCTCGGCGCGCTGTTGACAGCGATCTATAGTTTCCGACTTTTTTTCATCGTTTTTTTTGGTGAAATGAAGACTGAACCTGAGCAGCCAGCGGGTTGGTTGATGGCCGGTCCTTTGGTGATTTTATGTTTACTTGCCGCAGCAGGAGGTTGGCTCGTTGTGCCAGTCAGCGATGTGTTTCCTGTCGCAGGCGCTATAGACCATTCAGGTTTGGTGCCTTTAGTGACGACGTCGATTCCCGTTGTGGGTGTGATCATCGCCTACTTGATATTCCTAAGGCACAGTTTTGATGTTCAGCCAATGCTGGATTCTGCAGCGGGCCAATTACTGATTCGATTTTGGTTCAGCCATTGGGGAATGGACTGGCTTTATAATCGAATGATCGTTAAACCTTATGTCACTGTGACGCAGTTTAACAAGAGGGATGTTGTCGATTCGCTTTACCAGTTTATTGCGGAGACTATTTTGCTTGCTCATGACTTTGTGACCACGAGTCAGACAGGGCAGATGCGTACCTATGCTGTGGTTATGGTGGCTGGTTTAGTCGTGATATTTGCGATATTTGTCGGGCTATTTACTGGAGTACAGCCATGACTGTTATTGCCATCATGGTTGTACTTTTTCTAGGCGGCATTATTGCTTGGCTCAGCGAGGCGTGGAACAAAGACTGGCCCAAGTGGGTTGCTGTTGGCACCTGTGTAATTGCCGGCGTCGTCTTGCTGCCGCTCGTCTATCAGGCAGACTCGCTGATCGCATTTTCAGATGCTGACTCGTCGACATGGATAGAGCTCTACGAATACCCATGGATTCCCCGTTTCGGTATTCACATACTGTTTGGACTTGATGGGCTAAGTTTGCTGATGGTGGGGCTAACGATATTTCTAGGATTCGTTGCTGTTGTTTCTTCCTGGGACGAAATTGAAAAAAGCCCTGGCTTCTTCCAATTTAATATTCTGTGGACCCTGGCGGGCGTGGTTGGGGTCTTCACGAGCTTAGATATGTTTCTATTCTTCTTCTTCTGGGAGGTGATGCTTATTCCCATGTATCTGCTGATCGCTATTTGGGGACACGAGAATCGATCCTATGCTTCGATGAAATTTTTTCTATTCACTCAATTGAGTGGGCTTGTGATGTTGATCGCAATTCTTGCTCTTGTGATACTTAACGGCGCTGATTCAGGCGTACTGACATTCAATTATTTTGAGCTGATGAAACATCAGTTGTCACCGGATGTTTCGTACTGGATCATGTGGGGGTTCTTTGTCGCCTTCGTCGTTAAGTTACCCGGCTTTCCTTTCCATTCATGGTTACCCGACGCTCATACTCAAGCTCCTACCGCCGCAAGTGTTTTGTTAGCAGGTATCTTACTTAAGACAGGGGCCTATGGGCTGTTGCGCTTCACCATTCCCTTGTTTCCAGAGGCCGCTTTGCAGATTGCCAATATCGCCATGACGCTTGGTGTGATCGGTATTATCTACGGTGCGATGCTGGCATTTGCACAGACAGACTTTAAACGGCTGGTTGCTTATAGCAGCATCAGCCATATGGGCTTCGTGCTTGTTGGCCTCTATGCGTGGAATGAGCTCTCGATTCAGGGTTCGGTGATCCAAATGGTTGCGCACGGGTTATCGACAGCGGCGCTGTTCATGACGGCAGGTGCTATTCAGCATAGGCTACATACAAGAGACACAAGAGATATGGGAGGGCTGTGGCACGACATGCCGCGCATGGGTGCCGTCGCGATGTTCTTTATGGTCGCCTCGCTGGGCATGCCGGGGTTAGGAAACTTTGTGGGCGAGATTTTGGTGCTTTTTGGTACTTTTAAAGTAAATCCACCTATCGCCGTGGCAGCCTCGATAGGGTTAATTACGGGCGCTGTTTATGCACTAATTGCTATGCAGCGTGTGTTTCAAGGAGAGCGCAAGTTAACGAGAAATTTGAGAGATTTCGGTGTGCGGGAAATGACTGCAATGATCCCTTTAATGATTTTGTTGATATTTTTAGGGGTATATCCTCAACCAATATTTGATTTAATTAGCCCCGCACTCTCAAATCTCTACTCGACGAGTGTCAATCAAATACCTTGGATCGGGGGTCTCAAATGAATCTTGATGTGTATTTGTTGCTGCCATTAATTTCCTTGAGCACTGTCATACTTACTTTAATGATGCTGATCGCTTTCTGTCGAAATTTATCACTCACCTGCGCGTTTAGCAGCATAGGTCTGATGGTCACTTTGCTCTTGATCTGCGCGATGGCGATAGACATTCAAGCTGCTCAGACCGCCTCTTTAGTCGACGCTTTAGTTACCCCCTTAATTATAGTCGACGCTTATGCTCTGTTTTTCTCGGGGTTGATGGTTTTTTCGAGCCTTTGCATCTGTTTGCTTTCGTTCAACTATCATCGCGCTCGAGGCGAGCACCAAGATGAATTCTATCTGTTGTTGCTGCTAGCGACACTCGGAGGGGTGGTGCTTTCTCAGGCTGCACACTTCGCGATGTTTATTCTTGGTCTCGAACTGCTTGGCGTGTCGATATACGCGATGATTTCCTACCCACGGGCGGGTCGTTTTAGTTTAGAAGCGGCGCTTAAGTATTTGATTTTGTCCGGTGTTTCCTCCGCGATTATTCTATTTGGCATTGCGCTTCTTTATGCTGCCTTCGGTACATTGTCATTCGCTGAAATGGCCGTCCTTCAGCGCGAAAATTCCGAATTGGATGCGCTTTATATCCTGGCGGGATCCGCGATGTTGCTTTCAGGTCTCGCCTTCAAACTGTCGTTAGCTCCTTTTCACATGTGGACACCTGACGTCTACGAGGGGGCGCCTGCGCCAGTTACTACCCTGCTTGCTACTGTGTCAAAAGGGGCAATATTCGCTGTGCTATTTCGTTTCTTCTTATCAGTTGATAATTATCAATATGAAACTATTTTGGACGGCCTTTTTTTACTGGCTGTAGCATCGATTATCTTCGGAAATTTGTTGGCGTTGGCTCAGTCTAGTATTAAGCGAATGTTGGCTTATTCATCGATTGCTCATCTAGGGTATTTGCTCGTGGCATTTATCGCAGCGGACTCGGTGGGTGGACGTGCACTTGCCATCGAAGCTTCTGCGATATTTTTGCTTGCTTATTTTCTTACAACCATCGGCGCGTTTGGTGTCGTGACGGTTATGTCGACAGAAGCATCAGATCACGATGTTGATCGGTTGGATGAATACGAAGGCTTATTCTGGCGACGTCCTATGTTGGCGACTGTTTTTAGCGTTATGTTACTTTCGCTAGCGGGAATTCCTCTAACAGCAGGATTCATCGGCAAGTTCTATATCGTAGTGAGTGGTGTTGATGCCGAGCTATGGTCATTACTTGTAATCGTTGTGATTGGTAGTGGTATAGGGATTTTCTACTATTTACGCACGATATTCGCAATGACAAAACGAACAATGGTGACATCGGTGGTTCACGTTCCCCAGACAGCGGGGTGGACATTGGCCGCCGTGACGCTGCTACTGTTGGTATTTGGTATTTACCCTACCCCCGTTATTGAATGGGTCAGTCGTATGGCCCAGGCGATGACATAATTCGAAGGAGTTTGCTATGTTGCACACAGTGGAATTAGGCGAATATATGCTAAAACGGCCCATAACGGTCACACCTCAAATGACTGTTTATGAAGCGGCGCATCACATTTTGGAAAACAAAATATCAGGCGTTCTCGTTGTCGATAATAATAATCATCTTGTTGGAATGCTTTCTGAACTCGATTGCCTCAAAGCGATTTTGAGTAGCGTTTATAATGATGAGGAATTTGGTGTGGCAATAGTCTCAGATATTATGACCTGCGATGTTGAATGCCAAAACCCTCATGATGATATTATTGATGTAGCTTTATCAATGATTGAGCATAAGCACCGACGTAGACCAGTGGTGCTTGATGGGAAGATAATTGGTCAAGTCACCTGCAGACAGATTCTAAAAGTCATTGGGGAAACTGGATTAAAGGCGCGGCCAAAAGGTAACCAATGAGGCGAGGGCTAAAAAACATTTCTTATTCCGCCTGAGCATATAAACGCAATACAGTGCAGAATATATATTCTTGGCGTATGTCTTTGAGAAGAGGAAAATCTTTTAGATACGCCACTCTGGAGGGATTTACTATGTTACGTATCAAACACCTCTTTAATCAAAAAAATAAACGCTTTATTCACAACGATGAAGCTTCTTTATCGTCCAGTTTAAGTGAATCCAGCGCGTCGACTTCTTCATCACTATCGGCCAATAATGGCGCTGACAATGCTGATTCAATCGATGCAGTTGTCTGGTCCATTGGTCCCGCTCAGTCTGTTTTTCAAGCAATTGAAATGATGGCGCTAAAAGAAGTGGGAGCCCTTACGGTGCTTGACGACCAAGGCAAGTTGATTGGAATAATTTCTGAGCGAGACTACGCCAGGAAGGTCATTCTTGAAGGTAAGTCATCAAAAGATACCCATGTTGCGGAAATCATGACTTCCGACGTGATTACTATCCAGCTTGATAGCGAGGTTCATGAGTGCATGAGTATGATGACAAATCTTCGAATACGACACCTGCCTGTGATGAGCGATGCTGTCAACGTCGATGAACGTAGGGTAATTAGAATGATATCGATTGGCGATCTGGTCAAATCAATTATTTCTGAGCAAGATTTCAAGATCGAACAATTAGAGCGGTATGTCAGAGGCGAATAATCTGAATCGCGTAAGGGTAAATCAGCGTAGTACTTTATAGGGTGTTCGTGTTTTATCGAATTGAACGCTGTGCGCGCGGATTTAGTATCTCGCCGATATGAATACAATTGGTCGAACTATTACGGTTAGTCGTAGGTCGACACGTAAGAATGTGGGCCCTGGCATGCGGAATTTGAGCATTTAGGTTCGACCAAAAGTGCGAGGAAAACTGCGTAACGCAGATTATTCGAAGCGGCGTTCGCAGCTGAGCTGTTCTCTGAAATTAGACATGCTCAACAAACAGCTTCGTTCTCCGAACTGAAAAGTGTAGCCTGCAGTTCGAGTAGCTGACCGGCGTTGCTCAATGGTATAAGCCAAGAGGCTGTGAACTGTATCAGCCGTCAGTGTGACCCTTTTGTAAATCCCCCCGCCCCGACCCCATTTATCTTGCCTTTAGCGATTGGCGAGCAATATCTCTATACTTGTGCCCGTAAAGTTCATACATGCATATTCGCAGTTCAAAATTAATAGGAATCCTCATAATGACTAAAGTCTTAGTGACAGGCGCATCGGGTTTTATTGGCAGTCACACTGTTTTAGAGTTTTTGAACAATGGCTATGAAGTTCGCGGCAGTATCCGCGATCTGGCTCGAGCAGACGCTCTTAAGGCGATGCTAGCAAAACATACTGAGCATATCGACAAGCTGGAGTTTGTCGCAGCATCGCTAACGGATCCGGACACCTGGCCGGCAGCAGTGGCGGGTTGTGACGGTGTCATTCATGTGGCCTCACCTGTGCCAATCCAACAGCCAAAAAATCCCGATGAAGTGATTAAGCCTGCTAGAGAAGGTGCGCTGAACGTGTTGAAAGCCGCACAAGCTGCCGGCATAAAACGAATTGTACTGACCTCTTCCGTGGCTGCTGTAAGTAGTAATCAGAAGCGTGATTCTGCGCCGCAAACCGCTGAGGATTGGACAGACGTTAATCATCCCGCCGCAGATGCCTATGGGCAGAGCAAGACTCTGGCAGAACAGGCTGCGTGGGACTTCGTCAAAGCACATGAAGAAATGGAGCTTGTCACTATTCAGCCAGCTGTGGTTTTAGGACCAGCCCTTGAAGCGGATTACGGCAGCTCACTAGAAACCGTCTATGTATTGATGCAGGGCAAGTACCCGATGTTGCCTCATATGGGTTTTAGTATTGTCGATGTCAGAGACGTCGCGCATCTGCATCGAATTGGTTTTGAGCAAGCCGACGCCGCAGGGCAGCGCCTGCTGTGCAGTAACGGGTTCCGATGGTTTAAAGCGGTCTCCGCCTGTTTAATTGAGGAATTTCCTGCTTATAAAGGCAAGTTGGCGACCCGAGAGTTACCGGACTTTGTGATTCGAATTCTCGCTCTGTTCGATCCGGTCATGGCGTTTACTGCGAAATCACTCGGCACCCAGATAGAGTACGATTGCAGTCCTGCAAAGGCATTAGGTTGGAACCCCAGATCACCTGAGGACGCAATCAAAGCGGGCGCAAAAAGCCTAATTGATCTAGGTGTGGTTTAGTTTTTTAATTGGCTGCAAGAAGTTCCTGTCGTACCTTTTGTGCATCTTGATTGGAAATTAGCGGGAAGATTGTGCCGGTCAACAACGCAATGGTGTTCTAAACGATTGCGTTGCTCTGCGACCTAACGATATTTTTGTGTCCCTGTACTTTCTAACGCAAATTACGCCAATGCAATTTACCCCCATGCGATGCGACTGACGTCGGACCGAAGCCGCGCAGTATCGTCAGATTTATTCTGTTGCTGTTTTAAGCCTTTCCATCACAGCAGGATCCGACAAACGTCGATGGTCACCTTCAGCGTAACCGAGTGCATTCTCGTAGTAGGCCATCGCATTGAAACGGTTTGGCTCATAACTGTTTCTGGTTTTAATGACTTTTCCCGGCGATCCAGCAACGATTGAGTTGTCAGGAATGACAGTACCCTCTTTAAGTATTGTGTGACCGGCGATGATGCAATTATCACCAATGACGCAGCCATCCATAATGGTGGAGTTGATGCCAATCAGGCAGTTATCGCCGATTGTGCAACCATGCAACGTACAGTGATGGGTAATAGAGCAGTAGTCGCCCACAATTGTCCCCGTACCATTGCCGACGTGAATCATGACGAAGTCTTGAATGTTTGACTTGGTGCCGATGACAACCTCATATATTTCCGCTCTAACTACCGCGTAAGGCCAGAGAGAGGAGCCGTGTCCGATTTTTACGTTGCCATATACTCGAGCAGTATCATGAACAAATGCTGCGTCCTCAAAAATATCCGGTTTATTACTCAATCGTCGCTCCAAATGTCAGTAGGCACCCGACTCTACCAGCAGTCGCAGGGTGAATCGAGGTCTTGCAGCACGTCAGAGTTTAGTAACTTGAATTAAGGTTCCGTTGTTTATCTGTCCGTGCGCAATGTTTTACAGGCCTGAGGAGTTGCAACATTTTTATGATTGGGTTGCCGATTCACGCGACGCGCTCGTTGGTAACAACATTGTCTGCGAGAAAATGAGCCAAGGCGCCTGGCCGCAAAAGTGGCTCGCCTGATGCTGACTCGAGTCGATACGTCGCGCCAAGCGTTTAGCGACTAAATTATAATTCTTCCAGATGTTCGAGGCACCATTCGGCTCGATCTAGCACAAGTGATTGAGCCTCCTCTCCCATCTTGTCCCAGTTTTTATAGACCATACCGATGCGAGGATTTTTCTTTAGCTGGGCGCGGTGCCGATTCATAAAGTGCCAATACAGGCTGTTGTAGGGACAGGCGGTGCTGCCCGTTTTTTCTTTAACTTTATAGTGGCAGCTCCTGCAGTAGTCGCTCATTTTGTTAATATAATTACCCGATGCGGCGTAGGGCTTCGTCGCCACAATGCCGTTATCGGCGGCCTGACTCATACCGCGGGTATTTGGCAGCTCGACCCACTCAATGGCATCAATGTAGATGCCTAGATACCAAGTATCCACTTCGTCTGGGTTGACGCCAACCAGTAGGCTAAAAGTGCCTGTTACCATTAAGCGCTGAATGTGATGTGCATAGGCGTGATCGAGTGACTGCTCGATTGTCTTGGACAAGCAATTCATTTTAGTTTTACCGGTCCAGTAGAATGCCGGTAAAGGTCTTTCTGCCTGCAAGCTGTTCATTTCGGCGTATTCCGGCATATTTAGCCAGTAGATACCGCGCACAAACTCGCGCCAACCGAGTATTTGTCGAACGAAACCTTCTATTTGTGCAATCTCTATCTCAGACGACTGTTGGAACGCTGTAATGGCCGCATCGACGACCTCCTTTGGTGAAATAAGCTTGGCATTCAGAGAAAAGGATAAGCGGCTGTGATAGAGCGTCCAACTGTGTTCAGTTTGATCGGTCATAGAGTCCTGAAAGGTACCGAAAGCGGGCAGCATGTTTTTGCAAAAAAAATCGAGTAATTCGAGCGACTCGCGCCTTGTGATAGGCCAGATTAAAGCTGTCTTGCTGACACCTATGGTGTCGATATCATGTATATCAAACCGATACAATATATCCTGTAAGTCATGGATATTTGTAATGTATAAATTTTCTTTACTAAGCAATGAAGCAACCAAAATTGGTAGGGCTGCATTTTTAGATCCAGGAATATTGATTGATCCTTTTA
>MEHZ011657423.1_pt1 | contig 29555 bp, 29 predicted proteins | sample 897221 | NCBI WGS metagenome assembly MEHZ01 (sample SAMN05514161, study PRJNA337945) | marine metagenome | isolation source: marine surface water | place: Arctic Ocean | collected 2007-12-13
TAACATTCGTCGTTAACGTTGAAATACTATTTGCCTGCCCGGTAATACAACCATCAATACAGCTAATACAACTATCTAAAGTAGTGTTGTCAGTTTGTAGCTGTGTTATATTAGAGTTAGCAGTTGATGCTTGAGATTGAAGAGTAGCTATAGATGTACTTTGACTACCTACATCTAGATTAGTAATTTGGGTTTGTAAATTTGCTGTAAGAGTTTGTAAAGAAGTAACTTTTGAAGATTCAGTTGCAATAGATGACGCTAATGAGCTTATTACGCTAGAATTTGCTTTACCTGTTAAAGTCTCATTAATAGTTGTGATTTCATTATTAATGCTAGTAACACTACTTGCAGCTCCGGTTGCCACTCCTTCAGTTGTAGTAATCCTACTTTCTAATGAATTGACACAAGTTGCAGTTGCTGTAGCATCAACTCTACCATCTAACTCTGATATACACCCATTTATAGTGCAAATGCTAGTACCGTTATTACATATATCAGTCTCATTTTTACTAATTCTTTGATTTAAACAATCAACTGCTATAGCATTACCGCATACATCCAAAGCATTTATCTGACTTTGCATATCAACAATTTTATTAGATTCTGTTTCTACACAACTATCCAAAGAATTTACTTGACTAAGTAGATTATCTACAGTACTTGCTGATGCTTTTAAAAGGAGCTGACCGTTTATTGTATTAACGCATGAGCTTAAAGTTGTAAACCTGGTCCTAACGTTATTAATTGCATTACCATTACTTTCGACCGTATTTCTTAATATATCTGTTTCGGATATACATGATCTTACATCTACACAACCACTTAAATCAGTTAAACAGCTATATATATTAGTTATATTACTTTGTAAATTGGTTATATCGGTATCATTGCATTCAATTGAAGCACATAATGAAACAGTATCTGTAATACATTGAGTTATTGTTGCACTTTGTTGTTCAACAATCGTTTCAAACTGATTCGTCCGGTTAGTTGTTTCCTCTAGGAAAGTACTGGCTTTTATCTTAAAAGTATTGTCATTTATTGATATTGGTATAAAACCATTTGGTACATCAGTAATGTCTTCTTTATTAATTAACTCTGAAATTGAAATACCTGCCATAATTATATTTATTTAATCGATACTTTACACTAAATATTTTAAATGCCTATTAACAAGAAATCATTTAAAACCTTAGAGCCTATTTTCTTTGAAACTCCAGATAAAGATACTGAAATGGTTAAAGAAACTTTTTCCACGTCTCAAGGGTTAACTCTTAACAAATATAAATTATTTGAAAATTTAAACGATTTAAAAGTTAAAAACTTTAGCGTCAATGTTCTTACCGATGAAGTCGATTATAATGATTTCTATAAATACGATTTAGGTAAAAACTTTCAATTTTTAGATTATAACACATCCATTGCATTTAACGCGTTAAATGATTTATCTGCTAGTTCATTCTTAAGTTTTGATAGATCTAAAAATTTTAATAGTTCACTAACAAATATAGATTTTTATGGTGGAGGGGATGATCAATCATTTGTATTAGATTTTATTGATGATAAATTATGCACTATAAAAGCTATAGATAATGGTATAATTAAATTTCTTACAGTTATGGAAGAAGAATCTAATGATATAAAATTTACATCTCTTACAAATAACTACATATCAACCAGTTCATTCATGTTTGAATATGATTTCGATAAAACTAATTTGTTTATTACCCTATTTAAAACCTTAACAGGGGGAGGGTTTAAAGTATTAGCCCCGCTAAGTGGTTCTTTATCATTAGAAACCCCTACCAACTCTAGTGTAGATGCTGGAACAATAAAAATATCTGACCAACAAGCTACAATAACAAAAGATGATTTAAATAGTTTTATTTTTTATGATAAAGAACATAATATTAGTAACGAAACTTTAAAAAATCAGAAAAATAATTACATTGGTTGGTACCCGTATGAAATTACAGCTTTGAGTGGAGATGTAAGTGAAGGTCAATCACAAAGATTTATAAATGTTATAGATTTCATGAATCTTAGAAATCAAGTGTCTAATGATAATTTTGTGAACCCCGTATTACCGTTATCTGGTAACCAAGTCAGTCAAAAAAAATATAGCTCTCTTTTAAACGTCGATAATAAAGAATTTGAAAATGAAGAAATGTTATTAGGTTATAATTTCTTTACAAAAGAATATAACTTTTTACCAGATAAATATACTAAATTTACTTTACCTGATAGTTTATTTCCGTATAGAAGATTGAATATAAATGATAGTAATTTATCAAAAGCTGGTGCTTATGCTGGAGATTCACCATATTTTAGTGATAAAGTATTTAAACTTCTTGATGCTAATAAAAATAAAAATAAGGGGGCTGGTGATTTAGTTAATATTTTCTTACTAGAAGATAGAGGATTTTTATTATTACAAAATGGGTTTAGACTGGGTAATGAAAATTATAATGACCCTGGAGATACTGATAATAATGGTTCTTTGCTTTGTTCGTGGTTAAGCGGCAATAGTTATGAAGAGGGCGTTTGGTTTGATAGATATTACAACCCACAAAAAGTATCATATTTGACAGCTATAACTGGAGTCGAAGAACAAGCGTTTGAAAAGCAATCACAAGCTAAAAGATATTTTAGACAGAATGGTATTGATTCAGCTTTTTACGATATAAAGAGTAATTTAGTTTTCGAACCAGAGGCTACTTATTATTACCAAAGAATCGGTGAAAAATATATCAATAAAATTATAGACGGTATTGATGGTAAATTGATAAAAGATACATTTAATTTAAAACTATCAGGTCAAGAATTATTAAATGAACCTGAATTAGTGTTTGATAAAAAAGCATACGATATTACAGATTTTGACCTACTCAATCTGAAAGACTTTAATATAAGTTTTGATCTAAAATTAGATACTTTAAAATCTTTAGACTCTTATCAAATATTTGGTAATTTATATCAAGATGGATTTGCATTGAAGAATAATTTTTATTTTACCCCATTCATATTTATACCTCAAGGAAATAAATTAATAATATATGATAAGGATTTTAATGTATTAACTGAAAATACGTACCCTAGTATAAGCGCCATTAAAGATGTATTGTATTTAGAACAACATAATAATATAGTGATTGTCGGTAATGATAGAATTATTAAAACAAGCTTTACCGGGGAATTGTTAGATCAAAGATTATTAAATACATCTATATTAGGTGATTCTACTATTAATTCAATTGTCAGTTCGTATGATAATAGATATTTTTATGATTATAATAAAGTATTATTTTTAACCAGAGGGGATGATAAAATTAAAAGTTTAGATTTAAATAATTTATCTCTTTCAGCCACACTAAATAGCAGGTTATCTTCTGGTTCGTCGATAATTCAAAATGCTTCAGGTAATTTTGTACCATTAACAGGGTTTAGAGGTAAATATTTAAACAATGATACAGGTGTATCTTTAACTGATAGAAATACTATTCTCTTTCAGAATATTGAGAATTCTATAACGTTAGGTAATTTATCTACTAGTAGACATGTTTATGATATTAACACGTATGATGAAAAATTATATATTCAAAGTTTTACAACTAACCCTGCTAGCTCAGGTTTTATACATGTGTTTTCTTCAGAAAGAGAATTATTAAGTACTATTAATTTATCTACTTCAGCAGTGTCGGGGGCGAGTTTAGATTTTGTAAATGATGATGGTAAAATAAAAATATTATCATTCGGTAAAAGTTCTAGCGGTAATTTAATTGTAGACAAAATCGATGTTGAAGACCCATATAACCTCGAAAATACAAGAACATATTCTTTACCCTTAACTACGAATAATATTAGTTTTGATAACGGGCAACACCCATCGTTTCATTTTAACCCAGTTAATTTTCAAAGCATATATTACAAATATAAAGATAGGCAAAACAAATTACATTTCGTTGTTAGTTTAGATACTTTTTTCGATTCAACTTTAAATAAAACTAAATGGAATACAGCTGGTTATACATATACTAATCCAAAAGACACATTAAGTGGGTGGGGTGCATCATTTTTAACCACCAGTATTAATAATTTAAAGAGTCAAGAATCTTTTATAGAATTAAAAGATTTAAAACTTAATAATGATATGTCTTTTAATTTTAAATTAAATGATGGTTTAATTGAAGTATTCTTAAATGGTAATTTAGCTGGAACTGTAAAATTTACACCTAATAGATTAGCTCTTAATAGACTAATTTTTCCAGATATTTTTTATAATACACCTAATATTAAGAATAATCCAATTGATAAATTAATTACTACAGATGAATACTATGGTAAGGGTGGTACTATTCGTAATTTTAAATTATATAATAATATACTAGAAGATAATTTTATAAACTTTTTACATTTAAAAGATAAAAAAATAGATAATATTAATTTTGATATAACTACTGGTACAAGAAGTAATCTTGAAGAAATGAATAATATATATAACGTTAATTTACCTGGTATAAAAAATAACAATGTAAAGATTTATGTTAAAAATGCTAATTTATCTAAAAATGATCAAGAAAAATTTCAAAAGTTTTTAAATAACAAATTAAAAAGAGTTTTACCTAGTAATATAGATACAATTAAGTATGACTTCGATATAAACATATAAAATGAAAAATAAAAATACAATTTATGAAACAACGGTAAGTGAAAAGGTAGGGTTTACAACTGGTAACGAATTTGCTTTAACAGGTAGCAATTATATTGGTTATTATAATATTCTTGATAATAAGGCTTATGCAGGAAAATTTGATAGAGATACACTTTTACAATCATACGGTACTATTGAATCGATAATTATTTTAAATAAAGATTTAAACTTTGATAGAGTTGTTGAAGATGAAATTTTATTGCCTTTTAAATTGGATGAGATTTTATTCCAACCAAACGAAATTGTAAATAAGAATACTCTTAATTTAAAACTTACTCAATTATATGAGAATTTTACGGAAATATTTAGATATGGTAAATTTCCAAGCCCTAAGGTACCGGTACAATTTACTGGTTTTGCACTTTTAACGTCGGATGGACCAGCTGGTGGTTATACTAATTCCTTTATTAAATGGGTACCAACAAATACTGAGTTAATATCGGCTGCGAGCGAAACTGCAGCGTTTGGTAATTTTAATAGTGTATTTGAAACAACCGATGATATAAATCTTGATATCCTAAAGTTTAAATTTGATGATAAATACACTATATTTTTATCTGCAAATGATACTATCTTTTCATTTGAAGTGGATGACCCTGGAATAGGTGAACAACATACTACGTTTAATTTTATTGCAAGTGCAAATGCAGTTGGTGATTATAATAGTTTATCATTTAATAAAATTACCAATACCGCAAATAATAGTAGAAATACTTTATTTGTAGCTGATTCTGGTAACAATACTATTACGAAGTTAGATGTTACAAATATAGTTAATTTGGATAGAACCGGTATTAGAGACTTTAAATACATCGAACAAATCGGAGGAATAGGAAATAATGAAACTAATTTTACAAACTTAGAAAAAATTATATACGGTGGTAAGTTTATATATACATATGATGCTGGTGAAAAGGTTATTAAACAATTTACTGAAGATTTAGTTTTTATAAAAAAATATGTAAATAATAAATTATTTAAAAATAATGAATTTGTAAATTTTGCTTATAATATTTTTAACAGAAATCTGTATATATTATTTGCTAATAAAAAAATAGTTGTTGTTGAGACAGAATATTTCCAAACAATAGATGAATATGAATTAGATCAAAATAGTTTTAATGAAGAAAAATTAGAAAAAATTATTTTTTCTGAAAATAATTCCAACATATACTATATACAAACTAATTTCGGGGTTTATAAATACCTTTTAAGTCGTAAAAATAAATTGATAGCTGAATGGCAATTGTTAAAAAATGTAGCTTTTAATGTACCATGGGAACAAACTAATTCATTATATAACTTAAACTTAGATAAATGGGAAGGATTTATGCAAGGACCTGATAACTACAATTATATTGATATTGATGTTTTACCCTCAAATAATAATTTTGATAAATTGGTGTTTATGTCTAAAAAGAATATATTAGAATATTCAGAAAATGAAGAATTTTTAACATTATTCAGTAAAGATTCACCGGACCTATATAATCTTAATCAAATATTGTTTGAATTTGAATACTTTAATTCGATAACTTTAAATACTGCATTGTATAAGTTATTATACAATCACAATTTAATAGCAAATAGAATATCTAAAAAGGTCTCTTTAAAATTTGACAAAGGTAGAAAAATATTTGATGATATATCTCATTTAACCCCGGAAGAAAAATTAAAAATAACTCTATCAGGTACAGAAAATTTTTATGCTGGTGTGAATGAAACAATGTCTACGCTAGTTTTTAACCGAATTTTAAAAAGTTTTCATGACTACCAAATTGATATATTAAAACTATTACAGGTAGAAACTATTAATTTAAAAATTCCGCCTTTATCTACTATCACCTTTTAATTAAATAATTTATATGGCAGGACTAGATTTAACAGGTAATCAAATATCAACCACGTACAAGTCTTTACTAAAAACTACTGACAACGTTGAACTTCCAACCACTGGTAAAGTTAGAATTACTGACGGTAAGGGTAATGACTCATCTTTATTCATTGCACAAGGTAGCGGTGGTGTTCAAGTATGTGGTAACTTTAGCGCAACAGGTGATTCATCAGCTACAAATTTAATAGCTACTACTAAAGGTACATTCGGTAATATTCAAACTACAGGAGCTGCTACTATAGGTGGTGCTGCTACTATAGGTAGTAATTTAGGTGTAAGTGGAACAACAACTTTAGCAAATGTAAATGCTGCTGCTGGTACCTTTTCTGGTAATATTATCGCTGCCGGTTCAATAACTGCTAGTGGTGACGTTGTAGCTTTTTCTTCATCGGATAAAAAATTAAAAGATAATTTAAATAAAATTAACGATTCTGAGAATATTATAAATAGCTTAACAGGTTATACATTCGACTGGAATGATAAATCAGATAGAGAAGGTTCTGATATAGGGGTAATTGCTCAAGATGTTAAAAAGGTATTACCAACTATTGTTAATGAAAGAGATGATGGTTATCTAGCGGTAGATTATATTAAATTGATACCAGTGTTAATCGAAGAAGTTAAAAGATTAAATTCGGAAATAAACGAACTAAAAAATAAAAATTAAATAATATATATGGCAACTTTACAAGATCAGAATATTCAAGATACCTATTTCGGTTTAATTAAAACTGAAAATAACTGTTTACTCTCTCACCAAGCCGGTAGAATAAATTTAACTGATGGTCATGGTAATTTTTCATCTATAAGTGTAGGTAAGCAATCAGATTCAGCTGGGTTAGCAGTTTGCGGGGCTTTAATAAGCTCAGGAGCTGCAACTATTAACGGTAGTATAAATGCTGCAGGGTTAATATGCACTTCGGGTAAAATTTGTGCTAATGATTGCATTGATACAGATAAAAATTTAGTTGCAAGTGGTGGGGTCTTAGCTAACGGTATATCAATCGGTAAAGATTCATTTGGATGTTGTTTAACAGCACCTAGTGAAACTATTCAATTAAATGATAGTAATAGTTTGAGAGTTGTATTCGGAGGGACACAAAGAAGTATATTACAAAATAATGGAGATTTTAGCGTAACCGGTAAAGTCACATCAAGTGGAATCTGTTCTACTCAGGCCGCGGTAATTGACGGAAATATAACAGCTTGTAACGCGACGTTTAACGGTGATGTAAACGCCTCTGGTGCAATCAGAGCTGACGGTGATGTCATAGCTTTTTATTCTTCGGATAAAAACCTAAAAGATAATGTAAATAAAATTGAATCTAATAATGTAATCGATAGCATAGATAGTTATGAATTTGATTGGAATTCAAAATCAGATAGAGAAGGGAAAGGCTTTGGATTTATAGCTCAAGAAGTTCAAGAGGTATTACCTCACGTAGTTAAACAGAGTAGTAATGGTTATTTAGGGGTAGATTATATCCAGTTTATACCTCTTCTAGTAAAAGAAATTAAAGATCTTAAGACTAGAGTAAACGAATTAGAAAATAATTAATAAACGTTAGCTGAATAGGTTATATCTTTAACTGGTAAATTTTGTTCACCGCTATAAGTAAGACCTATCTTTACACCTCTTGGTACAGATGCTAAATCTATATTAGTCTCGTAACTAACTAAATTAGTATATCTATCGGAAAAATTATCCTTAACGTCAAAAAATACTCTATTTAAATGTTCTTTAAATCTTACCCTATATACTTTAATAGGTGAATTATATTTAAAAATTTCATCGTTAAAGGTGGTTGATGATAGAAAATCATATTGTGATTCAGTTGTACTTAATCTGGTAGTTACTGAAAATGGTCTCGGATTTAAATAGCCTCGGCTACCTGAATCTTTAAATAAGTTTCTTAGTCCATAAAAACCAGCAAAGTCAAAAGCAATACTCATTATATGACCTGACATAGCTGATAGACTTGTATCATTTGTAGCTAATAACCCTAACCCGGGTCCAGGTTCACCTCCCACATTATCTAATGGTTGTTCACCTTGCACTAAGAATACCGAAAAACCACTACCTTGAATTAAATCAAACTCACCAATAATATTGATACCATCATCAGTAGTTATTTCAACACCACTACCAGGTTCAGTTAACAAATTTACTGCATCTCTATTAGTTTGCAATGATATGCAAATATCTTTTGCTGGGTTAATTAATTCTTTTAACACAATACGATTACAAGACTCATCATCTGTAGGTTCAGCCGATAACGATGTAACTGGTACAGTTAAAGATTTACCTAAAATTACATCTAATGTATGGTCAGGATTTATTCCTTCAGATGGTATATATTGGTCAGGTAAGTTTAATGTAAGAGTTTGTTCTTTATTAACTTGCAGAACATCAATAGATATGGTATCAATTACGGAAGTTATAAAATTATTCGATGATGAAAACAATGCATTGTTTTCATCTATATTAACAAAATTTAAATTTACATCAACCGGTTGAGGTATTATATTAGTTGATAACCTTACGTTAAACGTTTCGCCTTCAAACGCTGATAATCTGTCTGCAGATAATTTAAATTCATTAGTAAATTGAAACTCTCCATAAGCTAAAGATGCAGAGTCTATGCTTAAACTATTTATTGCAGTATCTACTAAACCTGTTCCCCAATTATCAGCACTTAAACTTAATTGTTCTATTGAAGAAAAATCATTAAAATTAACCCCTGTTAATTGAGTATAAACTAAATTTCCCACGGTAAGACCTAGCCCAGTTATTAATCCAGGAGCCCCTGCAGAAGAAAATTGTAATGAAGTATTACCTGATACACCTCCCTGAGGTACTTTAACATTTACCCAACTTGATAATTTAAAAGTATCAGTACCAGTTAATTGTGTATATCTTAAAGTATTGCCGTTACCTCTATATCCAATTGCTGGTTTACCATTATATGGAGTTAATTCTAATGAAATTTTATTATCAGCAACATCTCCATTTAAATTTACACCATCTAGTCTAATGGTCCCCCAATCATTATCGCCTGTACCTGTTAATTCTGAGTAAAAAAGTGATGGACCACCATTAATGTGAGCAACTGCAGGTATACCTGATGATAAAAACTGTATAGAAGAATTTTTACCCCCTAATATAAAAGGCGCTGGGTTTTCTTCTGGATCAGGATCAGGTACCTTATATACCCCCCAGTTACTCATTGAAGTAAAATCTGAACCAGTAAGTTCAGCTATTGCCAAACTTCTATAGCTTTGAAAAGATATAACTGGTTTACTAGATAAATTTAAAGCTAATGATGTTGCTGAATCAGCTGATAAATTTAACGTTTCATTACCCACAACAACTTTACCCCAGTTAGTAGAATCATAAAAATCAGCACCTGTAAGTTCAATATACTTTAATGAATTATCAGTTTGATTTACATAACTTATAGCTGGTCTATTATCAATAGCTTTGAATGAAGTAAACTCTCCAGTATCATTAGTACTGTCTAGAGTCATTACAGCCCACTCTGATTGCGAAGGAGTACCATCAAAGTCAGCACCAGTTAATTGAGCAAACTTTAAGTCCCCTAAAACGTTATCGTGATAAGAAATAGCTGGTACTGCACCTGATAAGAATTGTAAAGAAGAAAACTTACCAGGAACATTAGCTGAGTCTACAGTATAAACTCCAAAACTATTATCACTTGAAAAATCAGTAGCAGTTAATTGAGCATATTTTAATGTATCAGAAGTATCATCAAAATAACTAATACCTACTTTATCTGCTATAGGAAACGTTCTTGGGTCTTTTAAAGGTAGAAAATCTAAAACTATAGGATCAGGGGCGCTAACTGCCTGGATATAAGTAGTAACGTTTCCTGTTATAAGTGTATCGGAATTTTCTAATAATGAATGATTACCCCAATTACCCGAACCCGTTAACGCAAAATAATCTGATCCAGTTAATTGAATAACGTTTACAGTATCATTCACACCTGATATATAAGATATAACTGGTGAACATGGATAAAAACTATTCTCTGGTTGAAAATTAAAATTACAATAAGATGCAGATACCCCTAAGTTAGTATTTTTCCAATGATTAATATTGTGAATACTATCCCCGGTCAAACTAAAATAGTTTAAATTGTTATTTTCATCATAATAAACTATTGCAGGTTTGCTATCTTTGGTAGAAAAATTTAATTTAGGCTTATTAACTCCTGATAAGTTTTCAAAGGTTACAAATACAAGGTGGTCTCTATTTTCATAATTTGAACCTGTAAGCTGTACATATGATAGTGTACTGTAATATTCATTCCCAGTAGATTTACCCTTACTAGAAGCAAAAGCTACTTTACCTGCTGAATTAAAATCAATGCTAGTATGAATAGGGTTTTCAAGGCCTGAATCAGATGATAATATTTCAGTTTTGGTGTAAGGACCTCTTATATCGACTCCAGTTAGTTGATAATAGAACAATTCACCACCATATATAGATACTATACCTGGATTGTCATTTCCTTTAGAAAGAGCTATATCACATGTATATTGATCGAAAACGTAACCGGCTGATTCCCCTATAGGTCCAGAATAAATCCATTGATTAGTATTATGTATATCTGACCCAGTTAATTCAATTAATGAAATAAAACTATCATCTACATTTTTTATTATTGGTTTTCCTCCAGTTAAATGTAATAATTTTGTACTTTTAAACCCGTCAAAACTAATATTATTTAAAAAAGCAAAAGAGTAATGGTTTTTATTAATTAAATCTGAACCTGTTAATATGGTATATACTGAACCTGATAAAGTATTATTGAATAAAAAACTTGGTTTACCTGAATAAGTTACTTCATTATCTTCAATATTAAATTTGGGTGCTGAGGAAGAACTGTAACTGGGTATATTAAAGCTAACTAAAGGAGTTGGATATAACTGGCCACTAACATTTGGAATAGTATCTATAAAATCAAATTTATTAAAATCCATTTCACTATAATTTGATATAGATTCAAAAGCTGAACCAGCCGTATTTAAAGTTAATTGTAGATATTTATTACCTTGAGTTGTACCGAACGTATACATTAAAAATATTTATTACTTTATTGGCATTATCAAATACATAAAAGTTGATTAGTTACTATCTATATTATATAATAGAGCATATGAGTAAGTATAAAGCTATACGAGAGCAACTGCGCGTAGAGGTAGATAATAAACAACAAGGTACCGTTGATACCTTTTTAAGAGATATAGAACAACGACATATGCAAGATGAATTTTGCGACCAGTATGTTAAATTACAAGACGTAGGCTTTAGCCCGTATGATTGTCTAATAGCATTTATGAAAGGAAATAAATAATGAATACATTTTATAGTTATAAAGATATAGTACTGCAACCTGCGTACTCTGAAATTAAATCGAGATCATCCTTAGATGCATCAGTAAAGTTTTTGGGTAAAACATTTGAAAGCGCTGCTATACCAGCCAATATGAAATGCACTATTAATTTTAATAAAGCTAGAGAGTTAAGTGAAGCTGGTTATTTTTATGTGCTGCATAGATTTTACGATTACGATAAAATCTTAGATTGGATGATCGAAAATAAAGATATGAAAACTATTTCAATATCTGTAGGTGTAAATAAAAAAGATCGAGAGTTTATTGATAAGATTGCAGTAAAAGGTATAAGTGTTGATTTCATTACTATTGATGTTGCTCATGGTCATCATGTATTAGTGAAAAATATGATTACTTATATTAATAATAAATTAAGAGTTAATGTTATTGCTGGTAATGTAGGTACCTGGGAGGCTGCAAAAGACTTATATGATTGGGGAGCTGATGCAGTTAAAATTGGATTGTCGATGGGTAAGAGCTGCACTACGTATAACTGTACAGGGGTAGGTACCCCTATGTTCAGTGCAGTCTCATCTATTGCTAAACAGAAATTTAGTAAGTATGTAGTTCATAAGCAAGGCGGGTTAGCTGGTGAGTATAAAGATATATCAATACCTATTATAGCTGATGGACAAATAAGAGAAGTCGGTGACGTTTGTAAAGCATTAGTTGCTGGAGCTAATATGGTAATGATTGGTAGTGAGTTTGCAAAGTGTGAGGATAGCCCTGCTGATATTATGGGAGGACCTGCTATGGGTAATGTTAATAGGAAAGTCTTTTATGGTAGTGCTTCGTCAACGAATAAAGGTCATGAAGGGTATGTTGAAGGCCAAACAGTATATATGGATATGAGGAATGAAACATATGTTCAATACTTTAACAGAATTAACCAAGGTATTCAAAGTTGTATGAGTTATGCAGGAGTCGATAATATTACTTCCTTATCAGGTATGGAATTCTTTATACATACGAATAATTAATTAAATGCCCACTAAAGATAATTATGTAATTTTTAACCCTGAAGGAGGGTTAGGTAAAATTATTGCTTCTACTGCTTTAATTGAACCTATAAAAGAAAAATATCCTGATCATAAAATAATTGTATTAACACCATGGGCTGAAGTATTTGTAAATAACCCACATATACATAGAGTTTTTCGATCAGGTGTTACTCCTTATTTTTATAGGGATTATCTTGAAGGTAGAGAGAGTGTTGTATTAAAAGGTGAACCTTATTTCAATACACCTCACTTATACAGTAAACAGCATTTAATTAAGTCTTGGTGTGAGCTTCACGATTTAACTTTTAAAGATACACTAAGACCTCAGATATTTTTTAATGTTGCTGAAAAGACATATTATAGTTCTAATATACAAGCAACTGATAAGCCTATTTTGATAATGCAAACCAACGGTGGTCCTTATGATGATGGTCGTTCTTATGCGTGGACAAGAGATTTACCTCATGAACAGTCTCAAATTTTAGTTAACGAATTATCTAAACTATATAAGATTTACCACATAACTCGTAAAAACGGTCCTCAATTAGCTGGTGTAGAAAGAGTAGAAGATGTACCTAATAAAAGAATTTTAATATCATTGTTACTTAAATCAGAAAAAAGGCTTTTAATTGATAGCTGTTTGCAGCATGCGGCTGCTGCATTAAACCTACCATCTACTGTATGCTGGGTTGGTACTGATCCGAAAGTATTCGGATATAAAATACATAAAAATATACTACCGGTTAAAGACAAACAAGATATTGGAGGTTGTCATATGATTGATAGTTTATTCTTTGATCATGATTTTAATGGACCAGAGCATGAATATCCATACGACGATTTCAATATATTTAACTTACAAGCAATATACGATAGTTTAGCAAAATGAAAATAATATTTAACTCATCAATGCCTAGAGCCTGTAGTACTTTATTACAAAATATATTCGCTCAAAACCCTAATTTTTATGCAACACCGACCGACGGTCTTATAGAACTCTTAGACGGTGGAAGACAACGATTTACTGATAGTGTAGAATTTAAAGCTTCTATGGATCAAGATTTATCATTACAATCATGGCGTAACTTTTGTAGAGGGGGCATGCAAGGTTATTGTAATACTTTAACCGATAAACCTAATATAGTTTTAAAAGGTAGAGGGTGGAAAGGTAATATAGATTGGGTAGAAAATTTTATGGGTGAAAAGCCTATAATGTTTTGCATGGTAAGAAATTTAAAAAGTATAGTAGCATCGTTTGAAAAACTGCATAGAAAGAATCCAGATAAAACCTCACAGTGGTTATTAAATCATGAAGCTAGAGGTACAACAGTTTTTAAAAGAGTAGATATGTATTTAAAAAATATACCTTTAAGTATTAGTTTGGATAGAATTCAAGAAATTTTAGAAAGAGGTATGGAAGATAAAATTAGATTTATTCGAGCAGAGAATCTTACTTCATCTCCTCATGAAATAATGAATGAAGTTTATGATATATTAGAAGTAGAAAGATACACACATAACTTTAATAATATCGAGCAAGTGACGAAAGAAAACGATGTTATACATGCTTTAGATAATGACTTACATACAATTAAAAATGAAGTCAAACCATTAGTAGACGATTATATGGAAATTTTAGGTAAGGATGCTTGTGATATGATTGATAGAGATTATGCTTGGTATCAAAAATATTTCAGTTATATAGATTAGTGTAAATCTACCCAAGCACCATTTGCATAACCTTGGAATTTATTAGTAGTACTATTATAAATTAACATTCCATTTTCAGCAGTAGTACCAAGATCGTTATTTCTTTTAGTTGTGGTAAACTTACCGGTAAATATTGTACCTTGTGAACTAATATTATTAACAAACGTTGTTGCTGATAGGTTACTAGTTAAGTTTGTACCAATAATAAAAGATGATTCATGACCGGTATCGATTACATTAGACTTACCACCGAATATACCGGAATGCTCACCAGAAGCACTATTTGAACTACCACCACCAATAAATGATGCTACACCAGAAACGTTATTAAATTGACCACCACCAATAAATGATGCTGAACCTGATGCTGTATTACTATTACCACCTACAATAACATCAGCGGCACTTAAAGTTTTATTACTACCACCACCACCAATAAAACTAACAAGACCAATAGCTTGTTGAAACACCCCACCACCAATAAAAGCTTGACTACCAGTTGATACATTTATAAATCCACTAGCTACCCCGCCGGCGAAGCCGCATGCAATATTGCTTTGACCACCACCTACAGTTGAATAGGCACCGATAGCACAATTAGCAATACCGCCGCCGACGCTCGCTTGTGATCCAGTTGCTTTATTACCAATACCACCTACTACGACGGTATTGCTACCTGTGGTAGCACAATTATTAACCCCACCTCCAATGAATGAACAAATTGCTGTAGCTTTATTATTTGTACCACCGGCAACGACTGCCCGGTTACCTACAATATTACAATTACCACCTCCAACAGACGCGTATGCTGAACCAACAAGCGCAGTATTCCTTGAACCGCCTCCGATAAAATTACCAAAAGTACCATCAGGAATGATATTACTTACACCACCTGTTACAGTTGAGAATTGACCAGCAGCTGTATTATGTTTACCACTACCAACAAATGATGCTGAACCAGCAGCTGTATTCATACAACCTCCACCTATAAAATCAAATGTACTTAATGAACAATTATACATACCACCAGTTGCAACTGAACAATTACCATATGCTCTATTTAAATTACCACCGGCAATGACTGCTGAATAACCTCTAGTGTAATTATATGTACCACCGGCAACGTTCGAATAGTTACCGTTAGTGCAATTAAAAAGACCACTTGCTATAGATGAATAGTTACTAGATGCAATATTGCCGAGACCGGATGAAATATTTGCACAATTACCACTAGCTGTATTTTTAAAACCTGCAGTTACAGTAGAACTATTACCACTAGCTATATTACCTTCACCACCTCCAACAAATGACCTGATACCTGTAGCTTTACTACTAAATCCTGCTACTACAGTAGAAAATAAACCTGAGGCGATATTGCATGAACCTGCGCCAACAAATGATGCTGACCCGGAAGCTGTATTGGATTTACCACCACCTATAAAATCAAATGTACTCAATGTTCTATTATTTTGACCACCTCCAACGAATGAATGATGACCCATGGCTGCATTGCTTAAGTTATAACCACCACCACCACCGACAAATGAATTGCAACCGGTTGCGTAATTTATTTGACCACCAGCAACGGTACTGCTTTGCCCGGTAGCAAAATTTGAATTACCCCCGGCGACTGTTGCGCCATCGCCGCTTGCTCTATTCGCGGTGCCACCGGCAATGGTAGAATTATTACCACTAGCAAAATTATATTGACCACCACCTATGTTCGAATACGACCCCTGTGCGTTATTATCCAGACCTCCAACAACAGATGAACCATTACCAGTAGATTTATTTAACTGACCACCTCCAACGAATGTACGATTACCACTAGCTGTATTATTATCACCTCCAATTATTTTATTTGCTGTTAAACTTACTGCTGATAAACTATTAAGAACTTGATCAGATACAGTCACCCCTCCGGTAAATATATTTCCAGTAGCAGATATATTACCTACTACAGTAAGCTTTTCATTAGCAGATAAAGCACCTAAAACAATATTACCATTATCATTGAAAATAATATCCCCTCCATTTACGTCGATGAAATGTGCTATCGGTTCACTTCCATTTTGCTGTACATATAAAGCAGGTCCTGTACCATCATTAGTAACACTTAAAGAAGAAGTAGTTGTTGTAACTGTGTTAAAAATTACTTCATCTCCTAATACTGATAAGTTTTGAGTAACAAGAAAATCAGTAACTTTAATTGTAGGTGAAGAAAATTTACTCATTACCGATAAATTATCTACATAAGTAAAATCTGGAATTGTAGTTTGTATACCTGAACCTCCCAATATAACTGTACCACTATGGCTTATTGTGTTCGAGCAACCACCAATCATAACACTATTACAATTATCAGGGTCGCAATTATTAATTAAATTACTATTACCTCCAATAATAACTGAATTTTCAGCACAGTTAAAATTATTAACACCTCCAGCCACTAGTGAATTACTCTTATCTACTCTATTTAAATTACCTCCAATGATAGTGCCGTAAGTACCAGATGCATAATTAGATGATCCACCAAAGACAACAGCTTTAGTTCCAGGGTTTTGATTAGAATGTGGATTGGTAACTATTGTACCAGCAGATAAATCTGCCATCTCTAGAGTACCTAATACTGCAGTAGATAATGAAGTTTTTCTTGTTGTACCATTTTCAACTATCGGTATTACTTGAGAACCGTTTTGAGATAATGAACAAGTTAGGTTAGAAATTTTAATACCAGTGGACATATTAATTATTTATTCATCATACACATCTATTATCTGGGGTACACATGCAAGAATGGTTAATATATTTTTTTGAATTTCCTTTTCAAAAATAATTTCTAAGGATAACCAGTTATTTTTAATTATTTTGACAATTTCGTCCAAATAATCTTTACGTACTTCTAAGAGAATACTTTCTCTCTCATAGTCGATATATAATATATCAGTAAATTCATCTAACCTAGATTTTATATCAAAAAACATATCCTCTTCCATGTAATTATTTAGGAACTGTGATATAATAATATATGGCAAGAAAGAAAAAAGTATTTAATTATCAATTTATTGATTGTGAAAAATCGTTCTCATCTTCAATTGAAGTTATCTGCACGCAAACTAAAGAAAAGGTACGTATGTATCATAAGCAGTTGGCTAGGTTAATAGAAAACAAATACCGGAATAACTATAGCGTATTTAAAGCTACTTATATTAAAAAGGGTAATAAACCTGAGGAAAGTAATAGAGATGAAAACGGAGAGTATAACACCGCTCCAGAAGGTTATAGGCAATATCTTGTCACAAGCTATATGTTTACTAAAAATGATAACTTAATGGAAGATTCTGAGCGGTCAGGTAAGTTAAACTTTTTAAGTGAATGTTATTTAAAAAGGTATAAAAATAGTCTAGATGAAGTAGTTAAGTTAGCGGAACAGTCATATAATTAAAGAATGAGAAAATTTCTATACGAACTTGCTGCAGCCGCAACTGTAGTTTTTGGAATGATTCCTATGTGTATAGTTGCTGGAGGGTATTCTGCATATCTAACAATAGTCGAAACAGTAAAAATTTTTCCGGCACAAATATACGTCCTATTTGAGATTTGGTACCTGGATAAGGAACAGTGATATAATTATAGCATGAACCTAAATTATACAAATACTAACTTCAAGACAGTAAGTGATATCGAGATACCTGATATTTTCTACCGCAGATATAAAAGCGGTATCTTAGTAATGGATGAACTATTCGGCGAGGGCATTCTTCCTGGTAGTTCGGTAACGATGTGTGCTGCAGCAGGTTGTGGTAAGACTACTCTACTTCTTCAGTTGTTAGAAGGCTTGAGTAGGAATGGATACAACGTTGGCTATTCTTCAGGTGAAGAGAATACCTATCAGTTAGCTTTTACTTGTGATCGTATTGGTGTTAAGAAGGTAGCAGTTGCTAATATGACCGATATAGATGAATTAGTAGATGCAATGGATGATTTAGATGTTCTTGTGGTAGATAGCTTTCAGGCTTTAACTACTACTAAGAAGATGAATAGTAGAGCTCTAGAAAAGTATGCTGTTAGTAAGCTTACTAGAGCTGCAAAAGATAAAGAGTGTACTGTATTCTTTATTATGCATCTTACTAAAGATGGTAAGCTTAAAGGTGGTACTATTGTACCCCATACCGTTGATGTTAATATGAACATTGAAATTGATGGTGAAATCGATGATAATGCTCGTAAGATATTCTTTACTAAGAATCGTTTCGGTCCTCTAAATGAGTTAACTCTATTTATTGGAGCTAATGGTTATGATTTTTCTACTCCTATTGTAGTTGAGCCTGAGACTAAAGCTAAGAGTAAGAAGAGTAAAAAGAAAGATGAGCTCGATACTATTCTTAATATGATAGAGCCGCCTTTGATTGATACCAATCGCGTAATGAAGACTTTAAATATTGACTATATGAGAGCTAGCTATTTGCTAAGAGACTTAGTTAATAATAATAAAATGGCAAAGTATGGTAAGGGTAAGACCGCCATATATAAATTGATTTAGGTTCATGACCTAGGCAAGTCGTAAAACTGCCTAATCAATTTGTACAGCTGATAGTTGATAACCTTCTCTACCTAAAGCATCCATTCCAGCATTTATACGATCATGAAAACCTTGAGTATGGTAACCGGGACCACCACCCCTCCACCCACCGCCGCCGTAAGTAGTAGTGAAGTTAAAAGTAGTTAAAAGTAGTATTTCATTATTGTATATAAGAAATGCTGGGCTACTACTATCACCGCCAGCTAAAGACCTTTGTGGTAATCCTAATTTTTTATTTTCGAATACCGAAGAAACACTTTGTAAGGATGTATAATCTACAAAAATGTTCGCAGTACCGGAAAGCGTACCGCGCAAAAAATACGTTGAACCAAACGCAGCAAATTCATCCCCAGTACCGTATGAAGGGTTACCAGTAAACTCCGGGCTTCTTAATTTACCTAAACTGTAGTTACCTGATTGATAAAAGGCTGGAAATACCTTTTCCCTTTTAATATCTGAAGTAATTCTAGGTAACCTATAAAGTTTTATATTACCTCCAGATAGAGTAGTTAAGTCGTGCTCATATTTTTCTACCCTACAGTCTTGGCCAACATCTTTTCTTCCTACTATTGTTGTGGTAAGTAAATTATTATCTCTATCTAAAAATCTAATTGTTGTACCGACCGGTTTAGAGCTAAAATGGGTATTTGTAAGTCCAAATTTACCAGCAATTAATGTCGAGTTATCATCTCCAGCCAAGGGGGACTCCCCTTGAAAAGACACACCTGATAGGTCATATATATCCCTATATGGATATAAAAACCATGCTGTATTCCAAGTAGGTGTATCAGTTGTTCTATTATTAACATACCTATATTTGGTTCTAATTGCTTCATTAGTTGCGTTATCTAATGCATCATCAAAATGCTGATCAGCATTAGGTCTAAAAAATTCTTGTTGATAGAAGAATTTACCAGTGCCACTTTCAATCGTCGCTCTAGATGCATCTGTATCATATATATGGACTCCTGATAATGTGGGATATTCATCTAAAGGGTTGGATAAGGATGATATTGTAGTCCATGTTGTATGTATACTATTAACTACCGCATCCGTATAAGGAGCAGCACTTATATTAATACTTAAACTTTTTGTACTTTCATAAAGACCAGTAACATTATCAAATCTACTAGTAGAAAGAGTTAAAGTATAATTTTCATCTATAAACGGGGCAATTAAAGATATAGGTACAATATAATTAAACGTGGATAGTGTGTTAAAAGTCGCTAACGATGTATTGTTTTTATCCTGAAGACCATAATTAACAAAATTTTCTAATAATCTTCCATTTTCATGAACTGCAGATACTTCAATAGTAAATGTTCCGTCATCGTTAGTACCGGTAAACCCATCTATATTAGTTGATAAATTAACTTGTAAATTACTAAAATCATAAGTTGTTAATATAACTGTTTGACTTTCTATTTCACTATCATAATTGTAAAACTCTCGTTTAAAAGTATTTTCTCCTATATTATCAATAACACCATTAAAGTTAATACTTTTTTGTATATATGTATTGTTTATAAAATATAAACTATCAAAAAGATAATCAGTTGTTGTAATAAACCTATAGTTATTATAAAATTCAAATACAGGGTAATCTATAAATTTATTTAAATTTAAAAAATCTAATTGATCTCCATTAGATGTACCTATTTCATCTCCAGAAGCTACATAATTTGAATTTATACCTAAAAAATTAAAAGTAAAGTTAGGTACGGTTAATGATGGTATATCAAAAAAAACCGGTTTACCAATACCTATAATTTTACTTCTTTTTTGTAGTAAATTATTTATATTTCTTGACCTTTTTAAGTCATTAAATGTAGGAGGATTTATCATATTAAGAAAGACCTGTTATAATACCATCAGTAATTACCAAAGACTTATCACCTGCTGTACTTGATATTGACACTGTACCGGTAAAACCATTACCTGCATGTAATGAACATTGTGAACTTAAATTGTTGACAAATGTTGTACAATTTGCATTTGCAGTTAGGCAACTTCCAATAATAAATGAATCACTACCAGATAGACTGTTGCAATTGCCTCCTAAAATTGATGACCTAGACCCTGTCGCTATAGTATTGTTTTGCCCATTAACTATACTATTTAAAGTTCCAATGCATATTTTGTTCTGAATACCATTTCCTATAAACCCATTATGAGCAGAAAATATACAATTTAAGGTCCCTGAACCAACAACCCCATTATTAGTGTGACAAGTGATATTTAATGAACCACTACCAATAACATTATGACCACCATTATATATAAAAGCACTACCATTTAATATAGTATTGGTACTCGTAGGTATATTGGTTTTCCAAATATAACTGCTACTACCATTTAATATAGTATTGCCGTAATTAGATGTTGAATTAATTATATTAAAAGAACCACCTATAATAGAATATTTACCTCCAGATAGACAATTGGACCTACCATTTATAACTGAGAATTCAGTATCTCCATCTGCAATAGATACAATGAAATTATCTTGGCCGCCTAAAATTGTACTGTGACAATGCGATAAATTGCAATTATCTTTACCATTAAGTATACTGTTATATTGACCACTGTTTATACAATTGTTATTACCTTGTGCTATAACTCCAAAACTACTTAAAGATTTATTATTTAAACCAGCTAAAACAGATGCTTGTTGTCCAGATGTTACTGAACCTATACCACCACCAATAGCTGATATTGCAGTTCGTTTTGTTGTACCGTTTTGACTTACTGGAAAGATTTCAGAACCTGATAATGTATCAGCATCTGGCAAGTTGAATAAAGAAATAATGGCCATGAAATTATTTAAGGAACTTACATATAATTACAATATGTTAACTGAGGAAAAGCTAATGGATTCGAGATATCATATAATACTCTTACAAGAAAAGCAAGAAAAGCTTTTTGAGGAACTATTGGATGAAATTAAAGATAAACATAAAGAAATGTTTCCGGATTTAGAAGCTCAGTTAGTAGATTTTTGCTATAATAATGTGTACTATTCAGCAAAAGATATAAATAAATTCATAAATGAATTATATTCTAAGGAAGTACTCCTTGAAATTTAGAGGAACAGTGATAAAATAATAGTATAAGTTTTATGAAAAGTAACAATAAAGTGTAATAAAAAATGCATAATATAACAGAAAGAGATGCTCAAGTAGGTTTGAGCCAAGCATGGCACGGTTTAACCGATGTCGTTGATAAAATCGACGTTAGTGATAACGTCTTGACTAAATGGGACGTAGAGCGTAAGCCGCTTACATACGTCGATGTAGATGGTAATGAACAAGAGACAGGGTATGGAATCTTAGTTGGTTCTGATGACGATAAGATTATCGGACGTCCTATGACCCCTTCTTACAAAGCTATCAGTAATGAGAAGTTTTTAGATCTTGTTAGTGATGCTATGAATAAGCTACCTAAAGCTAAAATTGAATCTATTGGTTCAGTTTGCAATCGAGGTAAAGTATTCGTAACTGTAAGCTTGGATGGTAAGAGTAATTATAAAGTAGGTGATAGAGAGTTTAAAGACTATCTTAACTTTGGTAATGCTCATGATCAAACTTCAAAGCTTTGGATTAATAATACCAATACATGTACTGTATGTGATAATACGTTTACATATAACTTAAATGATAAGTCTAACATGGTAGGTAGTGCAGTTCATAGAGGTGATATTGAGCTTAAACTTGCCGATCTATCTAATGTAGTAGATGACTTCTTAGGCACTCAAGCAGACTTCCGTGAGAAGTTTACCGGACTACTAAAGAAAAAGATTACCGATAAGAAAGCTCAGTCATTGTTTACTGGTTTCTTAATGCGTAATAATCCTAAAGAAGGTCTTAGTACACGCTGTTTAAATACGGTAGATAGCTTGAATACATTGTTTAAGCGAGGTGCTGGCAACCGAGGTGAGAACTACGCAGATGCATTCTCTGCAGTAACTGACTACTATACACATAATAGTACTCGTGGTAAGGGTAAGAATCGTCTTAACCAATATGTATCATCGGAGTTTGGTCTAGGTCGTATGAATAAACAAAGTTTCTGGACTGTTATTAATAATAGGGATCTAGCAGAACGTACAATTGAAAGAGGTACAAAGCTTCTTTCTTTGGTAAATCAGTAACCGATAAAGATAAATATAATTATGCAATTCAAAGAAGTGAGTCAAGGCCATACTTTCGTTCAAGAAAAAGACGGAATGATACAAGCATATGATACAGTTGGAGATATTTCAAATGTACAACCAGTCTTTATTAGCCAAGTAAGTGTTGATAATCAAAAAGACTTTGAGGTAGAGATATCTTATATCTTAATGGATCACCTTACGGTAGGTAGCTGATAACTTTAAATCGAGGGTCTCGCGCAAGCGAGACCCTTTCCCTTTCTAATTATGAAAATAACAGAACATATAACAACAACAATATTATTGAAATTAAAATTAATAAAAAAACAACTCGAAAATAACGAAAAAGAAGAAGCTCTTTCCGGAGTAAATTCTATCATAGAGAATATAGATAGATTTGGAAGCAATGGACCCGAAAGTAAAAGCAAAGCTAAATAAGTTTTTTATTAAAAATTATTCAAAGGTATATAACGTAACTCCAGAATTAAAATCTGAGGGTAACGATTATTATTACACAACTAGCAAGAGTAGCAATATTATATGTTTAATTCCCTTAGGTAAAATATAAATAAATATATGCCTAATAGTTACAGTTTCAATAGTTATGGAGAAGTGCAAGTATTATTTTCTATAACTAATAACCTTGACGATGAAAAGAAAGATTCTGTAAAACCATTTTCCTTTATCGAGTTTATAGATAATTCTAGACAAACTCAGAAAGATAGTAATACGATAGATTTATATAAAATTTATTTACAAAATTGGAATCAACTTAATAATAAATCTAATACTGAAAGTAATAATATTGTTAAAGAACAGTTTATAAATCTTTTTAAAGAAATAACATTAAAGTTTACATCTCCGGAAGAAAAAAGATATTTACAAAATATAGATTTTTCAGATGAAGAAAATATTTCAATTGCTGTACCATTTTTCTCTAGTAAAATAAAAGAGATAATTTTATATTATCAAGAAAGACGTAAAACTCATACTAAAGATTTAAAAGAAATACAATCAAAAGGTAATAAAACTAATGTATCAAATTATATTAAAAGTAAATTACTTGATTTTGTAGAAAATAATGAGAGTGAAGATGTTCAAACAATAACGCAAAAATTATCTTCTATACAAAAGTTTGTTGAAATAGATATAGAAGATAGTTATGATATATACAATGACTATTTTGATATAGACCCAACTAAGCCGCCAGAATTTTATGCTGGTAGTGATACATTTACATTACCAACCATTACATTTTTAGAAGAAATACCAAAGACTACTACAACTACAACTACAACACCAGAACCGTTACCTGTAGTGGATCCATTACCTCCAGTAATAGATTTCAAGTTTATTAGTAATACAAACGACGTCGTTGTAATTGCAGGTCAAGAAAACCTTCCACCGGTCATAAATGAAGCAACTGAAGTGAATATATTCTTTGATTCTTCTGGATCAATGGACTCAACATTAGCTCCCTTACAGGAGATGCAGGCTACTATACTAGATTCTGCATTAATGCCATTCTATAATAATGATAGAGATCTTTATAATGAAAAAGTTAATGTTATATCGGACCCTTCCGAACGGACCTTCGACTATTTATCTACTCCTAATACTAATCCTATTGCTGATGTATTGAATATTGTATTCCAAGATGAATCATCACCTTATAATGCCGATGGAAGTGGTGGATTTGAACCTCCAACATCACAATATCTATCTGATATAGCTACAGCAAGATCTAATCTTTTAAATAGAGTCAATAATAGATATATTATATTCCAAGTGGTAACTAGCGCTAGTGGTTACTCACCGATATTTGCAGCATTCTTAGCGGCAGTAGAAAATGGTACCGGTAGTTATTCTGGTAGTAATGGCCTAAGTGAAAGTGAATATTCTGATAAAATAAAATTTGCATATAATATTAATCCTGGGTCAACGCCTATTTATTATGCTAATTTAATAATTGATGAAATGCAATTCTTTAAATTCGATGTACCAGATCTACCGAATTTTATAATTGGACCTATTAACGATGTTGAAGTAAATGCAAGTAATGAATTTGGACTTACTTTAAGTCAAAGTAATAATATTGTACTTAATGAGGCAAGTACAATATTTAAATTAATTGAAAATGATAATAGTGTAATTGTTAACCAATCGATTAGTTTAGATATTGAAGAAATATCCAACTTTAATAATATAAATGTTAACTCAGCAACTACGATCGTTGTTAATGAAATATCCAATACAAATAGTGTTCTTGTTAATTCATCAATTGATTCTACAAAACTTATATCCAATACAAATAGTGTTCTTGTTAATTCATCAATTGATCTAGTAAATAACATAGCTAATTCAAATAGTATTGGTGTTAATTCATCAATTGATCTAGTAAATAACATAGCTAATTCAAATAGTGTTCTTGTTAATTCATCAATTGATCTAGTAAATAACATAGCTAATTCAAATAGTATTGGTGTTAATGCTGCTGCTTAAAAATAAATAAAAAATTTTTATTGTATTACTTTTAAAGATTATTAAATAATTATATGTTCGAACTATTTTCAGAAGGCTATAGAGCTTTAATTAGAAACAATACAACCTCTCTTTCATCTGGTTTAAGCGCAGTTTTTTTAACTGATACAGCATCTAGTCCCACTAGTGAAAGTAATGCAAATATGACTTATGTTAGAGCTAATACTGCTTCTAATTTACAGTTTACCTTTACTGATTTAGGATATGAAGATTCTGTATCGACTTCTGGAAGTACAAGTTATATATATTTAACATCTTCAGGATTAGCAGTACCAGCTGGTACAGGCGCTACTGCTAATACATTTGCTAATGATGTAACTCAGTACGGTCATATAATTAGTGAGGCTGATGACTTAGTATATGGTTATTTTAGAGCTTCAGATACTTCTAAAACGTTTATGAATGCAGGTTTGACATTTACTTGGACCACTAACCGGTTAGGTCAATTAAGTATTGGTGATGAAAATTTATCAGGCTATGATGCATTTTATAAGACCGGAGTAGATTTAGATCTTTTAAATAAGGCTCGTATAGCGTTGGTAAGAAACGTAGCAGGTTCTAATTCAAGTACTTTTCATGATACTATCGATGAAATGGTAAACCTAGGTCAAATTGGATCAGGTACAGTACCAGGTGCAGGTGATGATAGTAGAGCTACAATAACAATGCTTACTTCCGGACACGAATTATCAGGTCTTAACTTTGGTTCAGGCACTAGTAAGTTTTTAACTGCTGGTGAAATGGTTATACCAGCTGCTGGTACACATACAAATGTAGTAATAATGCTTTATTCAGAATTAGGGGCTTTAAATGATAGTGGAGCTAATGCAATTCCACTGGCAATGTTCACCGATGATTTCAGCTTTACATTCTCAGAAAATGCGTTTGTGAAACCAACCACTAGTGGTATTATTGGATTTAGTTAAAAATTAATTAGGAACCGTGATATAATAAAAGGGTGTCGAAGTTAAGTCAAGACCCTAAAAGAAAAAAATTTATCAAGCAAGGTGAATATGAAGTATGGAAATGTCTAGACTATAAGACATTTTATATGACAGTTCGATTACAATCTACAGAAATGGATAAGAAAAATAATCGAGATCCTAATAAATTTACATTATATATGAGTTCCACGGAAATATTTCCTGATATCGATACATCCGAAGAAGCTATTAAAAAAGGTTATAAAAGAGCCGCTGAATTATATGAAATGCGCTTGAAATCTAGACCAAATAAGCTATAATAATATTATGAAAGCAAGATATAAAGAAGGTCAATCAATCAATTACCAATCAGGTGATATGCATGCAAATGGTGAGGTAGTTTCGTTTAAAGAAGAAATGGTAGGAGGTACTATGCAAATAGTATATCTAGTATCAGAAGGTAATGGTGCTCGAAATATGACGCATGTACCAGAAAATAAAATCCTAACACTACTAAACGGTTAAGAATATGAGTAAAAGAGCAAAACAAGGAGTAGACTTAAGAGCTCCAAACCCTACAAATACTAAACAAATGGGACGTTCATTCGGACCATTAGTATATAATGAGCATGTTGGTCATATGGTAACACAAAAAATTGACCAAGCTATTAAAAATAATAGAAAGGAAAGAGTTAGTTAATTAGCTGCGATATAATTAGATACTGCTGTTTGAATATCAGCATTAGTCCAATTAGCAGGTGAATCATAATTACTACCACTAAGTTCATCTAAATCAATTTGACCAATTTCGTCTACAAAAACTGAAACTCTCTTTTCACCAGGTACATCCACTATACGACGAATGTTAATATCTCCAGCAGGTACTGAAACTGTTTGGGCTGGTTGTATAGTTAGTGTTTTTTGTGACGGTATGTTTACTTTTAAGCTCATAGAAATATTTAATCACAATGAAAGAAAAAATCAAAAGAAGAATAATCTTATTTTTAATACCGACTATAATTATAGCAGGTATAATTAATGTAACGTATGGAGTCTATTTTGGAGTCCTTACAAATGTATTAATTAATGCTTTTTGGAATAGTAAATTATTCCCTGTAATAAAAAAGCAAGAAAAATCTAAAAGAGAATTAATTGTTGAAGATATACATAGACCTAAATTTTAATAATGCCGGAGTGGTGGAATAGGTAAACGCAAGAAAATATGTCGGTGTAGACCAAGGGAAGAGTCAACAGACTTAAAATCTGTACAGTGTGGGTTCGAATCCCACCACCGATACCATTTAGGAACTGTGATATAATTATAGTATGATGAAAATCTTTTTACTCTGCAGTTTAATATTCCTATCAGGATGTGCATCTACTTCTAAGCCAGTTGATATTAAAGAGATACGGAAGACAACTCAAGAGATTCGATATACAAATGATGAAATATTTAACCTATGGACTAGAGGAGCAAGATGGGGTAAGGAGTTTAGGAAACTTTAATAATATTATGACGGCGTAGCTCAGCTGGATAGAGCATCGGTTTTCTAAACCGAGGGCCGGGGGTTCGAACCCCTCCGCCGTTACCATTTAAACTATGAAAATTTTACTTTACTCCTATATACAATTACTATTATTAAGTATGAATACATACAATATTGCTACTGGGAGAATATTGTATAGCATTATATTTTCTTTCCTTATTGGTATCGTTTGGTGTTATAACGTTACTGGAGTCGCGAACGGAACGTTTAAAGAAAAACTGCAGTACAGTATTGGTTGTAGTTTAGGGTGTGGTACAGGGGTTATTATATCTAGTACATTCTTTTAAGGAACTGTGATATAATATAGTATGGAAATTAATAATACAATTGATAACGGTGAGTACATATCACCTCCGACAATGTTTTTAGATATTGACGGTACATTAGTAAACTTTCCTCATACCCCAGAAGAGTATAAAGGTATCGCAAATGGTACTGAAAAAATGAAACTGCTCCCAGGAGTTAGAGAGAAGTTATGGGAATGGGAAACTAGAGGGTGTAAAATTATATTAACTACTGGACGAAGAGAAATGTTTAGATATGAAACTGAAAAGGCTCTTAAAAATGCAGGTATAGGATATGACCAATTAGTTATGAGCTGCGGTTGCGGCCCTAGATATATAATCAATGATCGTAAGCCAGGTATTAATGATGGTAAAAATGATACTGCATATGCAATCAATGTTGATCGCGATGAAGGGTTTACAGATCTGGAACTGTAATATAATAATAATATGAAAGCAAATAAATGTGAAGTAGTATCGAGACGCACAAGGAGCATTACAAAAGGATCATATGCTCCTAATTTTAACGAGGTACCAGAAAGAAAGAAATATAACCCTTACGATCGACCTGAAAGATCTTTACCTCAATATAACGGTAGGATATCTTGGTGATTGTATAAATATTTTTAATGAACGTTCTTCATTATAATATTGACATTACAGATTTTGAATTAAAACCTTGGCATAGAGCAGAAGTGGATGAAGACATCCAAGCTGAGTATGGTGATATAGTTTTGAATAACTTTGCAGGTTGGTTATGGTTTGTTGTTACTTGGAAGAGTGTTCCTTCCG